>ERZ1026800.4-NODE-4-length-298492-cov-8.399930_pt1 | contig 298492 bp, 288 predicted proteins | sample MGYA00520873_ERZ1026800 | MGnify/ENA primary metagenome ERZ1026800 (study PRJEB33270, sample SAMEA104284475) | anaerobic digester metagenome | biome: Anaerobic digester microbiome; feature: mesophilic sludge digester; material: Anaerobic digester biomass | place...
GCACCCCCGTCCAGGTTCTTCCTGAACAAAGAATGCCATATCCGTTTACAAGACTTCACCTCAAGATTGTATCCATGTGCGGGAATCTGGATGTAAATTTAGATCCATCATATGGGTGTTGGTGACATCATCTTAATACCAGTGCAAAATGGGGTGCAATCACCTTTCGTTAATATGCGACAGTGATATGATAATTTTCGACAAGAATGAAACCACCTCCTAACTTTAGGGTTATTGTAACTTGGGAGGTCGACTCTTAATGAGTGTTGAAATGAAAAGCACTTTAGAACCAGCCCAGGGGATTGATTATCGTACTTCTTCGATTTACAAGCGTGTTTTACCTTGGCATGCGCACCCGGATTTCTGTATATGCCTCGTGGAAAAGGGTCGGATGTCGATTTCGAAAGGTAGTATTTCTTATTTCTTGCAAGCTGGCGATGTGGGTTTTTTTAATCCTAACGAAATCCATAATACTCGTAGTGTCGATTACTCCAATTGTCAATCTAAAATTCTTAATTTCAATCTAGAGAGATTTCCTTTGCTCGCCTCCTGGTTTGGAATAGAAAAAGAAAATGAAATGGAATTTTCAGTATCAATTGTAAGGAACAAGGAGTTTTTTATAAAAACCAATGAGTTCCTTCTTTTCTTTGAAAAAAGAAATTCCTTACGTGATTCTGAAGAAATGTTAAATACTATTTTAGAACTGTTGATTCGAAAAAATGTTTTTAAATACAAGAAAGAGAAAGTAGAGGAAATGCACTACTATCTTTATATAAAAAAATACTTCGACCTACATTACATGGAATGCCTTTCCATAAAAGATTTGGCTAAGAAGCTATCAATCAGCCAATCTCACCTGATTAGGGTTTTCTCCTTAGTAACTGGGTTTACTCCATACCAATACCTTCTTTACAGAAGAATACAAAAAGCCGCAGAATTACTAAGTTCAGGTTATTCCATACTTGACACGGTCTTCCTTTGTAAATTCTCAGATCAAAGTTCCTTTACTAGGTCTTTTAAGAAATTTATGGGGGTAAGCCCTCTAAAATTTTCCAAAAATCCTTTTCCTGAAGAGGATTACAGCAAGATCAAGTTATTGTTTTAAGAATTTCTTAGCGGAATTACTTGATTTGCAATAGCGGACCTTGACATTCGAATTCGTATCCTTTGAGGTAATCCAATCTTGCAATGTCTATTGTCAAATTTTTAGGGTTTTGAGTGACTTAATTACGTTTTAGGGTCTTTTGACGATACCCGGCCAGTGAGATTTTACCGTTGTTTTAAAGTTTCCCTTATGAATCCAATTGTCTTTCTCACCATCTCCGCTTTGATCTTCCTCAATAATGGTGCGTTGATAATGTGGTGTCCATTACGGTTCCCTCGATAAGATTCACTTCACATTAATTAAGGCGGGTGTTACCTCCTTAAAGAATATCATTAGTCTTAATGGCCTTAAGAAGGTGGCGGATCATTAAGGTCGTTTTTTTATCCAGAACACCCCTCGTTATCCAGTTATGGTACCGGGCAGACACAGTCGGAATGGTTTCCGTGACGCAGCTTTGCCTTCAAAGCTTGAGATTGCTAAATCGTCGATTTTAGTTTGCGTTGTTAGCCAGCGATTTTATACTTTATTTCTATACTCTCATCTAGTGTTGAGAGAGTCATGGATGAAAAAAGGGATGTGGGATAGATCTATGGAAAACTAAACGTATGATTATAAAAAGGTAAGATACGTTCGAGAACGGTAACCAAAATTTATAGGAGTTGATAATAAATGGGTCATGAATACGGACACAAAACGGATTTATCAAGGCAATTTTATGAGCGTGGTAAAAAGGTTCTTATAGAAGGGGTAAACTCTCCTTCAAGAGGAGACGCTTTCTATAAACCCTATCCAATTTATATTGCTAAAGGCGAAAAGGGACGCTTGCTTGATGTCGATGGGAATTCCTACGTGGATTTGATGTTGGGGTTTAGTGTGAATGTTCTTGGACATGGTCACCCTAAAGTGGTCGAAGTAGTCTCAGAAGTGATTAAAGGCGGAAATCATTTCGCGTGTGCAACCGAAATAGAGATAATTGTTGCCGAAAAAGTAATAAAAATGGTTCCTAGTATTGATAAAGTTCGTTTTTTTAATACAGGGACTGAAGCTACCATGATGGCCGTTAGGCTCGCGCGTGCATATACGGGGAAGAAGAAGATTCTCAAATTCGAAGGTCATTATCATGGTTGGTACGATGGTTTACTGGCTAACTGTCATTCTAGGCCAATAGATACGATAGGAACAAAAATGGACCCCGTGAAAATTGTTGAAGGGTCCGGAATACCAAAGGAACATATTGAAAATCTGATAATCTGCCCATGGAACGATTTGGAAATATTTGAAAAAACAATAAAAAATCATGCTACTCAAATTGCTGCCGTAATAACAGAGCCTATTATGTCAAACAATGGCGCCATATTGCCTGGACCTAATTATCTGGAGAATGTCCAAAGAATATGTAAAGAAAATGATATTCTTTTCATTCTGGACGAAGTAGTTACTGGGTTCAGGTATAGCGAAGGTTCATATCAAAAAATGACAGGCCTTGATCCTGACATAACAACTTTTGGGAAAGCCTTTGGTTTAGGGTTTGCCGCATCGGTGGTAGGAGGAAAAGAAGACATTATGCAACAAATGCGATGGGGTAAAACGTTAAGTTATGGAACTCTGAATGGAGCAAGATTACCATTAGCAGTTGCGAATGTGAACATAGACGAAATGACTAAAGAAAATTTCGCAGGTTATAAATACATTTTTGAGTTGGGCGAATACTTACGCTGTAATTCTCAAAGGATCTTTGATGAACAAGGAGTTCCTGCTATAGCACAAGGCTTAGGCCCGATGTTCCAATTTTATTTCACAGAAAAAAGATCGATTAATGATGTTCGAGAATATGCTCAATTTGTTGATATCAAAAAATATCAAGAGTTTTCTAGAAAACTAATTTCTAAGGGATTGTACGTAACGGTCTCAAATGGACTTCACCAATGTTCGTGTTTGCAGCATACGAATAAAGATTTTCAAGAGGCTGTCGGAATTATCGAAGAGACCGTAAAAGAGATGAAGAAGGAGAATCTACTTTAGGGAACCTCTGAACAGGAATTGATCCAGTGTCTAACAGTTGAACCTTGGCAACCGAATCAGTTTCCTGTGTTTGTTTTAACCCATTGGGAGTACCATTTCTGAATCTTTAACGCTGTTTCTGGTTTTTGGTGGTCTTTGATCCGTTTTTCAAGACGCTACGCCCCTGTCGATGCCAGTAGGTCCTTTCTCACCATGTACGGGTTCGCTAGGGCAACGAGCACGAAGGCAAAGTACGTGTTTTTCGACATCCCTTTTTACATGACCTTCGAAAACCAAAGATCTTGTTTTCTATGAGGGAGATTTGTTTTCCCTTTTGCTCACTGATCCAGGGCGGGGAACTTGGTATGAAACGTGGCAATCGGACTGGTACACGGCGGAGACGTTCCAGAGCCTTTCGTTTCTTCTCAAAGAGGAGGAAACGGCTGATTTTGGCACGCTGCTCGAAAAATACACGACAAATGGAGGTCTGTGCGAGTTGGTTCTGGAAACGATCTTGAATGAAGACGGGTACGCTCCAGGGAAAAAGGCTCTTGTCGCTGTTTAAAACGCCTTGGCTTTGAAGAGGCAAATGTCGGCACGCCGGACAGAAATTGAAAACAGTTGTTTTTTCGGCAGATAGGCAGGAACGGATACGAGGATTCATGGAACAGGGGAGGGGATACATGGTTGTTCAAAGGCGGAACGCCTGAATAACGTTTACAAAAACGCGAAGGAGGAATTGCAAGTCATGAAGAAAATGATGAGCGTTATCGCCTGTAGTGCCATGCTCGTGGCTTTTGCAGGCGTTGCTTTCGCGGCGGACATTTCGGTCAATCTGGCGCAGTACCAGACTGGTGAAGAGTTCCCTTGCTACAGGATTGCGGAATACTTCAAGAAAAGAGTCGCTGAGCTTACGGACGGCAGGATTGAAATCAAGCATTTTCCTGGGGATCTCCTGGGGGATTGGGAAACTCAGCAGATTCACGTCAAAGAAGGCAGTCTCGATATGTGTTTTTCTCCCTCCTCAACATCTTTCGACCCGGAAACGGAATTTATCTGGCTGCCCTATTTCGTTCACAGCTGGGAAGGCGCCAAGAACCTTTATCAAAAAGGTGGCGAAGGAGAGAAGCTTCTAAGTGATATCTGCCGTCGCAATAATACCCACTGCGTCGGTGTATCCCCCCAAGGTTTTTCGGTTGTTGTTTCGAATAAGAAGTTTACCCCTATGCCTGGGGATGAGACCCTCAAAAAAGTCAAGACTAGGGTTATGCCTGCGAAACTGGAGCAAATCACCGGCGAAAGTTTTGGTTTCATGACCCTTTCCATGCCCTGGGGCGAAATCCACAGCGCCCTGATGCTTGGAACCATTGACGCCGCTATGGGTGCCGACTTCTCAGAAGTTGTGCTGTTCAAGGACGTCGTGAAATACCAATACAACTACAATTACGCTTTCTCCGCAGCACCGTGGATTATCAATCTTGATTTGTGGAACTCTCTGTCCACCGAAGACCAGGAAATCTTTGAAAAGGCTCTGTCCGAAGCGATCGACCTTGAGTGGGAACGGGCTGTCGAGGCCCAGGAAGACTCCATAGCCATCATGGAAGAAGCTGGAGTCGAGGTCATCGAACTGACCGACGAGCAGGTGGCGGCCAACATGAAAGTTACGCGTGAAAAAGCCTGGAGCTGGGCCGCCGAAAACATGTACAGTAAAGAATTCATGGAAAAAGTCAGAAAAATGGCTGAGCCGCTACCGACCGAGCAGTAGGAATCATATTTGCGACAGGACTCGTAAAACGTAAAAGGTCCTTTAAGTAACTGACCAAATGGCCATGGCGACAAGGCGTGATCTGCACTATTTCGGGAACCCGTTGGCCTTGTCGCCATTACTTTGGTCCTGGCGCAAGCTTACAAGGTCCGTTAAGGTTAACGGCAGCTAGGCATATTACCCCGATAACGCTTTGAAAGCCCCATTAATTACAGGAAAGGAAAAGTGTTTCAGCCTGATGGAGCAATAATCATCGCAACTTCGGAGGTTAATACTGGATAGTAAAAGGTGTTCTTTGTAAATTCCCGTCGAATGGTTGCTTGAAAAGCACAGGAGGATACCAGTGTCATGAAAACAGAGAAGAAATCGACAAAGAACCATTAGACGGAATAAAGAAAGAGGAAGATTGAAGACAGGGAAATAAGACTTGGCGACAATCGAACTTGCGACCGGGACTGGGGAACGACAAATATGACAAAACGCACCGGGGTAATGAAGTTCACCGGTAGCGGAATCGTTATCGAGAAATTTGCAGGAAGGGGCTCGCTAACAATGAATAGAGATTTCGGTTTTATCAATCGCGTGTCGGATTTTATCGTCAGCGGCGAGAAAGTTTTTATTTTCCTTTCGGGCCTTTTTATTTCTTTCGCCATGTTTGTGCAGGTTCTTCTGCGGTATGTTTTTTCCGCACCGCTTTTTGGTATCGAAGAGATTTCGGTTTTGGTCGTCAGCTGGTTTTATTTCATCGGGAGCTCCTATTGCGTGCATGACAAGAGCGATATCAAAGTGGACATCCTGTTTCTCTTCGTGAAAAGCCCCCGAATCCGGATGATCTGTCACAAATTCAGCTTGGTTGTCTCAATGATTACTGCAGGTATTTTGTTTTACTACACCCTGCACTATGCCCTTTGGATGGCAGAAGCTCATGTAACGACGCCGACGTTCATGATTTCGCAGAACGTCGGTTTCTCCGCCATTGTGGTCGGCAGTGCGCTGATGATATTTCATCTTTTCAACCAACTTTTGAAAGAATTCAAGTAGATCAAAAATAGGTATTAAGGGGAGATTCAAGTGATCTTTCTTATTTCAATCCTTGTTGGTGTCATTCTTCTGATGTTCGTAGGTGTGCCTGTTGGGTTTGCTTTTGGCTTGGGAGGGTTCATCCTGTGCAAGATATATGGTATTGGAATTACAGGGGCCTTAAGCGCTTCCTTCAACAAATTAAACATGTTTGCCATGATGGCGTTGCCCCTTTTCATTCTTCTTGGATCACTGATGAATCAGAGCGGGTTGGCGAAGATTTTGATTGATTTTGTTAATTCGTTGGTCGGTCGAAGAAAAGGCGGTCTGGGATACGTGCTGATCCTGACCAATACCATTTTCGGCGCCATGTGTGGTGTTGCGTCGTCAGCGATGGCAGCCATCGGCGGCATGATGATTCCTGCGATGGAGGAAAAGGGGTATCCACGCGGTTACAGTACGGGGATAGCGATTCCATCGAGTGTTCTTTCTTTGCTCATCCCGCCAAGCACGAGCATGATTGTTTTCGGTATAGCCGGAAGAATCTCCATCCCACTTCTATTTGCGTCGACCTTCATTCCTGGTATTATTTTGACTATTTTGCTGTGTGCCATCAACAAAGTCATGACCAGCAAGATTCCGACCATACAGGTTTTTCCGGAAGTCCCGAAGGCCCAAGCTAGGAAGGAAAAGCTGCAGGCCACGAGGAAGGCCTTCTGGATTCTTCTCCTACCGTTGTTCATCCTTGTCGGGATTTACAGCGGGGCCTTTACTCCCACCGAAGCCGCCGGTATCTCCACCGTTTATGCCCTGGTTTTGGGGTTCTGTATTTACAGAAGCATGAATATGAACATTCTGTGGAACACACTTATCGATGGAGGGAAGACCACCGGGTCAATCGTGACAGTGTTTTTCTTCTTTTTTGTCCTGAGCCGTATTCTTGTCCTCAAAGGCGTTCCGAGTGCACTACTGGATCTCTTGTTGTCGATCTCTGAAAACAAGATTATCATCCTGCTAATCTTTAATATATTACTTTTCCTCACAGGTATGTTCATGGATGATTGTTCGGCGCTGATTCTGGCGGGTATCATCTATCTGCCGGCGGCCGTAAAGCTTGGGATTAACCCCATCCATTTCGGTGCCATTTGCGGCGTCAACTTGGGTATGGGGCTGATTACGCCACCAGTGGCACCACTGCTGTACATGGGGGCAATGATCGGGGGCAACCTCAAGATAGGGGAATACTACAAACCTGTGGTGTATTCCATTCTTTTCGGGTATTTCCCGGTTCTTTTTCTGACCACCTATATACCGGCAATTTCCCTTGCACTTCCGAATCTGCTGATGAAACTTATGGGCTAAAACACTTACACAGATATGGGGTACCCCAAGCAGGGCTACCACGAATGCCTTTTTGTGTTTTTGAGTTTTCATTGAAGGGGAAAAACTTGCTAATGCCATAGACTTTACTAAAAAGAGTCGCCTGTATAGTAAGTGAGCAGAAGCAAGGGTGTCAGAGCTACACAATTGATGAATTAAATCTAGGCCTAGATAGAACCCCATCTCCCCGACGGCTGGCTGCTTCGGGGTGCGTTTCATTTATCGCTGCCTTGATCGTTTCGATACCGGATCTTATTTTCTGTCCGAAAAGGGCGTGGATACCCCTGTCGGTAGTGCTCCCTCCAAATCCTGGACTGGTACTGCCGGTTCTATCAATTGTGTAGGTCTGACTCCTTAAAGATAGAAGATAAAAGATAAAAGAGGGTAGATAACAGGGCTCAGCAGGGATCTTCTGTTACTTCCCTGATTTGGTCGGCAAAGAAATCGGAGATCAACCCCGCGAAGGTGTCTATACATCTGAGCCCGATCGAGACCGACATCCCCCGGGGGTCCCCCATGACGCCGTTAGGGGTGAGGTTCTGCAATCCCTCCTTGAACATGCGGTCGAGAACTTCAGGCGTGACAGGGTCTGTAAACCCAGGCTCAGCAATGTTTTTATCGACCAGTTCAGGATGAAGCACCATCATTATCGAGCTTTCGGCGATGTCAGCGTGTCCCCCCACCCTGTCGCCGAGCCCGTTTTCCTCTTGCACCGCATTTCGCCAGGCCTTCATCATGCCCTCCAGGTCGGTAAACGCGAATAGGCGGGTCCCGGGTCCCACGGCTTCCCGGAGGCGGTCCAGCATCACTGCAATCGGCGCAAAATTGCCTCCGTGGGTTGGAATTATGCAGATATTCCTGAAGCCGTGCCTGGAGAGGCTGACGCAATAGTCGCGTACAAGTGCTTCAAGAGTTTCGGGAAGTATCGATAGGGTTCCCGGAAAGGTCATGTGATGCTCCGAACAGCCCACCCTTATTGATGGGGCCACGAGTGCTTTCCTCAGCCTTCGGGCGACTACCAGGGCAATGCGCTCTCCGTGTTCAGCGTCGACAAAAAGGGGCAGGTGGAGGCCGTGCTGCTCTGTTGCCCCACAGGCGAAGACTGCCGTATCGTATCCCTCTTCAATCGCTTTCCCGACCTTTGGCCAGGTCATTCTTTCAAGGATGATCTCTTTCGGCATGTTTTCTTCCTCCGTTACAGGGATGTGCAGTTCATTGCAAATGGATCAGTTCTTCCTGGCGACAAGGCCTATGGTGTTGAAGTATTGCCCGTTCTCGGCTTTCATCATTTCGATGTCTTCCTTCGCGTAGGGGTTGTCACATTCAAGCCATTCCTCCCATGCCTGTTTATGACAAGTGTGGGAGAAACATTCTTCAAGGGTGATATTTGAAGAACGTTCCCAAAGACGGGTCCACCATTCAGCTGAGTAGATGTTCATTTCTCCCTGCAGTTCCTTTTCCCACTTTTCCCAGAAAGGTTTAAGCACAGCAGGCACACCGTCGGTGAAGTCCCTTATAAGGCCGGGGATCGAAACGGCAATAGTGCCCCCCCTTTTCAGCAGGGGGACGAGATGGGTGTCGAGATAGTCAGGGGTGTTCCCGAAGTAGTGGTAAGAGTCTATGCTGACAACCGCGTCAAAGTAACCGTGGGCGAAGGGCAGAGCCCTTGCATCGGCATGTAAGGGTATGATCTCCTCTTCGAGACCGAGGTCCTTGAAGCGACCGTAGTTCTCCGTCGCTTCTATCCAGAGGTCAGTGGCAAATACCTGGACGTCGAACTCTCTTGCCAGGAATATGGAGGTAAGGCCCTTTCCGCAGCCCAGGTCAAGGACCCGCATGTCTGGTTTCAGGGATACTTTTTGCAAAATTTCAGCTGCTAACCTGACACAGTTGGGTCCCATCATGTTCTCCATCAGGAAGTTCCTGTCGAAGTCCGTTCTTTTTCCGAATCTCATTGTATGTACTGCACCCCCTAATTTACAGTCGCTATTATATCCTTTTAAGAAAATGGTGTCAGACCTACACAATTGACGAACCGGGTTTTTCGATCCAGAATGGGGTAAATGAACCCTGCCGGGGACGGAGGTTTGACGATGGGCAGACCCTTGAGGATCGAATACCCGGGAGCTTTCTATCATGTCACATCCAGGGGTAACGAGCAAAAGGATATCTTCAAAAGCGAAGGCGACAGGGAGAAATTCCTGACCTACCTGGAGTCGGCGGCGGAGAGGTACGGGGCCGTATTCCACGCCTACTGCCTCATGAGCAATCACTACCACCTGATGATCGAAACCCCCGAGGGCAACCTTTCCAGGATCATGAAGCATATCAACAACTCCTACACGAACTACTTCAACGTGAAACGGAAGAGGGCGGGCCATCTCCTGCAGGGCCGCTACAGGGCCATCCTTGTCGAGGCGGACGCCTACGCCGCTGAACTGTCCCGCTATATACACCTTAACCCCGTGAGGGCTAAGATGGTGGCCTTGCCGGAAGAGTACAAGTGGAGCAGTTACCGGTTCTACCAGGAGAGGACAGCGTCCCCGTGGATTTCCACCGGTTTTGTCCTGGGGTATTTCGGAACGGACCCTGCCAAGCAAAGGATACATTACAGGGACTACATCCTGGAGGCCATCGGAAAAAAGAGCCCTGACCTTCTTTCCGGCTCGATCGCCTCGACCATTCTCGGCAGCGATGATTTCGTCAGGTACATCAAGGAGACCTACCTCGAGGGGATGGCGCCCGACAGGGATATCCCCGCCCTGCGGGAGCTGCAGGGGAGGCCCGACATTGGGAAGATCAAGGCGGCGGCAGGAGAGGCGTTCCCCGACAGCGGCAGGCTGGCCAGGGTGGCGGGGGTCTACCTTTGCCATCGTTTCAGCGGGGCTAAGCTGCAGGAGATCGGGAACCTTTTCGATCTCACGCCCTCGGGGGTGACCCAGGCGAGGAAGCGGTTCGACGAGGTCATGAAAAAGGACAAGGTCTTGGAAAAGAAAGTCCTTGAAGTGGCTCGTAAGCTGAATCTGCCAATGGCGCAAAGGCGAACACATTGATAAAAGTACTATCGTCCGGGGTTGCACATTACCAGAACTCGTTATAAAATACACTGCATAAATACCATTTTTTAGTATTTTCGTAGTGATTTTTATAATGGAGTTTCCGTTATGAGCAGATCGATGCAAAAGGACCAGGAGAATAATTATAGGATAAGATTTCTAAAGTCACTCTCTGAAGAAGGCCTGACTGTCTTTTCCACTTCCGATGCAAGACGAATTGCGGAAGAGAGCGGGATACCCGGATCATATATAAATAAATTTCTGTCCTTTCTGACCCGGGATGGATGGATAACCCGCCTGAAGCGCGGCCTGTATGCCCGTATCGGGGCGTTATCAGGAGATGTCCAGTTACACTCCTTCGCCATTGCCACAAATTTGGTAGTACCTTCCGCGATAAGCAATTGGTCAGCCCTACACCATTATGGGTTAACAGGGCAAGTCCCGAGAATTATCACTTCAATAACCCCAAAGAATGTCGTCACACCGAGCATGCGGCGGGATAGTCCCACGGGAAAGGATTTCCAGCGTCATGGATGGTTAGTCGATGGTGTTCGATTTCAATACAAAAGGGTTAGTAAAGAACATTTTTTCGGTATAGAAAGGATTTGGATCGACCAGTACTCCAGAATACCTATTACTGATCGTGAACGGACGGTGCTGGAGCTTTTCGTATCGCCAAAAAGTTTTGGAGGAATGGGCGAGGTGCTTGGAATAATGGAGGAACACCTTTTTTCGCTGGAAATTGAAAAACTTACCGGTTACGCCCTCAGATACGGAAAGATAGCCCCGGCCAAGAGATTGGGGTGGCTGCTTGAGCGTCTTTCTGTCCCCGAGAGAGTCCTTGACCCCCTCCTGGCGATACCTGCCACGGGATATCATTTGCTGGACCCCGCAGGGCGACAGGAAGGAGTTTTCGATAGGCGATGGAATATCCGAGTGAACCTTGCGGGGCGCAAGGCCCCATGAAACCCCTGCGAGTCCGGGTTCGACAGACTTCCCAAGCATTGGGGATCCCGCAAGAAGTGGTCGAAAAGGACTATGCCTTGAGTTACATTCTTGCAGGGGTATCAAGCCACCCGATTCTGAAGGATACGCTGGTCTTCAAAGGTGGGACAGCCCTTAAAAAGGTGTTTTTCGGGGAATACAGGTTTTCCGAGGATCTGGATTTTTCGGGTATGGGCGCACCAAAAGGCGATGAGTTGGAGAGGTGCGTAGCAGAGGCAATCGAACTTTCACGAAGCCTCCTCCTGGAACAGGGTCTTTTTTCTCTTCTTCTGGAAAAATATCAGGAGCGTGATCCTCATCCCCATGGCCAGGAGGCGTTCATCATCAGGGTTCAGTTTCAGTGGCATCCCCGGCCTTTATGTCGTGTAAAAATGGAGATCAGCCATGATGAGCCCATTCTTCTTGCACCGGAAAAGCGTCCTCTTTTGCACGGATATTATGAAGAGAACCTTCGGAGAGAAGTGACCTGTTATTGCCTTGAGGAGATCATCGCTGAAAAACTGAGAACCTTACTGCAAACACATGAAAAGCTGATCACCAGGGGATGGAACCGTCCCCGCTCCAGGGATTACTACGACTTGTGGCAGATCCTTACGAAACTAGGGTATGCTTTCAAACCCGAAAAAGTGGTGGAGATACTGTATCTCAAGAATGAGCATAGAAACGTGTCCTTTAGTAGCCCCGATGATTTTTTTAGCCAAGAGCTTGTTTCCGAGGCGTATCGAAACTGGGATAATAGCCTTAGTGCTTTCGTCATGGGCCTTCCTGGATTTGACCAGGTACTTGAGGAGTTAAAGCCCCTGGTTAAAACGCTTCTCGGTGAGCCTTATCCCGGTTAGGATCTGTCAATTGTGTAGGTCTGACACCTAGGAGGAAGGGTAAAGAGGATGATCTATTTCGACAACAGCGCGACAACGCTGATCAAGCCGCCCGAGGTGGCCAAGGCCGTAAAGTACGCCATCGATCATTTCGGCAACGCCGGGCGCTCCTTTTACGGCGCGGTCATGCTGGCCAACAGGGAAATATACCGGACGCGCAAGGAGATCGCCGACCTCGCGGAGCTCGAGGACCCGCTCCGGGTGGCATTCACATCGTCATCGACGGAGAGCCTCAACCTCGTGATCCGCGGACTGGTCAAAAAAGAGGACCACGTGATCACAACGGTCCTGGAGCATAATTCCGTGTTACGCCCCTTATATTTGACCGGATGTGATCTTAGCATTTTGGAGTGCGACGATAAGGGCGACCTGTTGCTGGATACCTTTGAGAGCCTGGCGAAGCCTTCCACCAAGTTTTGTGTCTGCACCCACGGCTCAAATGTCATAGGGAACGTCACCGATATCGGGACGCTTTACGCCAAGTGCAAGCGCCACGGCATCACCCTGATCCTTGACGTGTCGCAGACTTTCGGGGCGATCCCCGTCACGGCTGATATGGCCGATATCCTTTGCTTTACCGGGCACAAAGCGCTCTTCGGTCCCCAGGGGACGGGTGGTATCATCGCGAAGGGGCCGATCGAGTTTGCCGTCGTGAAGACCGGGGGAGCCGGCGTGAACAGCTTCGAGCGCTCCCAGTCCACTGAAATGCCCGACGTGTTCGAAGCGGGAACGCCGAACAGCCACGGCATCTTCGGGCTGCAAAAGGGGGTCCAGTTCATAAACGCCCTGGGCCTTGACAAGATCCGGGCCAAGGAGAGGAGCCTGGCGACCCTTTTTTACGGCAGCCTGAAGAACCTGAAGCCGGTAACCTTTTACGGAAACCCCGCCACGCCCGGTCATTTGGCGGTATTCGCGCTGAATGTCGAGGGGCTGGACTCCTCCGACCTCGCGGCAAGGCTTTGGGAGGACCATGGAATAGCGACCAGGGCAGGCAGCCATTGCGCGCCCTTGCTGCATCAGCGCTTCGGTACCGTTGACCGGGGCATGGTCCGCTTTTCCTTTTCCTACTTCAATACGCGGGACGAGATCCGGCGGGGCGTCGAGGCGATCCAAAGTATCGTCCAGTCCTTGGGGTAGATGAAGATGGGATACTTAATTACCTTCAAAAACACCAACCAGGCCATAAAGGCAGAAAGGTGCCTGGAGGAGCGGGGCCTTAAGGTGACGGTGCTCCCGCTGCCGTCGAAGATCCGCGCTGGCTGTGGGATATGCCTGAAACTCCGGGCGGAAGACATCGAGCCCGCGCTTTCGGCGCTGACGACCAATGAAGTCCATGATATAGGCGTATATTCAATGGAAGGGGCGAAAAGCGACGTCTCCTTCAAGAAGGTGGAAGATCTGAACACACTGAAGGGGAAAAAGCTCCATTCGCTTTTAGATAACTGCACCAGCGGCGGCTGCGGTGCGAAGATCAGCCCCGGAGAGCTGTCCAAGCTGCTGACAAGTCTGCCCGTGCGGAGTGACGCCAACCTGCTTGTCGGCTACGGTTCCTCCGACGACGCCGCGGTCTACAGGATCGACGACCACCGCTCCCTGGTGATGACGGCGGATTTCTTCCCGCCCATGGTGGATGAGCCGCGCACCTTTGGCAGGATAGCGGCGACGAACGCTCTTAGTGACATCTACGCCATGGGAGGCGAACCTTTAACGGCCCTGAACCTGGTTTGTTTCCCTGAGTCCCTGGACCTGGAGATCCTGAACGAGATACTGACGGGCGGCGCGGAAAAAGTCATGGAGGCGGGTGCCGTCCTGGCGGGCGGGCATTCTATATACGACAAGGAGCCGAAGTACGGCCTGGCCGTGACGGGGATCATCGATAACGGCCGTATTATCAGGAACGACACGCCGGAACGGGGTCATAAACTCATACTGACGAAGCCCCTCGGCACCGGGATCATCATGGCGGCCCTGCGGGGTGAGGTCGCCAGCGGGGCAGCCGTCGACAAGGCCGTGGCCGCGATGGAGCGCCTGAACAAATACGCGGCGGAAAAGATGCGGAACTATACGGTCAGCGCCTGCACCGATATCACTGGTTTCGGCCTGATGGCGCACATGCTGGAGATGGCTTCGGACAAAGTTTCCATCCTGCTCTACCCGGGGGAGATCCCCTATTTCGAAGAGGCCTACCAGTACGCCGAGGAGTACCTGGTCACCGCCGCGGGCCAGCGGAACCGAAACTTCCTGGCGGGCAAGGCCGACGTCTCCGGTTTGCCCTTCGCCCTGCAGGAACTGCTCTTTGACCCCCAGACCTCCGGCGGGCTGCTCGTCGCCGTAGACGAGGGCCAGGCGGCCGCATTACTGGCGGAGATACAGACCGGAGACCCCGCCGCGAGGGTCATTGGGGAGATAGTCACCCGGGACAGGGATATCATCCTGTTCTAGCAGGAAGAGGAGGTCGGCCATGAAAACTATCGATGTCTTGGGGCAGCCGTGTCCCATACCGGTCATAAAAGCCAAAAAAGCGCTGGGGCAAGGGGACGTGGAGGCCGTCACCGTGAAAGTGGACAACATCGTGGCGGTGCAGAATCTTGAGAAAATGGCCAGGGGCTACGGGTACGATTTTTCTTACCAGGAGGTTTCGTCGGGCCTTTTCGATGTCCTTATCGTTAAAAGCGGCGCCGCGGCCCCCGCTGTTGAAGAGGAGAGGAGCGAACAAGGCGAGGTCCGCCCTTCCGCGGCTCCCGAAAGAATGGTCGTCGTGATCGGCAAGGACGGCATGGGGGCTGGTTCCGACGAACTGGGCAAGATCCTGGTCAAGGGATTCATTTACTCCCTGACGGAGCTCAAGACACCTCCCGAATCGATATTATTCTTAAACTCAGGGGTGTTCTTGACGGCCGAAGGCTCCAATGCGATCGATGACCTGAAAAGACTGGAAGCCGCCGGGACGAATATCCTGTCCTGCGGGACCTGCATCAATTACTTCGAGCTGCAGGGCAAACTGGCCGTCGGCAGCGTAGCCGACATGTATGGAATAACGGAAAAGATGGCCAGGGCGAGTAATACCATCAGCATCTGACCGCACGGGGAGATCTTCTCCCAGCCCGGACAGCACCCTGCAAAGAGGGTGGGCGGCCCCTGGGGCTCGCCCACCCTGTCCGCGTTGCTAGGAAACCGGGCCGTGCCTCTAGACCCGGGTGGACTCGCCGCTCCTTCTGGCCCTTGCCACCTCCAGAAGGTAGGTGTCCGGTATATCCTCGTGATCCGGGTGGAAGCAGTTTTTCGCCCCCGCCTCGTCCGGGTCGTCGCCGAATATGACCCGCCTGTTTTTCGCGGCCTGGGCCAGGATGCGCCTTGCCGACTGCTGGGGGGTCTGGGCGGTCGGCGGCGGGGCCATATCGCCCCAGATAGCCGTGGCCGTCGTGCCGGGCGTGGCGGAGTTGAACTTGATGTTATCGTCCCAGTACTCGTAGCGCAGGGAAAGGGTCAGGCCGTTCAGGGCCGCCTTGGTGGCCGCGTACATCGACTGGTAAGCCATGGGGTAGAAGGCTATGCCCGAGATCACGTTGATCACTTGCCCGCCTCCGTTCTTCTGCATTATGGGAATAACCTCGCGGCAACCGTACAGCGCCCCGTAGAAGTTGAGGGCGAAGGCCTTTTCCCAGTCCTTGTTGGTCTGGACGATCATCCCGTGGCGATCCTTCTCGGGTATGGGAGGGTACGACTCGGTGAACATCCCCATAACTCCCGCCCCGGCGTTGTTGATCAGCAGGTCGATCCTCCCGCCGAAGAACTCCGCGGCCTCGGCGATCATGTCCACGACCTCGTTCTCCTTCGTCACGTCGCAGAGGATGCCCTTAACTCTCCCGGGATATTCGGCCGAAAGACGGTCGGTATGCTTTTTCAGGTTCACAGCGTTAAAGTCCGCGAGCACGACCTTCTCCGCCCCGTAGGCCAGCAGCTCCTCAATGAGGGCCAGCCCTATGCCCGACGCCGCCCCGGTGACGACGGCGGTCTTGCCTTTGTAGTAGCCTTTATCTAATTCCATCGGTGCATCCCGCCTTTCTTGTCTATTCGTAGGTCTGGTGGTCCTTTAGGAACGTGCAACGATCGTAGCGGCCCGGAAGCAGAAGACACACGGCCCGCTGGATTTCCTGCTCGTCCTTGTAGTCGTAGATCTTCTCCTGACTTGTGACCCAGTTGTCGCTGACCATCCAGCCCGCTCCGATAACGTTGGTCACAGGCAGCTCCCCCCACCTGTCGTCTACGGAGGAGGCCAGCGACATCTCCGCCGTTGCAGGTTCCCATGAGTAGATGCGGCTGGGGCTGTCGTAGTTGATCACCCTGAGATTCGCGAAGCCTCCGTGCTCTATGTCGTACCTGTGGTTGAGGCAACCGCCGCCGATAACTGCCGGTCTCTCCCTTGAGCACCCCTCCTGCTCCATCCTGAAGCCTTTCTGGTTGTAGGATCCTATCTTCAGTTTCACGTCTATCAGATCGACCCCGCCGCGACGTATAAGGCATCTTCCCTCGTCGCCCGTCCTCTCGACGAGGATCCTTTCGCACAGCTTCTTGGCAAGCCCGGACCCCTCGCGCCCAGAGAAGGCTCCCATCAGTGAGCCGGGGCCGCTAAGCATCAGCCCCAGGAAGTAGACGCCCTCGTAATCTCCCAGGCGCGCCATTATCCCGAGCCCACCCTCCATGTACCATGGGGAGAAGGTGGGCTGGCGGATGTTCACGATGTAGGCGTATGCCATCGGGTTTGAAGGGTCCGCCGGCACCAGGGGCGGCGGCAGCAGTTCCTTCGCCCTTTTCGGGTCGGTGTTGAAAAAAAGCTGGATGCCGTACTGGTCGTTCATCGCGCCATCCTTCATGAAGTCCTCGATTTTTTCCTCCGGAATCTGGTAGCCTCTGTCCATAATAAACTCTCCTTTCGTCTATGCTTGCGGTTCAAACGTGAAGGCCCTTCCGCGAGCGTCCTGCGTGGCCTCGAGTATGCGCCCGCAGCACCTAGCGTCGCCTATGACCACGGCGTCGGGAAAGGCGGCCTTGAAGGGCTCCGTCACGCCCTTGCGCGGGGCGACACCCACCGCCAGCACAACGCTGTCCGCCTGTACCGCTACCTTCTCTCCGTCCGACAGCCGCGAAAGCTCCACGCCGCCGGGGACGATCCGCTCCAGCCTGTGACCGGTCAGTATCACGGGATCGTGGGGCCCGATGCGGCTCATCACGTCCAACACCACGAGGTAGTACATGCCCGGGCCGACCTCGCCGAGCATCTCCACCATGGTGACCCCGCACCCCTTGAGGGCCAGCGTCTCAGCCGTCTCAAGCCCGGTCATGCCCGATCCTACTACTACGATCCTCCCCTCCGGACAGGCACGCCCCAGCAACACGTCCTCCGCGGTGCAGACGAAGTCAAGATCCGTTCCGGGGACGGGCGGGATGCAGGGTTCCCCGCCGCACGCCAGGAATACGCTGCAGGGGTCCAGGCCCCCGACGTCCTCGGGGGTGACCTCCAGCCCCAGCCGGACCTCTATCCCGGCATTCTCGACCTGGGCGACCAGGGAGTCGACGTATTTTGTGATCTTGTCCTTGCCGTAACCCCTGTCGGCGGTGTTCAGGGTCCCGCCCAGCCGCTCCCCGCCGTCGAATATGACCGGGGCAAATCCGCGCTCCTTGAGAACAAGGGCGGCCTCGATACCCGCGGGGCCACCGCCGATCACGGCAACGGCGCGCCCCTCGCCGTCGCGGACCGGGTACAGGTACTCGCGCTCGCGACCGGTCTTCGGGTTCACCGCGCACCGCACCTGCCTGAGGTTGGCGATCTCAGCGAAGCAGCTGAGGCAGCCTATACACCTTCGAATGACGCTATCACCGCCGGAGAAGGTCTTGGCGGCCCATTCCGGATCCGCCAGCAGGCCGCGGCCGACCCCTGCGAAGTCGCAGACCCCCTCTTCGAGCAGGGCTTCGGCAACGGACGGGTCCTTGATGTTGCTCACGGCTATCACGGGGATGGAGACGGCCTTCTTGACGGCCGCCGCCATGTACTTCTTCCACCCCTGCTCGTAAGACCCGGGTTCGATGCAGCCGAGGTTGTAGCAGCTCACGTTGATCGCGTCCGCACCGGCTCTCTCCAAAGCGGCGGCGATCCGGGCGGCCTCTTCGGGGTCGATCCCCCCCGGGAGGCTCTCCTCGGCGTTGATGCGCACCGAGATGGGGAAGTGCTTCCCGCAGCCGCTCTTTATCCCGGCGATTATCTCCTCGACGAACCTCATGCGATTCTCGAAGGACCCCCCGTACCGGTCGGTGCGGAAGTTCATGGCGGGGGAGAGGAACTCGTTGATCAGGTAGCCGTGCGCGCCGTGAAGCTCCACTCCGTCCGCGCCCGCGGACTTCGCCACGTAGGCGGCGAAGACGAACTTGCCGACCATCTCGGTGCACTCGTCCTCGGTCAACTCACGCGGCACGTTGCCCGGGCTCGATGGGTCGGCCACCGGGGAAGGGGCCACCGGGGTTTCGCCCGCCACCAAGGGGGAGGCCATGCGGCCGGGGTGCTGAAGCTGGATGAAGATCCTCGTGCCGTACTTCTGAACTGCGCCGGTCAGCCGCTGGAGGTCAGCGATATCGGAGTACCGGTAAGCTGCGAGCTGGCACGGGTCGCTGATGCCCCGGCCCCCTTCGATTCTGGTCACCTCGGTGATGATGAGACCGACGCCGCCCTTTGCCCTCGCCTCGTAGAAGGCGATGATGTCATCGGTCACGCCGCCTCCCGTGGCCGACAGGTTTGTCCCCATCGCGGGCATTACCACGCGGTTGGGGATGGTCAAGCGACCTATCCTGCCCTCGCTTCTCAGCCTTTCGAACAAAAGCACCCCTCCTTCCTCGAAACTATATGTTAAGAGATAGCATAACATTCCCGATAAAGCAATGAAGAGATGAGGTTCTGTCTTCGCTTTTGATCATCCGGCTTCGGAAGAGGTGAAAAGGCAACCCGTGATGCCCGGCTTGCTCCCAATTTGGGCGCCAATTGAGTAAATTTATTGCTTGTCGGTCCCTTTGTAGTCAGTTACTAAAATGGATGAGTACGTAATGATCGTGGGATAATCAGCAAGAAATCGTTTTGGGCGAAACCACGAACTCGGACCAGCGCCGTCTCAAGGGGAGAGAGGCTCCGTAGACGGTTCTTATTAAGGGATCGGTCTCGTTCCGTGACTCGGCGAAAAAGAGAGGCCTGGCCGGACGCGGGGGAGGCGACCAGCCTTGAGGGAAGTCATAAAGAAGAGCGATGAGCTCATCGAGGTGGGGGGCAAAGAATACCCCCTGTGGGAGATCATCCGGGAGGGGGGCAAGCTCTACTGCCGGGAGGTCGCTATCATGGCGGAGATCGACGGGATGAAGATCCCTGCCACCCTGGAGTCCGACGACTGGATGCGCGCCGGGAGGCTAAGGCAGAAGGGCGACGAGGAGTCGCTGAGGGAACTGGAAAAAATGGAGGGTCCCCTTTTCACCTATACCGAGATCGACGAGACCGACGAGGCCTGAAGGCGGCCCTGGGGAACTTGGGATCCCCTGGCAGTGATCAGCCGAGGTCGGGTCACGCCCCTCTGAAGGGCAGAGGGGCGTTTCATCAATTGTGTAGGTCTGACACCTATAAGGGAGAAATTCGTGGTATTGTTCGCACAGAGCAGCCCATACCGCCACTTAACTTTATTACGATAAAGCGGAGTTGCGCGCATCAACCGATCACTTCGCACACGAAAGGGAATGAGACCATGAGAAGAACGGGTATCAAGAGCATCATTCTGTTGTTTTTACTGTTGTGCACTGCGCCCCTCTGCTTCGCGTCGGACTATGCCTTCACTCTCGATGAGAGCGGCGTTCCAGCGCTCGGCGGCGAACGCTCCGTCATCGTCGTCATCAGCGACATACATCTGGGGATGGACGACCGGTACGCGGAGATTCAGCGTAACCGCGCTCCGCTTGCCGACTTTCTTCGGAAGGTCCGGTGCGCTCCGAACATCAAGGAACTAGTCGTCGCAGGCGACCTCGTCGACGAGTGGTTCATCCCCGCCGGCACGGACACGTACGCCGGAAAGACCCAGAAGGAGTTCGTGCAGCGCGTCGCCGCGAACAACAAGGACGTGGTCGACGCGTTCAACGACATTATCCGGGACGGAACGATCAAGGTGGTCTACGTGCCGGGGAATCACGACCTGCTGATCTCCTCCGAGAGCATCCAGACCATCTTCCCCGGAATGGCGGAAGCGCGCGATGTCCGGGGGCTCGGGACCTATTCTCCGGACGGCCATCCCGAGATCGCCATCGAGCACGGGCACCGCTACAATTTCTTCTGTGCGCCGGATCCCATCTCGAACAAAGAGGTCGCTCCAGGTTCAATCCTGCCTCCCGGGTACTTCTTCACCCGCATCGCGGCGCTCTCCGTCGTCGAAGGCAAGCCCAAGCCGAGCAAGATCAGACCGGTCGTCATTCCGAATTCCCTCGGCGAAAGCCAGGATCTCGAATTTCTCTACTGGCAGGTATGGGAAGCACTGATGGACGAGCTGCCCATAAAAGAAGACTTCGAGGAGAAGATCATCAGGACCAACATCGACGGCTTCACTAAAACCTATGCGATGAGCGACCTCATACCCCGTCAGGCGGAGGAGGGCGGCGTCATCGACGTGAATTTGTTCAAAGGGATACAGGACACGTGGGACGAACGGCAGGCACTCAACAGGGTTGCCGTCAAAATTACCGCCAGGGACGCGCTCGCCAAGGCGGCTTCTTCGGCTGAAACGGACAATCAAGCCGTTGTGCAGTACTTCCGAAACCCGGCGTCCGACAAGCGTATCGTGGTCTTCGGCCACACCCACGAATCCAGGATCATCCCCTCGGAGACGCACGACGGGAAGAGCGCCGTATATGTGAACTCCGGAACATGGATCGACAAGAACGCGACACCTACGATGACGTTCGTCGCGATCGCCCCGAAAAGTTCCGTACGGCACGCCGGGCTCTACCAATACTCGCACGAAGGCGCCGTGACGACGCTGGACACTCTGGAGCTCGAAGGCTTTTAAGCCCAGCGGGGCCTACCCTTGAATTCTTGAGTTAGACAGGCCCCATGATTTTGTTTACTATGTTGTTGGCGGAGGAGTGGCTCCTGGGGTCCGTAGGCCGGTTATCCGGTCTTACTTGGCTCTGAAATGCCGCCTCCGTCATTTTTTATGTCGTCCGCTGGCGCAAGCTGGAATGGAGCCTGCCCTTCCAGGGCGGTGGCTTAAGTGGTAGACGAGGCCCGGGGCGAAGATCCGTGTGGATCTGACCCCGCCCTGGTAGATAACAGCCTGGCGACGGTAAGGGCGTAAATCTCGACAGCGGCTAGGTATTCTTCGATACTTAATTTTTCGCCAACCGATGTGGCTTCATCCTCATTCCCCGGACCGAGGATTGGCATTGGCATGCCGGTGTTTTTCACGATGTCGGCGGCATCGGAGCCGAAGCGCGCCTTCATTCTTTCCAGAGGCTTGCCCTGGAGGTCCTTGAAACCCTTCTCTATCGCTTTCACGATGGCCGAATCGGGCGGGATCTCCAGCGCCGGCCGGTCGGAGATGATCTCACGGACGAGGCGCAGGTCCGGGTCTTTTTTCCTCTGCTCTTCAAGGACAGCCATTATTTCCGCTTCCGCCTCATCATGGCTTTCCCCGGGGACCAGCCTTCGGTCAATGGAAAAGGTGCTTCGGTCGGCAATGACATTTGTCGCTGTCCCCGCATGGAGGGTGGTCACGTTCAAGGTAGGGCTTCCCCAGCCGGGGATGGATCGTTTTTCCAGCCGCTTACCCAGTTCGTAAAGCCCCTGGATGACCCCGATAGATTTTTCCAGGGCGTCGATCCCTTCGCTGGGGTTGCTCGCGTGAGCACCCTTTCCCTCAATGATGAAACGTGCCCTGAAAATGCCGCTGTGGTCAAGGAGAAGTTTCAGCGATGTTGGTTCCATGTTCAGCCCGAGATCGCCCTTTATCAACCCTTTTCCCAAGAGGTGTTTCACTCCGAGCCAGCCGCCGTTCTCTTCATCGCAGGTACAGGTCAGCAGGACGCTCCCCTTCGGCACGAATCCCATTTCCTTTAGTACTCGGACGGCCATGATCGAGCCACAGAGGCCTGCTTTCATGTCGTTGGCACCGCTTCCGAAGATCCAGCCGCCTTCCACCCGCCCCGACCAGGGTCCGCCGTATTCCTCTTCTGAACCTGCCGGCGGGGGGAATACATCCATGTGGCCGTTAAAGACAAACCGCGGCCCCGGCAGGCCCTCCCATTCCGCCAAAAGATTGGGCCTTCCTTTTTCGGCTTCTTCGATCCGCGGCCTGAGACCTATCCCTTCGATCTCCCGGGCGATCACTTCCGCCACCGCGGCTTCGTAGCCCGTCACGCTTGGAGTCTGAAGGACCTTGGAAAGGAAACTGACGATCTCCCGTTCCCGGGCTTTTACCGCTTTTTTGACGTCCCCCGCGTTCACCGCGATCCCTCCCCGGTGGTCACCGCTCATAGGTCATCACCCCCGCGTAAAATTTTAACCCTTCGGCAAAGGGGCAGGGTCCCTGGACAATTCCTTCCGAGCCAGCCACATGCCGGGAAGCATGGGCAGCCAAAGGGTCAAGCCCCGAAGGAGGAGCGTGGCGGCCAGGGCCGCTTCGAAAGGGACCTTGAGGCTCCCCAGCAGGACGACGCAGGTGGTCTCGAAGGTCCCCAGGCCGAGGGGGACCACGCCGATGGTCGCCACCATCGAGGCTACGACGAAGCTGGGCAGGGCCTCCAGGAAGGCGGCCTTCTGCCCCACCGCCAGGAGCATGGCCCAGAGGGTGGCCGCGTCGAGCAGGAACACCGCGCCCTGGAGTAAGGTCACCTGGGCCAGCACCAGAGGGTCGAATATGACCCGGGCGGAGACCTTCCCCAGGGCGTCCTCCATGACGGGGATGGGGAAGCGGCGCTTGAAGGCTGCCGGTATCCTTTCCCCCCCGTAAAGGCTGGCCAGGATCACCACGGCGGGGACGGCGAGGGCGACGACGAAGAACAGCACCGACGCCGTGAGGATCCAGGGGTGGATGTCGTGGCGGAAAGCCAGCAAGGCGAGGCTCGCCACCGCCATGATCATGTAGGAGGCGTAGTAACCGGTGAGGCTGGCCACCAGGGCCACGAGGCCGTCCAGGACCGCTACCCCCCGGTGCTTGAGGGCCACGGTGAAAAAGGCGGAACCGCTGAGGCCTCCGCTGGGGAGGACCTGGTCGGAGAATAGCTTGGCCACGCTCAGCGGGACCAGTTGGGAAAGGGGAAAGTGGATGCCGATGTTCGCCATGGCCGCCTTCCAGACCAGGGCCGCGCAGAGGTAAGTCTGGGCCTGGAAGGACAGGCCGGCGGCCACCCAGGCGGGTTTCGCCTCCCGGAGGATCCCCAGGAAGCGGCCTATCTCGCCGAGGTGGGCTACGGCGGTGACGAGCCCCAGCAGGAGCAGGGCGCCCAGGATGCCCCGCTTAATGGCCTTTTTGTTCCTTTTCCACCAGGGCACCGTATCATTCGCCTCCGTTACGGGTACCCGGTCTTGGGGGGCGGGCGGCGACGTCATAATCGCAGGAAGCGGAAAAAGGCCCTCTTGGTCGATTCCGAGACGACCAGGTAGAGGAGGGTAATGGCCAGGACGGCCGCCAGGACGGGCCAAGGGAGGGGGACGAAGCCGAAGACACGGCCCGCCGGGAGGTAGGGAAGCGCCACGGCGAGGAGCCCCAGCAAGGCGGAGGAAGCGAGGATGAAGGTGCCGGGTCGGCTACGGTAGAAGGGCCTGTAGGTCCTCACCACGAACAGCACCAGCAGTTCGGTCAGCAGGGATTCGATGAACCACCCGGTCCGGAACGCGCTTGCCGCGCTGCCCGCCAGCCTGATGAGGGCGTAGAAGGTCAGCAGGTCGAAGGCGGTGCTCACGAGCCCGAAGATGACCATGAAGTCCCTGATTATCCTGATGTTCCACCGGTGGGGTTCCCTCTCCCACTCGGGGTCCACTCTGTCGCCGGCGATCCCCACGGAGGGGATGTCCGACATGAAGTTGTTGAGGAGCACCTGCTTGGCCAGGAGGGGAAGGAAGGGGAGGAAGAGCGACCCCGCCGCCATGCTGATCATGTTCCCGAAGTTGGCGCTGGTGGTGATGAAGATGTATTTTATCGTATTGGCGAAGGTCCGGCGGCCGATCTGTATCCCCTGGCGGACCATGGCCAGGCTGTGTTCCATCAGGACGAAGTCGGCCGCCTCCTTGGCGACGTCGACGGCCTTGTCCACCGAGATGCCCACGTCGGCGGCGTGGAGCGCCGGCGCGTCGTTGATGCCGTCACCCAGGAAGCCCACGACGGAACCCATCCTCTGCAGCGCCCGGATGATCCGTTCCTTCTGGTTGGGATCGACCTCGGCGAAGATGTCGACGTGGCCCACGAGGTGCCACAGAGCCTCGTCCCTCATGACCGCCAGTTCCGGGCCGGTGAGGATCCGGGCGGCCTTGATCCCCACCGAGGCGGCGACATGGCGGGCCACGTAGCGGTTGTCCCCCGTGATCAGCTTGAGGCGGACCCCGAGGGAGCGGAGTTCCTCCAGTTCCTTCGAGACCCCTTCCGATGGCGGGTCGGAAAACCGCAGGAAGCCCAGGAATTCCAGGTCTGACTCATCCTGCCTCTTCCCGGCGTCCTCGACGGCTTTCCGGGCGACGCCTATGACGCGGTACCCCTCGGTGCTCCACGAGGCGAAGCGCTCCAGGATATCACGTTTCGTGGCGTCATCCAGAGCGGCGGAGGTGCCCCTCCTGTTCACGCTGGTGCAGGCGTCGAGCACGTTCTTCAGCGCGCCCTTGGTCACCAGGAAGCGGCCGCCGTCGGGCGAGGCCACAAGGACGCTGAGTCTCTTGCGCACGAAGTCGTAGGGGATCTCGTCGAGTTTTTCGTAACCTTCCGCCGAGGTTCCCTCGGCCGCGGGTGCCGCCAGGACGGCCTCATCGAGGGGGTTGGTGAGCCCCGACTGGAAAAAGGAGTTCAGGAAAGCCCACTGGAAGACCTCCCCCGACGGGCCGCCCTCAGCGTCGAGAGCGCCTTCTACCTTCATGACGCCCTCGGTGAGGGTGCCGGTCTTGTCCGAACAGAGCATGTCCATGCTCCCGAGGTTTTCGATGGCGTTAAGCCTTTTGACGATCACCCCGTGCCCCGCCATGTTCTGGGCCCCCCGGGAAAGGGTGACGCTGAGTATGACGGGGAGCATTTCCGGTGAAAGTCCCACGGCGATGGCGACGGCGAAAAGCATGGTCTCGATGAGGGGCCTTTGTCGGACCACGTTGGTGAAAAAGATGGCAAAGACTATGAGGACCATGACTTGAAGGAGCAGGCCTCCGAAGCGGCGGAGCCCCCTCTCGAACTCAGTCTCCAGGGGGGCCTCCTGCAGGCGCCCGGCGATCTCGCCGAAGGTCGTTCCGCTGCCGGTCTTGACGACGAGGAAGGTCCCCGTGCCGCTCCTGACGGAGGTGCCCATGAAGAGGCAGTTGGGCCGTTCGGCCGGCGTGGCATCCTCGGGCGCCTCGCCGGGCTCCTTTTCCGCGGGGAAGGTCTCGCCGGTGAGGATCGCCTGGGATACGAAAAGATCGCTGGACTCGAGCAGGACGCCGTCGGCTGGGATGAGGCTGCCGGCCGATACCAGGACTACATCACCGGGGACGATCTCCTCGACGGGGCGAGATACCGCCTCGCCGTCGCGGAGAACCAGGGCCTTTATCCGAACACGCTGGCGGAGCTTCTTCACGGCCTGGGAGGCGCGGTATTCCGAGGCGAAGCTCAGGATGGTGCTGCCCAGGATGATGGCAAGGACGATGAAGGACTCCAGCCAGTTGCGGGCGAAGAGCGATACGGCGGAGGCGAAGACCAGGATGAGGATGAGGGGGTTACGGAACTTTTCCAGGAACATTCTCAGGGGGCCCGTCACCGTCGAAGGGGCGGGAAGGTTGAGGCCGTATTTTTCAAGCCGGTCCCGGGCCGACTGCGAACTCAGCCCCTTGGGACTGCTGTCGAGGGCGAACAGCAATTCCTGCCGGGTCTTACTCCAGTATTTTTCCGGTGCCTCGCCCAAAGAACGGCCCATGGATCTTTCACTTCTTTCGGGGCTTTCTCGCCCTTCGATCGGGGTTTCCAGCGCCCGGGTACATTCTGGACGACTTCATGAAATCAAGTCAAGGGCGCTTCTTCGCAAACCAAGGGGGAGCGGCGGTTTTAAGAGGCCGGACGGATCCCATCCCGCCCGGCCTCTTGCTTGTCTTTGGGGTTCCTTCACTGGACCGGGATCCTGACCGGCGCCTTGCCCCCTTCGACGCCGTCGGGCCCCGTCACGCTCACGTAGTAGAAAAGGTCGCCGCTGCCGGGGGCGACGCGAAGGGTGGCCTTGCAGCTCTCGCCGGAAGCCTTCTTGACGAAGGTCCCGTCGGCGCGGCGCTCGTACCAGGTTATCGCTCCCTCGCCTTCGCTTAGGCTCGCCTTGAGCTCGACCGTTTTGGATTCCGAACTGGAACCCGTCGGGGCCTTGATCGGCTCGACGGGCTCGACCACCAGGTAGTGGTTCGGGTCGAGGACACGGGTCGGATCGTAGAGAGCGATGTACTTCGACACGATCGGGGCGGTGTGCATGGCGTTGCCGTTGACGCCGACGTGGTCAAAGAGCCCCGCGAACCAGAGCTCCTCGCCCCTCACGGCGTGGACCACCTCGGAGCCCACCACGTGGGCCCGGCCTTCCCGGAGGAGACCGCCGCCTACAGGGCTCAACTCACCGGTACGGATATCGAGGATGGCGACGTTGTGCAGCTGGTTCCACTTTTCATCGTAGATGAAGCTGCCGGTCAACAGGAGGCGGTTCTCGTCGAGCCAGGTCATCTGGACGACGTCGCGGGAGACGCCCCCCGAGGTGTCGGCGGGACCCCAGGTGCCTCTTTTGGCGTCGTACCGGGCCAGCCCGTAGGTCTCCCTTGAGTGGCGCGAAAGGATGTCGGGGTCACGGTCGACGATGCCAAGGGTGCCGCCGGCGTAGAGGTTGCCCTCCTTGTCGAGGGCCAGGGCGCGGACCCGGGGGAAGCCTTCCTGCAGGAACCCCGAGTAGTTGTTGAAGCCCGGTTCGTGGGTCTTCGCGGGCAGCCCGGGGAGACCTTCCGGGTAGTGGCCAACGTCGAGTTCGCTCAGGTGGGTGAAGTTGCCGTGCCCAACGGGGCGCCAGTCGTCGGCTTCGTAGTCCCAGCGGGCCACGTTGTAGGCCATCCGGGCGTGGGTGGTCGGCACGGGGCCGTAGAAGTTGAAGGTCCCCGCCACGTAAATGCCGACGGGGTCCTTGGTGGTGTCGAGGACGATGCTGTATATCCCCTTGACGGGCTTGTTCATGTCCTCGGCCTTGAGGTCGCGGCCCATGATGTGGTACTCGCCGTCGGCGTCGATGCGGAGGGCCGCGGCGATGTCCAGCGGGTGGTCGACGTCGGGCATTTCCAGGGCCGGCGCCCAGTTGCCCACCAGGTAGAGGTCGCCCGTACGCTCATCGAGGGCGATGTCGTTGACCGCGCCCGTACCGCCGCGGGCCGAGTTGCCCACGACCTCCTGCCCGCGGTAGGTCCCCCGCACCTGGGACCAGCTGCCCTCGGCGGGGTCGTAAACAGCGATGCCGCTATGGCTGCTGATGGCACCGTAGGCGTAAAGTTTGCCTTGGATGGCTTTTACGCCCTCCGGCGGGCTCTGGATCCCTTCGCCGCCCGACCAGGCCAGCCGCTCGTAGCCGCGCTCGGGGTGGAGACTCCAGGCGAACCAGCGGGTCCCCTTTTCCGCTTCCCAGCTCCCGCCGAAGTAGAGGGTGTCGCCGATCCAGGCTATGCCGGCTATGTCAGGCGTGCCGATGCCGTCGTTCATGCCGGTGACCTTGCGGGCGTCGTTGCGCTCGGGGGCCGTGAAGGCTCGGGACCAGTGCTCCGACCCGGCGGGAGCCGCCGTCGTGGGGACATGCTCCACGTACCGGGCGTTGGTCTTCTCTACGGCCGGAGGGTCAGCGGTGAAGTCCACCGTCGGGTTCCAGCGGGCGATGTAGTGGGACTGCTGGTCGGCGGGGGCCTTGTCCCCGAAGTTCTCGGGGCCGATGTGGCTGAAATCGCCGACGAAATAAATGTCCCGGCCGTTGACAGCCAGGCGGACCTCGGGCATCACCTTCGAGGAGAGGCCCGAGCCGAGGGTGTGCCAGGTATCGGCCGCCGGGTCGTAGGCCACCACGCAGTGGGCGGGGTCTCCGTTCTTGAAGCCGTCGTAGAACTCGCTTGCCGACTTTCGTCCCCCGAAAGCGCCGGAGAAGTAGATGAGCCCGTCCTCGGCCTTTTCTATGCTGAAGACGTCCCTACCCACCCCTCCGCGGCCGGTGGGGTCGGTCCAGGCGTTCTTCTCGCGGTCCCAACGGGCTATGCCGCGGAGGGGCTCCTGGTCCTTTCCCTCGGAGAAGCTCCCCACTATCCAGATATCATCGCCGTCGACCAGGAAGTCGCGAACGACGACGGAATCGAAGGCGATGAAATCACCGGCCCGCTGGAGGATCCCGTCGGCCTTATCGGAGCCGTCCCTGGGAAAGTCGGCGGGGTAGGGCATCCAGCCCGTGTCCTCGCGCCACGCGGCGAAGCCTGTGGAGTAGCTGGCCGTGGAGAGGGTGCTGCCCGGCTCGATACCGTTACCGCCGAGGTAGTGCCAGGTCCCCCCGATGTATATCGTGGACGGGTCGGTGGAGGTGTCGACGAATATCCTTTGAACCCGGGGGTGGGCGCCGCCCGGCCCGGAGGGGATTATCTCGTGGGTGCCCGTTTTGAAGTTGAAGCGATGGAAAGCGTTGCTCCTCATGGGCAGTTCGAGGGGCGCGCCCGCGAAGGAGCCGCCGATGTACAGGCAGTCGCCCCGCGGGTCGTAGTCGAGGGACTGGATGGAACCGCCGGGGCTTATGGTCCCGTTGTACTGGACCCGCCCCAGGGGACGCCACCGATCAGGGCCGGGCTCGCCGGGGTCGAAGACGGCCAGGGCGTTGACCCCGTGGTAGCGGTTGCCGCCGGGGTTGTCGAGCCGCATGAATTCGCCGCCCACCACGATGCGCCCGTCGGGGAGGAAGACGAAGTCATCGATGACACCGTCGGGGCCAACGCCGCCGTGGGAGGTGTGGAAGAAGGCCACCACTTCGTAGCCCCTTTCCGGCGACCACGTCCAGAGATGCCACGACTGGTTAGTTAGTTTCTTGCTGAAGTCCCGGGCATCGACGCCCGCCTCCCATGCGCCGGCGAACCACAGTTTGCCGTCGTGCCATTTGACCCGCCGCACCGACGGGGCCCCCGTCCCGTCGGACATTCCCGTAGCCGCCGACATCTGGGTCGTCTGGACTGGCTTTGGGAACTGTCGGGACCAGTGTTCATCCCCCTCGGCGGCGAAAACGGCGGGAGCCGACAGGGAGACAGCGACCAGCATTGCCAGGGCTGTCATGATGAAGGCTTTGCAGCGGGAAGAATTAAGTCTTGACCGGACCACGAGTTGAGATCTCAAGAAAGACCCCTCCTTCTCTCTTTTGTGCCTTCGGGTTTTCACGGTTGGCTTTGGCAAGGCCATATTTGCATAAATCGACCCTTTCCACAACTCAAAAGGGTTCTAAAAAACGCGGGATCGCCAGCACCCGGCCTTTCGACAAAACCCCTGGGCCGGAAAATGGAGCCTGGTCATGGCGCATCGCGGCTTCGATCCTTCCGGTAGGCGCCCTTGAAGTACATGTCGAGGATGACGGCCCCGATGAAGACCATCCCCTTGATAACCTGCTGCAGGTAGCTGGAGATCCCGAGGATCCTCAGGCCGTTGTCCAGGAATCCCATGATGAGCACGCCCGTCAGCGTCCCCCGTATGGTCCCAACCCCGCCGAAGAGGCTGGTGCCCCCGAGAACGACCGAGGCGATCACGTCCAGTTCGAGGCCCATGCCGATGCCGGGCTGGGCGCTCCAGAGGCGGCCCACCATCAGGAGACCGGCGAGGCCCGCCGTGGATCCGCTCAGGGCGTAGACGGACACGGTGACCCGGCCCGTGGGTATTCCGGCAAAGCGGGCGGCCTCGGGGTTGTCGCCCAGGGCGTAGACGCCGGTGCCGAAGGGGGTGAAGCGGAGCAGTATCCATGCCGCCGTGGCGCAGGCCAAAAGGATCATCCCCGAGACGGGAAACCCCGAAAGAGAGGCCCAGCCGGCGTAGTTGAAGGCCGGCGAGGTGCCTGAGATGGGGCTCCCCTGGGTAAGGAGGAGCGTCAGGCCCCTGGCGGCGGCCATCACGGCCAGGGTCGCCATGAAGGGCGGTACGCGCCCCCAGTGGACCAGCAGCCCCGAGACCAGGCCGCAAGCGGTGCCGGCCAGTATCGCCGAGGCCCAGGCCGCCTGCCAGGGGAGGCCGGCGTGGACGTTGAGCCATGCCCCCAGGGCACCCGAAAGCGCCACGATACTCCCCACCGAAAGGTCTATGCCGCCGGTGAGGATGACGAAGGTCATCCCTACGGCGCAGATGCCCATGACGGCCGCCTGGCCGATGACGTTCGTTATGTTGGACGTCGACAGGACCCCGGGGTCCCGGGACGCCAGCACGGCCAGGAGCGCGGCCAGCACCGCCAGGTTGCCGTGTCTTCTCCAGTTAAGGCGCGCCAACTTCGACCCCTCCCGCGGCAGCCAACATGATCTTTTCGCTTGTCGCCTCTTCCTTCTCAAAAAAGGCGGCTATGCGGCCTTCCCTCATCACGGCTACGCGGTCGCTCATGCCGAGTACCTCCGGCAGTTCCGAGGAGACCATGATCACCGCCATCCCCTCGTGGGTCAGGCGGTTCATCAGGTGGTGGATCTCCGCCTTGGCGCCCACGTCGATGCCCCTGGTCGGTTCGTCGAGGATGAGTATCTCGGGCGTGACGCTGAGTCCCTTGGCGATGACGGTCTTCTGCTGGTTGCCGCCCGATAGGTTCTGGACTTCCTGGTCAAGACGGGCGAACCGGACGTTGAGTTCTTTCAGGAGGCGCAGGGCCTCCCTGCGCCTCAGGGCGCCGTTGACGAGGAACAGCCCGTAAAGGCGGCGCAGCAGTTGGAGGACCGTCACGTTCCTCTCGACGGAGCGGTTGAGAAAAAGCCCTTGCAGCTTGCGGTCCTCGGGGACCAGGAAGAGCCCCTCCTCCAGCGCTTCTGAGGGCCGCCTGACCCGGGCCGTACGCCCCTTTATACTGATCGTCCCCTTTTGATAGGGCTCAAGGCCGAAGAGGCAGCGGACGAGGTCGCTCCGGCCGCTCCCGACGAGGCCCGAAAAGCCGAGTATCTCACCCTTCCTGACCTTGAAGCTTATGTCCTTCAGCACCCCGTCGCGGGAGAGGCCTTCCACTTCAAGTACGGTATCGCCAAGGGCGGGTCTTTCCCTGGGGAACAGGGTGTCGACGCTGCGGCCGACCATGAGGCGCACGACGTCCTCCTGGTCGAAGTCGCCCATGGGGCCGCCGCCGGCGTTCGCGCCGTCCCGGAGCACGGTGATGGTGTCGGCGATGCGGAATACTTCCTCGAGGCGGTGGGAGATGTAGATCATCCCCACGCCCTGACGGCGAAGTTCCCCCATGAGCCCGAAAAGGTTCTCCGTCTCCCTGTCGGAAAGGCTCGACGTGGGCTCGTCCATGGCCAGGACCTTCACGTTGAGGGAAAGAGCCTTGGCGATCTCCACCAGTTGCCGCTCCCCGGGAATGAGGGTCCGCACCTCGCGGTCTACGTCAAAGGCGGCGTGAACCCGGGCGAGTATCCTGCGCGCCTCATCGCGAAGGGCCGCCCGGTCCAGGAAGGGTCCCTTCCGCGGCTCCCGCCCCAGGAAGATGTTTTCCGCCACCGAGAGGTGCGGGGCCAGGCTTAGTTCCTGGTGTATCACGGCGATGCCCGCTTTGAGTGCATCCCTGGGGCCCTTCCAGTCCACCCGCCGACCTTCGAAGAGTATTTCACCCGAATCAGGGGTGTGGATGCCTGAGAGGATCTTCACCAGCGTGGACTTCCCGGCGCCGTTCTCGCCGACCAGGGCGTGGATCTCGCCGGCCCCGACGTTGAAGGTCACGTCGTTGAGGGCGTGCACGCCGGGAAAGTATTTATGGATCCCCCTGGCACTGATCAGTTCACCCAAAAAGAAGCCCCCTTCCCTCCCCGAGCGGCGGTGAACCATGCCATTCTGATAAAAAGGCTTATAATAGACACAGTAAAGTATAACCTTTCGTGAAGCCTGAAGGGGCGCCCCTTCAAAAAGGAGGTAGGGGACCTGGTCAGGGTAGTGGTCGTGGGGTCGGTGAACATGGACTTGATCGTCGAGGCTGAAAGGCCGGCCCGCCCCGGGGAGACGCTCCTGGGGGGGCGCTTCAGCATGGCCGGTGGCGGGAAGGGCGCCAACCAGGCGGTGGCGGCCGCCCGGCTGGGGGCTTCGGTGGCCATGGTGGGGGCCGTGGGAGGCGACCGGTTCGGAGAGTTCATGCTGTCGGCCCTGGAGGAAGAGGGCGTCGACTGCCGCCATGTCGCCACGAGGAACGGTGAAGCCACCGGTGTCGCCATGATCACCGTCTTCCCGGGGGGTGAGAACTCCATAATCGTGGCCCCCGGGGCGAACGCCACCGTCACGGGCGGGGATCTTCTGGAGGGCGGGTCCCTTTTCGAGGGGGCCGACGCTCTCCTCGTCCAACTGGAACTCCCCCCGGAGACCGCCGTCGAGGCCCTGAGGCTCGGGAAGACTTCGCGGGCACTGACGGTCTTCGACCCCGCCCCCTACGCGGCGCTGCCCGATGAGGCCTGGGGTTTCGTGGACATCGCCGTCCCCAACAGGTTGGAGCTGGCCGGGTTCACCGGCACGGGAGACTTGGAGGAGGGCGCCGGTAGGCTGCTCGAAAAAGGGGCGGGGGCCGTGGTGGTCACCCTCGGCCCCGAGGGAGCGATGATCCGTCGCGGGCGGGAGGTGAAACGGGTTGGAGCCTTCCCCGTAGAGGCCGTTGACGCCACCGGCGCGGGCGACGCTTTCTCGGCTGCCCTGGCCGTTTCGCTGGCCGAGGGGAAGCCCCTTTACGAAGCGGCCCTTTTCGCCTCGGCGGCGGGAGCACTGGCCTGCACCGTGGTCGGGGCCCAACCGGGCCTGCCCGCGAGGGAGCAGGTGGAGGGGCTGCTGCGGGGCCCTTCGGGTGGGCCGCCCGGGAAGCTCCAAGGGGAGGTGTGAGGCCGTGAAAAGAGGAGGTTTGCTGCACCCGGACTTGAACTATTACGTGTCCATGCTGGGCCATACGGACAGGTTTTGCGTGGCCGACGCGGGCTTGCCGATACCGGAAGAGGTCCCGAGGGTCGACCTCGCCTTTGTCCCCGGCAAACCTTCGTTCCAGGATGTGCTCGAGGCCGTCCTGGAGGCCGTCGTGGTGGAGCGGGCCTTCTGCGCCGTCCAGGCCTCGGCGGAACTCAAGGGCTCGCTCAAGCAGAACCTCGGGCCGGGCTGTGCGCTGGAAGAGGTCCCCCACGAGGAGTTGAAGTCGATGCTGCGGAACGTCCGGTTCGTGGTGCGCACGGGGGAATGTACGCCCTACGCGAACGTGATACTCCAGTCGGGGGTCTTCTTTTGAAGGCAGGGAAGGACGGTGTTCTCACGAGGAAGGTCCTTTTCAGCCCCTACGTGGTCCTGGGGTCGGTCCTGGCCGTCCTCTGCGCGGCCCTCGCCCTGATGGAGCCCCGGTTCCTGACGGTGAGCAACCTTGTGAACATCCTGCGCCAGTCGTCGATACTGGGGATCATCGCTCTGGGCATGACCTGCGTGATCCTGGTCAGGGGGATAGACCTTTCGGTGGGCAGCGTGGTGGCCCTGTCCTCCCTGGTGGGGGCGGCCCTGGTGAAGGGAGGAGCACCCTTTTACGCGGCCTGGGGCGCGGCTCTCCTGGCGGGAGGGGCCTGCGGGGCCCTGAACGGGTTCACCGTGGCATGGATGAGGGTGCCCTCCTTTATCGTGACCCTGGGGATGATGGGAGCGGCCAGGGGGGCGGCGCTGCTTTTCACGGGGGGAGCCCCCATCAGCGGCTTCCCCGAGGCCTTCCGGTTGCCCGGGACGGGCTGGTTCGCCGGGGTCCCCCTGCCGGTGCTGGTCTTCGCCGGCGTTTTCGCGGCCCTTTTCGTCCTGCTCGAACTATCGTCCTGGGGCGAACAGGTCCGCTCCATAGGCTCCAACCCCGTGGCCGCCTGGGGGTCCGCCATACCGGTCCCGGCGATCACGGCGTCGGTCTTCGTCCTTAGCGGAGTCCTCGCCGGGCTGGCGGGCCTGGTGCTGGCGGGGCGCCTCGACGCCGCCCAGCCCACGGCGGGGCTGGGTTACGAGTTCGGGGCCATCGCCGCCGCCGTCCTGGGAGGGAGCCAGTTCTCCGGCGGGAAGGGGACCCTCTTCGGGACCATTATGGGGGTCCTGATAATGGGGGTCATCGGGAACGGCATCAATGTCCTGAACGTGAACCCTTTCTACGAGCAGGTTGTAAGGGGCCTTGTAATAGCGGCGGCCCTCGTCTTTTACGGCCGGGTGTCGGCCGGGAACCCGGCCTAGTCGAACTATGACGGGCCGGGAAGGATAAAATCAATGGAGGTGGAAAGCGATGAAAGGAAGGCGCTTGTTGTCAGTGGCCATGGCGGTTCTGCTGGTCCTTTCCTTCCCCCTTGCGGCTGCGGCCTCTCAAACCCTGGGCGTGGTCATCTCCACGCTCAACAATCCCTTTTTCGTGACCCTCAAGGATGGGGCCGAGGAGAAGGCCAAGGAACTCGGAGTGGAACTGGTCATCTACGACGCGCAGGACGACTCGGCCAAGATGACCTCTTCCATGGAGGACCTGATCCAGAAGAAGGTGGGGGCCATACTGGTGAACCCCACTGACGCCGATGCGGTGGTGCCGTCGATCCTGAAGGCCAACGCGGCGGGCATACCGGTATTCACCATCGACCGCGGGGCGACCTCGGGTGAGGTGGTCACCCATATCGCCAGCGACAACGTCGCCGGGGGCAAGATGGCGGGAGAGTTCCTGGCGGAAAAGATCGGCGGCAAGGGCAAGGTGGTGGAGCTGGTGGGCATCCCCGGCACGTCGGCCGCCCGTGACAGGGGCAAGGGATTCCACGACGCGATGGAGGGGTATCCCGACATAGAGATCGTGGCCTCCCAGGCGGCGGACTTCAACCGCGACAGGGGGCTCGCTGTCTTTGAGAACATCCTCCAGGCGCAACCCGAGATCGACGGGGTCTTCGCCCACAATGACGAGATGGTGCTCGGGGCCATCGCCGCCGCCGAGGCGGCCGGACGGAAGGGCATCGTGTTCGTCGGTTTCGACGCCGTGGACGACGCCGTAAAAGCCGTGAAGGACGGCAGGCTGGCCGCCACCGTGGCCCAGCAACCGAAGGAGATGGGGCTCCTGGGCGTCGAGTACGCCGTCAAGTACCTTGGGGGTGAGACCATCCCCGATAACATCCCCGTCCCCCTCATGCTCGTAACGGAATAGCTCCGACCCCAGGGAGCGGGGTCAGGTCTACACTTTTGACTAAATCCAGGTTTTTCCCGCTCCCTGGGGGCCCCTTGTTGCCTATAACCCGGTATGTTATAGTAGCCGGGCTGGTTTTTTCCCGGTGTTCCCACGCGATAGCAAGAGGAGGTGTATCAATTGAAACAGACCTTCCAGCCGCATAATAGAAGAAGGAAGAGAAGACTCGGGTTCCTGCAGCGATCGAGCATCCCAAGCGGCCGGCGCATCCTCCAGAACAGGAGAAACAAGGGCAGAAAGCGCCTGGCGGTCTAGTTGCGGGCTTTTTTCACTTTCCCTTCCCAGGACAGGCTAAAAAAGGGTTGGCAGTTCGATCAGGTTTTCCGCACCGGCCGCCGGGAGAGTGGCGCGTTGGTGCGGTTGCTGTTTATGGTCTCACCGGATGGCCAGACCCGCTATGGTGTGGCCGTGGGCAAGCAGCAGGGGACCTCGCCCCTTCGCTCCCGGGGGAAGAGACTTTTGAGGGAATCCCTGAGGCGACTCCGGCCCTGGGTGAAGGAAGGTTTCTGGATAGTCTGCCTGATAAAAAGCAACGCCCTGGGGAGCGGTGCGAAAGAGGTTTACCAGGACATGGCGAAGCTGTTCAAGAGGGCCGGCCTGCTGAAGAGCGAATGGCCCGGCCCGGACTGGTTCGTTGACAGGGGGCAAGGGCGAAGATGACCAAACTGCCCGCGTGGGTCGCGATCAAGGCCATTATCTTCTACCAGAGATTCATCTCGCCCCTGCTCGGCGACCGATGCAGGTTCTATCCCTCCTGCTCGAGCTACACCATCCAGGCGATCGAGAAGTTCGGCCTGGCAAGGGGCACAGCCTTGGCTTTTTTACGTATAATGAAATGCGGTCCCTGGCACAGCGGCGGCTACGATCCCGTTCCGGACAGATTCCCGTCGTTTTTTGGCAGGGTTCTCCATCGAAGAGAATATTCTCCCAAGGGAAGGTGGATCCTTTGAGCGCACTCTGGAAAGCGGCGGGCGATTTCCTGCTGTTCGTGCTGAACAGCCTTTACTCATTCTCCCACTCCTACGGCATCGCCATCATATTGTTGACCGTCCTCATCAGGATACTTCTGCACCCCCTCTCGCAGAAGCAGCTTGTGAGCATGCAGAAAATGCAGAAACTGCAGCCCCGGATCAAGATCCTCCAGGAAAAGTTGGCCAATGACAAGGACACTCTGAACAAGGAGATCATGAAGCTCTACAAGGAGAACAATGTCAACCCTGCCGCGGGCTGCCTTCCACTCCTGGTGCAGCTTCCCATACTGATCCTGCTCTTTCGGGTCCTGATGAACCTGGACCTGGGTGGAGCCACCTTCCTGGGGATCAGCCTCGAGGGTTCCGTTCTTTCCACGCTGGGAGAGGCCGTGGGTTCCACGGCCGCGACCCACGGGGTGGGGCAGACCTTTTCGGCGATAGCCGCCAACCCCGCCGGGTTGGCCCACGTGGGAGTTTACGCCGCCAACCTTCTCCTCCTGCTGGGCGTGGGCTTCCTCACGTGGTTCCAGCAGCAACTCAGCGGGAGCGGCAATCCGCAGATGCAGTTCATGAACTGGTTCATGCCGGCCTTCCTCACCTTTATCTGCCTCAGCCTCCCCGGGGGTGTGCTCCTCTACTGGGGGGTCTCTTCGCTGATCGGTGTGGGGCAGCAGTGGCACATCAAGAAAAAGACCGAGGTGGAGATGCGCGATAAGCCGGTCCTTCTCAAGGAAAAGCCCCAGAAGAAGGAAGGCGGCAGACCCTAGTTCCCTGATGCCATGAAAGGGGTTAATACCGTGGAAGATCATGAGACTTTCGAAGTAGATGTGAACTCCCTCGATGAGGCCCGTCACATAGGGGCCATCCGCTGGTCCGTGGACCCCTCCGAGATAGAGGTTCATGTCCTGGACGAGGGCAAAAGGCTTTTCGGGATCCTGGGCAAGAAGATGCACGTCGCCCTATCCTTGAGATCGCAAGGCCCCGACGGGCTTCCCGCCGGGACGTTCCCCTTCCTGGAGGGCCTCCTCGAGAGGATGGACCTCTCCGTCGAGCCGGAGGTGACGGGGCCTGACAGCATCGATCTGAACGGCGAGGACGCCCCGATCGTGATCGGCAGGTCCGGTGAAACCCTCAGGGCCGTCGAGTTCCTCACCAACGTCGCCCTCCGGGGCGAGGACCCGGGGCGAAGGGTCAGGATCGACAGCGGCGGTTTCAAGGCCCGCCGGCAGGAGAGCGTCGAGAAGATCGCCCTCGCTGCCGCCAGGGAAGCCCGGAGGAAGGGGCGGCCGATCCGCCTCGAGCCGATGAGCAGTTGGGAGAGGAGGATCGTCCATGTCTCCCTCAAGGACCGGGAGGACGTCTCTACCTGCTCGACAGGTTCCGAACCCTTGAGGAGAGTGGTGGTCACACCCGTTCAAAAAGGCAGCCAGGGGACGGCCTGATCTGGCCGACCTTTAAGCCATCGGGTCTTTAACGTAATTGTTGGTGGTATATTTATCGGGGGTGTTCGGAAATGACCGGGGAATTCAGGTGCGTCACCTTTCTTTCCGACTTCGGCCTGGCCGATGAGACCGTGGCTTGTTGCAAGGGACTCCTTTTGAGGAGAGGGGTCACCTTGCCGGTGATAGACATCAGCCACGAAGTCCCCCCCTTTGACATCATTTCCGGCGGATGGATGCTCGCAGGGGCGGTCCTCTACATGCCCTCCGGCATCCACCTGGCCATCGTGGACCCGGGTGTGGGGACCCAGAGGAGGATACTGCTCCTGCGTTCCGGCAGGGGTGACCTCTTCGTCGGGCCCGATAACGGGCTCCTTATCCCGGCGGCGGAACGGACGGGGGGCATCAGCCGGTGCTGGTCCATCGAGCGTGCCCAGGGAGAGATGGAGCACGTCTTCCCGACCTTTGACGCGAGGGACATCATGGCACCCGTGGTGGCCGACCTGGTGGGCGGGAAACCTCCCGAGGAATGCGGGGAAGAGATCCCCCTGGGAGAACTCAACCGTTTCCCCCTGCCCGCGCCCCACGCTTCACCGGGCAAAATCTCCGGCCATGTCACCCTCGTAGATGCGTTTGGGACCGTCAGGACCGATATCCCCTGGGATCTCCTGGGGAAGCTGGGTGATTCAGAGATCAAGATCAGCAGCGGTTGGCTTTTCAGCATCCCTGTGGGGCGGACCTTCTCCGACGTGGGTTCCGGCGAGATGGTCGCTCTTGAGGACAGCTGGGGTTTCGTCTCCATCGCTGTGAACAGGGGCAGGGCCTCCGACATGCTTGGGTTCAAACCCGGTGACCCGATCTCCGTAGAATTAACGATTCCAGGCCGCCCCTGAAGGAGGAAAATCGGCGCAAAGCATTCAGGAGGTGGCTCGAATGAATAGATACAAAGGATCCAAAATCCTCATGGCGACGCTCCTGCTTCTCCTTTCGGCGGCCGTTGTCTTTTCTCTCCCCCCCGGCCCGGCCGTGGCGCAGGATGTCTTCACCGGCAACCCCATCGCTAAGATCGTTAAAGAGACGGCGCCGGCGGTGGTCAACATAGACACCGAGGCCATTGTTCAGCGTTCATCGTCGCCCTTCCCTGACGACCCTTTCTTCAGGGAGTTTTTCGGCGATCGCTTTGAGCGCTTCACCCAGGACGTGCCCATGAGGGGCAAGGGCTCCGGGTTCATCGTGACCCACGACGGCTATATCCTCACCAACAACCATGTCGTGGACGGCCCTGACAATATGACCATCGAGGTGACCCTCTCCGATGGAAGGTCCTTCCCGGCGAAGATAGTGGGGAAGGACCCCTCTTACGACCTCGCCGTGATCAAGATCGACGCCGAGGGGCTCCCCACGGTCCCCATGGGTGATTCCGACAAGGTTGACGTGGGGGAGTGGGTCATTGCCATCGGCAACCCCTACGGCTTCGAGAGCAGCGTCACCGTCGGCGTGGTGTCGGCGAAGAACCGGTCCGTCCGGGCCAGGAACCTCAACTTCGATGGTTTCATCCAGACCGATGCCGCCATCAACCCCGGTAACAGCGGCGGGCCGCTCCTGGACCTCTCCGGCAGGGTCATCGGCATCAACACGGCCATCGTCCCCTACGCCCAGGGTATAGGTTTCGCCGTCCCGGTGAACATGGCCAAGCAGATCGTGGATGACCTCATCCAATACGGAAAGGTCAACAGGGGTTGGCTCGGGGTGTACCTGCAGCCCCTTACCAAGGAGTTCGCCGGCGCCTACGGGATAAAGACCGGTGAGGGGGCGCTCGTGGCTGACGTGGTCAAGGGGTCCCCCGCTGAGAAGGCCGGGGTCGCGAGGGGCGATGTCATCCTCGATATCGACGGCCGAAAGGTCAAGGACCCCGGCGACCTGGTCGTGGCGATCCGCCAGCACCTCGCCGGTGAAAAGGTCGAGTTGACGGTCCTCAGCAAGGGCGTCGAGGGCAAGAGGATGGTAACCCTCTCGACGGTGCCCTCCGACGGAAACGAGACACCCGCCGGAAGTGAGCCAGTCAGTTCTTCGAAACTGGGTATATCGGTCTCGCCGGTGACGCCGGAATTGAGGCAGAAGTACGGCATGGAGGGATCGGGCGGGGCCGTCATCACCGGTGTCCTCTCGGGCTCGGTCGGTCAAAGGATGGGCCTCAGGGAAGGTGACGTGGTCCTCGAGGTCAACGGGGAGACCGTGAAGGACGTGGCCCAACTTGAGGATATCCTTTCCAGGGACCTCAAGAATATCGCCATGCTGGTCTTCAGGGACGGCCGCACCTTCTACGTGTCAGCTAATCTCTAGGGGTTTTTAATGGGTTGCGGGGGGGCCTAAGGCCCCCCCGCTTTTTTTGTCATTCGAGGTCGTACCCCTCCAGGGTTTCCTTGTCCAGCGGGAAGCGGACCCTGAAAAGGGATCCTTTCCCTTTTTGGGACTCCACCTCGATGGAGGCGTTATGGATCAGGGCGAATCTCTTGACCAGGGGCAGTCCGAGGCCGTAGTCCGGCGTGGTCCTGGAACTGTCGGCCCTCCAGAACCGGTCGAAGCATCGGCTGATCTCCTCGGGGTCGAGTCCGGAGCCCCTGTCCCGGACCTCCAGGATCGCCTGGTTTTTCCCGATGTCACTGTAGGTGGAGATCTTTATCCTGCTGCCCGGGGGAGAATACTTGCTGGCGTTCTCCAGGAGGTTGTTGGCGAGCCTCAGGACCATGACATACCGACCGAGGGTCGGTGCCGGTTTCAAGTCCTTTTCGACGACCTGGCCCCTCCTCTGGGTGATGCTCTCCATGTTCCCCACGGCATCCTCCGCGACCAGGAGGAGGTCCACCGGTTCCCTCGAGTCGAGTCCCCTGAAGTCGTCAAGTCTGGCCAGTTCGAGAAGGGCCCCCACGAGGTTCTGCATGTCGTCGATATGGTAGGTGAGTTCCTGGAGCTTTTGGACGTAGTATTCGGGGTCCCTCTGCTTGAGAAGGGCGATGTCCACGACCCCCCTCATTACCGCCAGGGGGGTCCTCAGTTCGTGGCTGGCGTCGGAGGTGAACTGCTGCAGGTTCTTCATGCTTTTTTCCAGGTTCTTGAGCATCCTGTTGATATGGGTCACGATCTCGCCGATCTCACGGTCAGAGCCGAAGGGAGAGGGGTCGATGGACATGTTGTCGATGGAAACCCCTGCGAGAGCCTTGTTGATGGCCTTGATGGGTCTCATGGCCCCCGCGGCAAGTAGGCTCCCGGCCGCGATAGAGGCGATCAGGCCCGCCGCCCCGGCCAGGATCGTCATCCAGAGGAGCAATTGCCTGGATTCCAGGAGCCACGCCATGGGAGCCATGGAGACCAGGACCACCTCTTCGTCCCTGAAGGGCGCCGTGGCGACCAGGGCTCTCCAGAGGTCGCGATCCGAGAGGCAGTTCCAGGGCAGGACCCACCAAAACCTCGGCAGGAAACTGTTCTTCGAAGGGACGAAGGTGAGGGGCCTTACACCGAAGGAAGCCTTTTCCAGCAGCTCCTCGGGTATGAAGGGGGCCGAAAGGCCGGGGGGGAGATGGAACATCAGAGACTTGTCCTGGTTGTAGACCTGGAGTACTACGCCCAGAGTCCTGCTCCCCTTGACCTGAAGGGGGAACCGGCCGGACTTTTCGTAAAAGGAGACCGTCTCTTCCATGCTCGATGCCAGCACGGCGTCGAGCCTGCTCACCTCGAAGGAGGTAAAAAAAGTGAACACGGCCATCCCGAAAAGGGCGATGGTCACCATGATGGTCATGGCGGAAAAGAAGATCAGCCTGAAACGAAACGAGCGGGGCCTTAACGGCCGCCGCCCGTCCAAGGTCCTTGGCATCTACTGCAGCATCCCCATCTCTCGTTCTCGGGGTACAAGCCCCCTTACTCGTAATCCGGGCAGGTCACCTTGTAGCCGACTCCCCTGACGGTCACAACCACGGTGTCGAGGTTGTAGGGGCGGAGCTTGTCCCTGAGGTATTTTACATGAACGTCGACCACGTTGCTCGTACCGTCGTACTCCTTCTTCCATACGAGACCTATGATCTTTTCCCGGGAGAAGACCTGGTTCTCAAAGCGCATGAGCAGTTCGAGGATATCGAACTCTCTCCTCCTGAGGGGTACCATTTCCCCTTCGGCCTTGCATTCCCTGGCGATGGGGTCCAGCATCAGGGGCCCGCAGTGGAGGACGGTCCTCTTCGGCTCCGTTCTCCTGCGGGTCACGGCGTTGACCCTGGCCACCAGTTCGCGAAAATCGAAGGGTTTTACCAGGTAGTCGTCGGCTCCCCGGTTCAGGCCTTCCACCCTGTCCTCGATGGAATCCTTGGCGGTGAGCATGATCACAGGAGTATCCTTCCCCTCTTCCCTCATCCTCCCGATCAATTCGTAGCCGTCCATCTCCGGGAGCATGATGTCCAGGACAACGCAGTCGTAGTCGTTTTTGCGGATCTTGTTCAAGCCCTCTATCCCGTCAAAGGCGCTGTCCACTGAAAACTCCAGTTCGTTGAACCCTTCCGTCAGTACCTGTACGAGGTCCCTGTTGTCCTCAACGATCAGAATATTCATCTTGTTTCTCCACCCTTTCGATCGAATTCTTTGCAACCCGTATTAAGAATGAAAGCACATAATTAAGAAAATGTCGAGTGCAGAATGAGCAGAGCCTTATGATATCACTATTTTGTGGTTCAGTTTTGGTTCATTGCCCCACGGTCCGCCCGATTTGCCCCGTATCCTTGATGGTGATATAATTTCGACACCCGTTACTAGGTTATGCGAATGACCGCTCTACTTGGTTCCGGGAATAGACGTGCCAGGGGTGAAGGCAAGTGCTTGAGAAGGAGAAGAAACAGGGTATCATCGAGGAGTTCAAGACCCACAACGCGGACACGGGTTCGCCCGAGGTCCAGATCGCGATCCTCACCACCCGGATAAGGGATTTGACGGAGCACCTGAAGGTCCACAAGAAGGACCATCACTCCCAGAGGGGGCTCCTAAAGATGGTAGGGCGCAGGAGAAGGCTCCTCCAGTACCTCAGGAACAAGGATTTCGGGCGTTACAGCGATCTCATCCAGAAACTGGGCCTGAGGCACTGATCGTTACCGTCGACGTACAGGTCGTGCAGTTACCCGGACGAGGGCGGCGTCATCCGCCCTCGTCCTTTTTTGTCCGCTTGTGATATTCTTAAACGGAAAAAAAGGGAAGAAAATAAGAGGAGGAAACAAAATAATGATGGAAACATTCAGCGTCGAAGTCGGGGGTCGCACCATGACCTTCGAGACCGGCAAGTTGGCAAAGCAGGCCAACGGCGCGGTCAGAGTGACCCAGGGAGAGACATCCCTCCTGGTGACCGCGTGTATTTCAGACAAGCCAAGAGAGGGGCTCGATTTTCTCCCCCTCCTGGTGGATTACGAGGAGCGTTTCTACTCCGCGGGTAAGATCCCGGGGGGGTTCATCAAAAGGGAAGGAAGGCCCTCGGAGACGGCCATCCTCGCCTCGAGGATCATCGACCGGTCCATCCGGTCCCTCTTTCATGATCACACCAGGAACGACATCCACGTAGTGGCGACCACCCTGTCGGTGGACCAGTCCACCCCGCCGAACATCCTGGCCATCAACGGCGCCTCCGCCGCGCTCATGCTGTCGGGCATACCCTGGAAGGGTCCCGTCGGAGCTGTCAGGGTCGGCAGGATCGACGGCCGGCTCGTCATCAACCCCACCGAGGACCTGATGAAGGAGAGCACCCTGGACCTGGTCGTGAGCGGCCACTCCGGCGGGATCACCATGGTGGAGGCCGGTGCGGGGGAGATCCCCGAGGACGTGATGGTCGACGCCCTCGAGATGGCCCAGAAGGAGATAGCCAACCTGGTCCAGGCCCAGATCGAGATGGTCGCAAAGGCTGGGAAGGAGCCCGTCAAGCTCCCCGAGGCGGCGTCCTTGCCCGAGATAGACGAGTGGGTAGAAAGGGAACTTTACGAGGAGATCTTCCAGGCCGTCCAGGTCCATGAAAAGAAGCCCAGGGGTGAGGCGATCGATATCGCCACGGGGAAGGCTCTCGAAAGCCTGCTGGAAAAGTATTCCGAAGCGGAACCCTACATCAAGGCTTCCGTGGAAGGCATGGTGAAGAAGGCCATGAGGGCCCTCATCGTCGATGAGGGCAGGAGGGCCGACGGGAGGGCTATGGACGAGGTCCGGCCCGTCAGCTGCGAAGTGGGGATCCTCCCTAGGGTTCACGGTTCGGCCCTTTTCACCCGGGGGGAGACCCAGGCACTGGTGACGACGACCCTTGGAATGGTGGGTGAGGATGACCAGCTGATCGACGGCCTCAAACTGGACGAGCCCTCCAAGCGTTTCATGCTTCACTATAATTTCCCGCCCTTCTCGGTAGGCGAGGTCCGGCCCATGAGGGGGCCGGGGCGGAGGGAGATCGGTCATGGCGCCCTGGCCGAGAGGGCTGTACGAGGTCTTCTCCCGGGAGAAGAGGAATTCCCCTACGCCGTCAGGGTGGTCTCGGACATCCTGGAGTCCAACGGGTCCAGCTCCATGGCCTCGGTTTGCGGTGCCAGCCTTTCACTGATGGACGCGGGGGTCCCTGTGAAAAAGGCCGTCGCCGGTGTCGCCATGGGGTTGATAAAGGAAGGCGACAAGGTGGTGGTCCTCACCGACATCCAGGGGCTGGAGGACCATTACGGGGACATGGATTTCAAGGTCACCGGCACCAGGGAAGGGATAACCGCTCTCCAGATGGATAACAAAGCCGGGGGCATTACGAGAGCCATCCTCGAAAAGGCTCTCGACCAGGCGCGCAGGGGGAGGCTTTTCATCCTCGACAAGATGGAGGCGGTCATCGCAGAACCACGCAAGAATATTTCCGCCTATGCCCCCAGGATCTACACCCTCACGGTCCCGCTGGACAAGATCAGGGACATCATCGGCCCGGGCGGCAAAACCATACGCAACATCGTCGCCCAGACGGGTGTCAAGGTCGACGTTGAGGACGACGGCAGGGTTTTCGTTGCATCGCCCACCACCGAGGCTGCCGAGAAGGCCCTCGACATGATAAACGACCTCGTCAGGGAGGTCATGGCGGGTGAGGTGTTCTCGGGCAAGGTCACCAGGCTCATGGCCTTCGGCGCCTTCGTGGAGGTCCTCCCGGGTAAAGAGGGACTCCTTCACGTGAGCGAGATAAGCACCACCCACGTGGGCAAGGTCGACGATGTCTTAAGCCCCGGGGACTCGGTCCTCGTGATGGTCAAGGAGATCGACGATATGGGGAGGATCAACCTCTCCAGGAGGCGGGCCCTGGAAAGAAGAAATGAACCCGAACTGGCTGAGAAGTTCGCCGACGCCTTGGTCCTCGAGGATGCCAGGGAGGAGCGGATCAAGGCCCTACCGCCCTCGAGCGACCGTGACAGGGGCCCGAGGGGAGGAACTCCGAGGCCCGGGGGGAGGCCTGGCGGCGACAGGCCCTCCGGTGATAGGAGGCCCCACGGGGGGCCCCGGAGGAAGGACTTCGGGGACAGGGGCAGGGAAAGGTGATCATGCCGGGTACGGTGAGAGTCGGCATCTTCCATGACGATGAGGGAATGACCCTGCCCGTTTACGCTACGGCGCTTTCATCGGGGGTCGACCTCAGGTCGAACGAGCACGCTATGATCCCCCCCGGCGGGAGGCTTTCCGTGGGGACCGGTATCCGCCTCGAGATCCCCGAGGGGTACGAATGCCAGGTCCGACCCCGAAGCGGGCTGGCACTTAAACATGGCGTGACCGTCCTGAACACGCCGGGGACGATCGATGCCGATTACCGGGGCGAGGTGAGGGTCATCCTCGTCAACCTGGGCGAAAACCCCTTCGAGGTTGAACGGGGTGACAGGATAGCCCAGATGGTCCTCGCCCCGGTGAGCAGGATCGAATGGACGGAAAAGGACCTCCTGAGCGAGACGGGGCGGGGGAGCGGAGGCTTCGGAAGCACGGGAAAGTGATCCCGCGGAAAAAAGCAGGGGCCGCTCCTTCGGGGCGGCCCCTGGCCTTTGACCTGCCGATCGGCGCGCTACTTCTTCTCCCCGGCTTTTATGTTCCTGTAGACGCACCAGCCCGTGCCGCCGAAGACCAGGGCCATTATGATGATCCTGTTGAACTGCCAACTCATCATGATCCCTCCTTGTGTTCGGTCTTTCCAAAGCAGCACATCCCTGTGCCGGCGGTACCTATTCGGAGCCCTCGAAAGGTGATGCTACCTCATTCGATCGGTCCCTGAGGCGGGGCAACTCGGGATGTTGCATAAACCCGGGAGGGCTGTATATTATATACATTTCATGCAGGGATGACCCCGAAGACTTGCTGCTGTAAAATGCAACCCGCCGGCCCTTTTGCCTCAACGGTCGCGGTTGGCCATTACCTAGGATGGAGGCTTGGACATTGCCTAAATACGCGGGACCAGAAGGATTGGAGCTTTTTTCCCCCCAGGCCCTTTCGGCCGGGGAAATATTGTCGCGATGGGGTCTAGATGCTAGTGCCGTCGCCGCCAGGAGCGATGGGGAACCGGTCGATCTCACCGCCGCCATAGAAAAGGATTCCTTCGTCGAGCCGATAGCCTCCTCAAGTCGGGAGGGGCTGGACATCCTGAGGCATTCCACGTCGCACCTCATGGCCCAGGCCGTCCAGAGGCTCTTTCCAGGAACAAGGCTCGGAATCGGTCCTTCCATACAGGATGGTTTTTACTACGATATGGAGGTTGCCGGCACGCTGACCGAGGAGGACCTCCCCAGGATAGAGGAGGAGATGAGGAGGATTACCTCAGAGGATACACCTGTGGAAAGACTCCTGCTTCCGAGAGAGCAAGCCCTGGCCCTTTTCAGGGAAAGAGGTGCCGTCTACAAACTGGAACTGGTCTCGGAGATACCCGATGAGTTCATCTCGATCTACCGGCAAGGAGAGTTTGCCGACCTCTGCCGGGGGCCCCACGTGGTCTCCACCTCGAGACTGGGGCACTTCAAACTTCTCTCCGTGGCGGGGGCCTACTGGCGGGGCGACGAGAAGAACATCATGCTGACCAGGGTGTACGGCACTGCCTTTGACACCGCCGAAGCGCTCCAGGATCACATAAACAGGATTGAAGAGGCCAAACGCAGGGATCACCGGAAACTGGGGAAAGAACTGGACCTTTTCAGCATCCAGGAGGAGGGCCCGGGGTTCCCCTTCTTCCACCCCAAGGGCACGGTGGTCATAAACCGGCTCGTGGAGTTCTGGCGGGCGGAGCATGCCCGGAGGGGCTACTCCGAGATAAGGACCCCCCTCATCCTAGACCAGGAGTTGTGGGTGAGGTCGGGCCACTGGGACCACTACCGCGATAACATGTACTTCACCGAGATCGACGGCCGGCCCTTCGCCGTGAAGCCGATGAACTGCCCGGGGGGGATACTGGTCTACAAGAGCAGGATAAGGAGTTACCGCGATTTTCCCATGAGGGTCGCCGAACTGGGCACCGTCCATCGGCATGAGCGTTCGGGCGTCCTTCACGGGCTTATGAGGGTCAGGTCCTTCACCCAGGACGATGCCCACCTTTACGTGACGCCGGGGCAGATAAAACAGGAGATCATCGGCATCATGGACCTGGTCAGGTTCATCTACGGGGACGTGTTCGGTTTTTCCTACCGCGTGGAGTTGTCCACCAGGCCTGAGAAGGCCATGGGAGACCCCCTCATGTGGGAGAAGGCCGAAAGGGCCCTGCAGGAAGCCCTGGAGGAGTTCGGCGTGCCCTTCCGTCTTAACCCGGGCGACGGGGCATTCTACGGCCCAAAGATCGACTTCCACCTTGAGGACTGCATCGGGAGGACATGGCAGTGCGGCACTATCCAGCTCGACTTCCAGATGCCCGAGAAATTCGATATGACCTACATCGGTCCCGACGGGAACGAGCATCGCCCCGTCATGCTCCACAGGACGATCCTGGGGAGTCTCGAAAGATTCATGGGGATACTCATCGAGCACTACGCCGGGGCCTTCCCCTTCTGGCTCTCCCCGATACAGGTCCGGATCGTGCCGGTGAAGGAGGAACACTCACCCTACGCCTCCGAGGTGGAGTCGAGACTCAAGGGCCTCGGGTACAGGGTGGAGACGGACGCCAGGGACGAGAAGCTGGGCAAGAAGATCCGTGACGCCCAGGTGGAGAAGATACCTTACATGGTGGTCATCGGCTCCAGGGAGGTGGAGAATGTGACCCTGTCCGTCAGGGACCGTGGCGAGGGGGACCTGGGCACCATGGACCTTTCGGCTTTCGAGGCTCTCCTGCAGAGGCAGTTCGACCCGGTCCTGGGACGGGGAAGCATCGCCTGACCAGGGATCTTACCGGGGGTATAATATTGGCCAAACGGATATAAAGGTCAACCTAGCTTACGAAAGGGGATGGGCGGTTTTGGATATCATGAAGTCGGTTATGATGGACGCGGACCCGGAGATAGATTCCCTTGTCCAGTCCGAATTCCTGAGACAAAAGCAAAGCCTCGAACTGATCGCTTCCGAGAATTTCGTCCCTCCTTACGTACTCCAGGCGCAGGGTTCGGTGCTGACCAACAAGTACGCCGAGGGTTACCCCCATAAAAAGTACTACGGCGGTTGCGAGTTCGTCGAATCGGCCGAGGAACTAGCGGCGAAAAGGGCCTGCGAGCTCTTCGGAGCCGAACACGCCAATGTCCAGCCTCACTCGGGCACCCAGGCCAACATGGGCGTCTATTTCACCGTCCTTGAGCCCGGCGACTCCATCCTCGCCATGGACCTGGCGCAAGGGGGTCACCTTTCCCACGGTCACCCGCTGAACTTTTCCGGAAGATTATTCAAGATAATACCCTATGGCGTCGACAGGGAAAGGGAGACCATCGATTACGACGAGGTGGCCAGGCTCGCCCGCGAGCACAGGCCCAAGATGATCGTCGCCGGTGCGAGCGCTTACCCCCGCCTCATCGATTTCAAACGCTTCGGCGATATAGCTAAGGAAGTGGGAGCCTATCTCATGGCCGACATGGCCCACATTGCAGGGCTGGTCGCCGGCGGTGTCCACCCCAGCCCCGTCCCTCACTCGGATTTTGTCACCACGACGACCCATAAGACCTTGAGGGGGCCGCGAGGCGCCCTCATCCTTTGTCGGGGCAAGTACGCCCCCGGCCTGGACCGCAACGTCTTCCCCGGTATGCAGGGCGGGCCGTTCATGCACGTCATCGCGGGAAAGGCCACCTGTTTCCTGATGGCCATGAGGCCCGAGTTCAAGGAATACGCCGCGCAGATCGTCAAAAACGCCAAGGCCCTGGCGGGCGAACTGGGTGCCAGGGGGTACAGGCTGGTCGCGGGCGGTACGGATAACCACATGCTGCTCCTTGACCTTCGCAGCAAGGGGCTCACCGGTAAGGCGGCCACGGATATACTGGGCCGGGTGGGTATCACGGTGAACAAAAATATGATACCCTTTGATCCCGAGAAGCCCATGGTGACCAGCGGTATCAGGCTCGGTACTCCGGCGCTCACCACCAGGGGCATGAAGGAGAAGGAGATGGCCCTCGTGGCCGGGATAATCGACGTCGCGCTCTCGGAAAGTCAAGACCGATCGGCGATGGACCGGGTTGCCGTGAAGGTAAGGGATCTTGCCGGGTCCTTCCCCCTGTACCCGGAACTGAAAAAAGGGTATTATTTCTAGGTTTTTCGAACTTATTCGAGGGAGAGCATCCCGGGGAGGAGAAGCCATGGACCCTAGGGGGATCCACTATATTGTCGAGGCTTCAGGTTGCAGTGAGGTCATCGGCGAAGTCGACAGGATGCAGGAGATCCTGGTCGAGGCCGCACGGAAGGCCAACACCCACGTTTGGGCGGTTTCCTTCCACCGGTTCCCGCCCAATGGGGTCAGCGGGGTCGTGGTGATCAGCGAATCCCACCTGTCGGTGCACACATGGCCGGAAGCGCGGTACCTCGCCCTGGATATTTATACCTGCGGGGCGGAGAGCATACCGGAACAGGCCGTCAGCCACGTCCTGGAGAGGGTCCAGGCGGGGCATACCCATATCAGCGAACTCACCAGGGGGCTGGACGATGACGGCGACCGCATCTACTACCATTCCCTGATCACCTGGGAGGAAGAACTCCGCAAGGGGAAACCCAAGAACTGACCCTTCCCGCGAAGGGCACTTCCTCAAGCATGCCTGGCCAGGAAGTCGTCGATAAGCCTCCTTGAAATGCTAAAGCCCGGCGGTATATCAGGAAAGCCTTCGGGGGAGTACCAGCCAGCGCTCTCTATTTCGTTGCCGTCGGCCATGATCTCCCCCGACTCCCACTCAGCGCGGAAGCCGACCATCATCGAGTGGGGGAAGGGCCATGGCTGGCTCCCAAAGTAGGTGATGTTCTTCACCCTGACGGAGACCTCTTCCATGACCTCCCTCTCCACGGCGCCCTCGAGGGTCTCACCGGGTTCGACGAAACCGGCGATGACGCTGTACCTGCCCTTGGGGAAACGAGTGTTCCTGGCCAGGAGCAGCCTTCCCTCCCTTTCGACGGCGACGATGACGGCTGGGGTGACCGTGGGGTAACTGACCAAGCCGCAGGCTGGACACACCAGGGCCGTCTCGTTCTCGGCCTCGACCATGGGGGTCGCACAGCGTCCGCAGAAGCGGTTACGCTGGGACCATTCCATGATCTGGAAGGCCCTGCCAGCCTCGAAGAAAGCGCGTTCGCCCATGAGGGACCAGACATCCCTCAGGGTCACGAGGCTCATGCCTTCGGGTAGGGGTGCATCCTCCACCAGGGATGCCCAGCAGTTCCCGGGCCGCCCCGTTATCCAGAAACCCGGGCTTCGCCCCGAGAGGGGAAGTCCCGCAATATCCTCCCAAACCGGCAGTTCAACCCCCGGTTCCGTCCTCAAAAGCAGAAGGTCGCCCCTGAAAGCGAAGCAGGGCGCCCAGGTAGCCGAAGGCGCCGTCAACAGTTCCTCTGGGTCCATGTAGTCTTCCACCGTCCTTTTTGCTGGCCTACAGATGTTATCATGTAACCGGGGCAATTTTTTACGACCTTGAAAACCCATATTGGAGTGGTTGTCATGATAGAACTGGTGATCCATGCCAGGGACGTGGACGAGCCGACCATGGCCCAGATAAGGGACATAGCGGCCCATCCTGCCGTCGACGGCCTGGTGGCCATCATGCCCGACTGCCACCTGGGGGCCGGCTGCGTCATCGGCTTCACCGGGAAGTTCAAGGGCGCCGTCATACCCAACGTGGTGGGCGTTGATATCGGCTGCGGCGTTCTCCTCGCCCCCATCGAGGGAGTGAAGAAAGGGGACATAGACTTCACCGCCCTCGACGGGTTCGTCAGGAACAGCATCCCCCTGGGGAAGACCCGCCACCGGGGCCCGGCGATGCTCGACTGGTTCGACGCCCGTTTCCCCGGCCGGGGAGCCAGGGCAAGGGAGTTGGGAGAGCTCGCCGATGAAGGTTTCTATGGGAAACTCCTCGCACGGCGGCCGAAAGGCCCCGCTTGGAGCCAGCTGGGGACCCTCGGGGGCGGGAATCACTTTATCGAGATCAATGAAGGCCTTGATGGGGCGCTATTCCTCGCGGTGCATACCGGCAGCCGCCATTTCGGCTTCCAGGTGGCCGGTTTTTTCCAAGGTTTGGCCCGGCGCTACCAGTCCAAGGCCGGGGCATCCAGTGGCCTGCCTCGTGGCCTGGAGCATCTCCCCCTCGATAAGGGTGGGAGCGAGTACATGAAGTGGCTGCGGATAGCCCAGGAGTACGCCGGCCTGAACCGTTTCATCATCGCCGACAGGATCCTCTCCTTCTTCGGCCTGAGGTTGAACGAGGGCACCCTTGTGGAGAGCGTCCACAACTACATCAGCGAAAAGGACGGCATCGTGAGGAAGGGTGCCATCTCGGCCCACAAGGGCGAAAGGCTGGTCATCCCCCTGAACATGGCTTCAGGCATAGTCCTCGGCGTGGGGAAGGGTAACCCGGACTACAATCACTCGGCTCCCCACGGTGCGGGTCGCCTCTTCAGCCGCAAGGAAATGAAGCGCAGGCTGAAGGAAGGTTCCATCACGATGGGGTCCTTCAGAAAGAGCATGGAGGGTGTTTTTTCGACGTCGGTTCTCAGGGAGACCATCGATGAGTCGCCCATGGCATACAAAAGATGGGAGGACATCCGGGAAGAAGTCGGTGAGGCCGTGGAAGTATCGGCATTGCTCCGGCCGGTGTATAACCTGAAGGCACCCGATTAGAAAAGGCGGACCCCTCAAAAAGGAGGTCCGCCTCGGTATTTCTGGCAGCCCCAACGGGATTCGAACCCGTGTTACAGGACTGAGAACCCTGGGTCCTAGACCACTAGACGATGGGGCCTTCCATGGATCTTGGCTGGGGGACAGGGACTCGAACCCCGACTTCTTGATCCAGAGTCAAGCGTCCTGCCGATTAGACGATCCCCCAAGGATCGTTCCCGTAGCGCGCCGGTTATATTATCACGGGTCGAGCGAAACCGTCAATGTCAAAGGCCCAAGATCGACGAAAGGCCCGGCGGGCCTTGGTGAACATAGGGCCCTCTTCATTGTACAATGTATGCGGATATTACCGGGAGGTGTTCTGAAATGGATCAAAGCAGCAGGTCTTTCCGTGAACTGCTGGAGAAGCGTCCCCTCAACGTCCAGGCCGTTTTCGGCGGTGAACCCGTGGCCCTGGTGAGCGGGAGGGACATCGCGGCGGCGGCCAGGAGGACAGGTTCCATCGTCCTCGCCGCGAACGTGCGCAACCCCCTGACGATAAAGGGCGTCCTGATGGCGGCCAGGGACCTCAACGCTTTCGTGTTGCTGGAACTGGCCAAGTCGGAAAGCACGTACTGCGGTTGCACCTTCGAGAACGTGCCCCAGCTGGCCCTTCAGTACTCCAGCGAACTGGGCGGGGGGGTCCCCTTCGGCCTTCACGTGGACCATTACGCCATCAAGTCCAGGGAGGACCTCCTGAAGTCCATCCCTCACCTGAGGAAACTGGTCGAGTCGGGGTGGACATCGGTGGCCATCGATGCCTCCCACAACCCGGACTGGGAAAACCTTTGCTTCACCAGGGACGTGGCGATGCACGTCCCGGCCTACCTGGGACTGGAGGTCGAGGTCGGGGAGATCAAGGGTCCCGGCGAACTGACCACGGTGGAGGAGGCCCTGTTCTTCATCGGTGGGCTGAACTCCTGGAGGGTCTTCCCCGACTTTTTGGCCATCTCCAACGGGAGCAAGCATGGGACCTATGACAGCACCGCCGGGGAGGCCGAGGGGATCGACCTCAAGCGGACGGGGGAGATCGCTGAGGCCATCGCGCCCTATGGCGCGACCATTGCCCAGCACGGGATCTCCGGCACCCCCCTCGACAAGGTGTCCCGGTTTTCCAAGTTCGGGATCAACAAGGGCAACGTGGGCACCCTCTGGCAGAATATCGTCTTCGGCCTGGAGATGGACCCCGAAACGGGCAACGCCGTCGTCAAGGACGGCACGTACATCAAGGACCCCGGCAGGGGCATCCCCGGGGAACTTTGGGACGACATGGTGCGGTGGGCCGACGGTCAGGGGTATTCCCGTAAGTCCGGTGACTACAAGAAAGCCAACAAGCCTTTCCACGATGCCATCATGGCCCTTCCCGAGAGGATCCAGGCGAGGATAGTCGACGAGACCGCGGAATGGGCGAGGAGGTTCATCAAGGCCTTCCACGCCGAGGACGGCGCCGATGCGTTGCTGGAGGTCATTTCAAGACGAACCGATCATAACGCCGCTCCTGAGCAGGCGGTCGTCGCTTCCAGGAAGGATTTTACGGAAGCCGCTTCCCCCGACCGCGCGGGGGCGGGTGAGAAGGCCCAGGATCACAGCGATTGAAGCCGGGCGGGCCGGCCGCATCTGGAACTTTCCCGGATGCCTGCCTTGACCCGGGAAGTCTTGCTATGCCTTGCCATTGGCCGCTGAAGGTTCAAAGCGGTGAAGCCGGAGGTGTGTCGATGTCGTCAAAAGCACCGAGAGGGAAACGGGGGAGGAAAAGCCCCGCCAGGGATGAACTCCGCTTCATACCCCTGGGGGGCCTGGGCCAGATAGGCAAGAATATGTTCGTCCTCGAATACGGCGAGGACATTATTGTCGTGGACTGCGGCCTCATGTTCCCCGACGAGGAGATGCTGGGCATAGATTTCGTGATCCCTGACGCCTCCTACCTTTTCGAAAACCGGGAGAGGATCCGGGGTCTTGTGCTCACCCACGGCCACGAAGACCATATCGGCAGCCTGCCCTTCATCCTCCCCAGGATAGATGTGCCCCTTTTCGGGACGAAGCTCACGCTGGCCATGGTGGATGCCAAGTTCCAGGATTCCTGCCCGGATTACAAGCCCCGGTCGGTAGAGGTCCAGGCGGGGGAGAAATTCACCCTCGGGTGCTTCGGGGTGACCTTCTTGTCGGTCTGCCACTCGATCCCCGACGGAGTGGGCCTTGCCGTGGAGACTCCCGTCGGGACGGTCATCCATACGGGTGACTTCAAACTGGACCCCACCCCGGTAGATGGAAGGATAACGGACTATTCGGCCTTCGCCGATTTCGGCAGCAAGGGTGTACTGTTGATGCTTTCCGACTCGACGAACGTGGAAAGGCCGGGCTTTACCCAGTCGGAGAGGATCATCGGGAGAACCCTGGAGAGGCTTTTACAGCTCCACCGGAATAAAAGGGTCATAATAGCCGCCTTTTCCACCAATCTTCACAGGTCCCAGCAGATACTGCAGGCCGCGTCCAGGTTCAACAGGAAGGTGGCCCTGATGGGAAGGAGCATGGTCCAGAATGTGAACCTCGCCATGGACCTTGGCTACATCGATGCCGACAGGGACATCCTCGTCCCCATGGAGGACGCGGGCCGAGTGCCCGACAACAAGCTGATCGTCCTGACCACCGGCAGCCAGGGAGAACCCTTCTCGGGCCTCGTGAGGATGAGCAAGGGTGAGCACCGTTTCGTCAACCTCGGCCCCGGCGACCTGGTGGCGGTCTTTGCCACGCCCATCCCCGGAAATGAACGGCTCGTCAGCAGGACGATCAACCGCCTTTTCGAATGCGGGTGCGAGGTGGTCTACGACCGCGACCAGGAGGTCCATGTCTCGGGCCACGCGGCGAGGGAAGAGCTTAAAATGATGCTCAGCATCGTGAGGCCCCGGTACTTCGTCCCCCTCCACGGGGAGTACCGGCACCTTGTCAGGCACGCCAAGCTGGCCCAGGAGATGGATATACCGCAGAAGAACACCTTTGTGCTCCAGAACGGCGATGTGCTCGGCCTCGACGGCAACAGGGCCCAGGTGCGAAGGGGGGCCGCCCCGTCGGGTGATATCCTGGTCGACGGCATGGTCCTGGGCGAGATGCAGAACAGCCTCCTCAAGGAGAGGCTGGAGATCTCCGAGGAAGGTATAGTGGTGGTGTCGCTTGTCCTTGACGGTGAGCTCCGCCTCGCAGCCGGCCCCATTATCGAGAGCATAGGGTTCCTTCACATGGACGACGCCCAGCAGATAAAGGGCGACCTTGTCCGTGAGATCGAAAGCACTCTTGAAAAACATTCGGGCAGGACGGGCGAGGAAGAGCAACGGGTCGCCCAGAAGGTGAGGGCCAGGGTCCGGAACGTGTTGAAAAAGCACCTGAGGACTCCGCCGGTGGTGAGAGTCCTCATCACGGTCATCGAGGGGTAGGCCTGTCTTGGTCTTGAGGCGGTTCCCCTGCGGTTTTTTTACCTGGAAAGGGTGGTGAGGGTTTGTCGACGGGGCTTCTTTTCAACCTCCTCGGTGGGGTGGGGCTCTTCCTCTACGGCATAAAGCTGATGGGGGAGTCGCTCCAGGACCTCGCGGGCGACAGGATGAGGCGCCTGATCTCGGCCCTGACCAGTTCCCCCTTGAAGGGGGTAGCCGTGGGGGCCCTGATCACGGCCGTGATCCAGGCCAGCGGGGCCACGACGGTGATGACCGCGAGCTTTGTTCATGCCGGCCTCATGACGCTGAAGCAGTCCGTGGGGGTCATGATGGGGGCGGCGATCGGCACCACCATAACGGCTCAACTGGTAGCCTTCAAGATAGGGGATTTCGCCCTCCCCCTGATAGGGTTCGGGATGCTCTTCGCCGTGTTCGGGAGGAGTAAGAGACAGAAGTTCATCGGCAACGGGATAGTCGGTTTCGGCCTCCTCTTCCTGGGGATGTTGACCATGGGGAACGCCATGAATTTCCTGAGGGAGCGCCAGGATATCTACCTCGCTTTCCAGCATCACCCCATCCTGGGAGTGCTGGCGGGGACGGCCCTCACCATGCTGGTCCAGTCCAGTTCCGCCACGGTCGGCCTGACCATCGTCATGGGGTCCCAAGGGCTTCTCACCCTGGACTCGGCCATACCCATCCTGTTCGGGGACAACATCGGGACCACGATCACGGCTGTATTGGCCTCGCTGGGGATGAACCGATCGGCGAGACAGTCGGCCCTTGCCCACGTTCTCTTCAAGGTCATCGGGGTGGCCATATTCCTTGCCCTTGTCGGGCCCTTTAAGGACCTCGTGTTGCTCACCTCCTCGGATATAGCCCGCCAGCTGGCCAACGCCCACACCCTTTTCAACGTCCTCAACACCCTGTTGTTCCTCCCCTTCGTGGACCCCTTCGTGCGACTGGTGAAGTCCATCATCCCCGATGACGAGGGGATGGTGCTGATGGGCCCAAGGTTCCTGGACCGCAACCTTATCAAGGCATCGCCCATAGCCGCCGTTGACGCAGTGCGTAAGGAACTCGTCAGGATGGGGCTGCTCACCCTGGATATGCTGAGGGACGTTAAGACCGCCTTCATCGACGATGACCGGAGGATGATCGAACAGGTCCACCAGACCGAGAAGGTCGTGAACGAGTTGAACAGGGAAGTCGCGTCCTACTCGGCTGAATTGATGCAGGTCAGCCTCCCCCCGGTGCTCTCATCGTCATTGTCCAGTTACGTGAACGGTGTGGGTGATATAGAAAGGGTGGGGGATCACGCCGAGAACCTGATAGAACTCTATGAATACAAGGTAGAGCATAACCTTCCCTTCTCCGATGTCGCCATGGAGGAATTCGAAGTTATGATTGACCTTTCCGAGAAGACCGCGAGGCTCGCGGTGGAAGCCCTCGATACGGCCGACGGCGAGAAGGCCCGCCAGGTCTTCGCCCTGGAGGACGAGATCGACGCGATGGAGAGAGGCTTGAGGAGGCGCCACATCGACAGGCTGAACCAGGGAGTGTGCAACCCGGGTTCGGGAGTGATCTTCATAGATATCCTGAGCAACCTTGAACGGGTGGGCGATCACGCCAACAACATAGCCCTGATAGTAAAGGATATAAACCTCGTCCGCGCCAAGGAGGCATGACCCTTGTACCTTCAATCCGCCGTTCTGGGCCTTGTCCAGGGTATCACCGAATTTCTCCCCGTGAGCAGCTCCGGTCACCTCGTGATCGCCCAGGATATTTTCGGCTGGTCGGGCCCGGCCCTTCCCTTCGCCGTAGTGCTCCACCTGGCCACCATGGCCGCCACGGTCCTTTTCTTTTGGTTTGACATAATGAGAAACCTAAAGGAGTGGTTCCAGGGCCTCTTTTCAGTGAAGGGACGCGGGCTTCCCGGCTGGAAGTACGGCTGGGGCGTCATCGCGGGCACGCTGGTTACCGCCCTAGTGGTCCTTCTCGTCAAGCCGGTGGTGGATGTCCTCTTCTCCTCCCCCCTTTTCGTGGGCTTCGCCCTCCTGGTGACAGGGTTCATCCTGCGCTACGGGAGCCGAATTTCCCCCGGGGTCCTTCCCGTCTCGCCCTCTTCAGGCCTCAAGGTCGGCCTAGCCCAGGGTCTGGCGGTTTTCCCGGGCATCTCCAGGTCCGGGGCGACCATCGTGACAGGACTCCGGGCGGGGCTTTCCCGTGAAGACGCCTTCTCCTTTTCCTTTCTCCTGTCCCTCCCAGCGATCCTCGGCGCGGCCATCCTCGAGGTGGCCGAGGCGGGAGGCCTGTCCGGCGTGCTCACGTCGCTGCCGAAGGGGTGGTGGATAGGGGTGGCGGTCGCCTTCGGGTCGGGGCTTTTAGCCTTAAGCGTTCTCCGCAGGGTTGTCGTCAGGGGGGGGTTGGGTTTCTTTTCCCTTTACTGCATGATAGCGGGTCTTCTCGTGGTGGGCCTCAAACTGATCAGGGGGTGAAGATGATGGCGAAAGTCTCCTACAAGGGATGGTGGGTCGTGATCCTTTGCGTGATCCTCGGCAGCTTTTTAGGGGTCTTTTTGCAGGGGTTTACCGCCACCGAGAGGCTTTTCCGTAATATCATAGATGTCGGCTTCAACATGAAAAACCTCGACCTCATCGTGATAGATCTCGGCTTTCGGCTTTATATCCGTGCGAACCTCGGGTCCTTGATCGGTGGGATCTTCGGGGTGCTGGTGCTTCGATGACCGGGCATGGCTCCAGCCTTTTCCCAGACATGGTCCTGGCTTCGGCCAGCCCAAGGCGGGAGGCGCTCCTTCGTGGCCTGGGGTGGCGCTTCAGGGTCGTACCGCCCGCTGTCGAGGAGAGCATCTTGGAAGACGGTGATCCCCGTGAGCAGGCACGTAGGCTGGCGGAGGCGAAGGCTGACTCCGTTTTCGCTTCCCAGCGGAGTTCCCTCGTGGTAGCGGCTGACACGATAGTCGTACTTGGGGCCATGATCCTTGGGAAACCCGATCATCCCGGCGATGCCTTCCGGATGCTCCGCCTCCTCTCCGGGAAAACCCACAAGGTCATCACGGGCGTCGCCGTACGGTGGGGGGACAAGTCGGCGTCGGCGATCGAAGAGACCCTGGTCACCTTCAGGGACCTTACGGACCGGCAGATCGGGGCTTACCTGTCAGGGAATGAGAGCGGGGACAAGGCCGGGGCCTACGCCATCCAGGGATGGGGTTCCCTGCTTGTCCGCTCCATAAGGGGCTGTTATTTTAATGTCGTGGGACTTCCCCTATTCACATTGAGCAGGCTGCTGGAGGGTATGGGGATCCCCCTCGAGGATCAGTGGGGTGAAAGAGTGTGAGGAATGGGCGATCCTTCTTTTTCATAGCGGTACTGGTTCTTGCCGCCCTTTTAGCGGTCGCGGGGCTTCTCCCTCGTGCCAGGGCCGAAAGGCAGGGCAATGTGGCGGCCCTGGTCACCGATATGAGGGATGTCGCAAGCCTTGCCAGGGAGTCGGAACTTGCCGTCCCGGAGGTCCTTGATGTGCTGCTTGGACGGGGACTCACCGCGGTGGCCGTGGGGGAGCTGACGGGCCAGGAACTCATGGCGGGAGCGCTGGACCTGGGATACGGGTCCGTGGGGGAACTCCTCCCGGGCCCGAGGCCCGAGGGCCTGTTCCCTGATTCGGCGGCCGTCCTCCTTCGGCCGGGGTCTCCTTTTTCCAGTGAGATCAGGGCTTTCGTCCTTAAAAAGTATCCCGGGAGCCGGGCCATAGGCCTGGACCGGGGAGAACTGCTGGTGCTACCCCTTTCCCTGGCCGAGACCCTCGAGGCCGGCGTGTTCCCGGACTACCCCATGCTGGAGTTGCTCAAGGGGAGAGGTATCCCTCTGGTCTTTCGCCCGGGGTCGACCCCAGGCGTCGGCGGCGAAGACGTGGCCCTCGCGGTAGCCTCGGTACTGGATGCCTTTCCCGAGATCCGAGCCATTGTCCCGGCAGGACTTTTCGTGGCCGGTTACCCGGATTTGGCCCCTCTTGTGGAGGTTCTCCGAAAGCGGGGCGTCCCCGTCTCAAAGGTGGAGTTCTCCCAGCAGATAGGCGCCGCTCTCCTCGAGAGGGGCCTTTTCCCGGACATCCTCCCGCTGCACAGCGTGAGGAGGGAGGAGATCCTCAGCAGGAGGCTCACCCGGGACGACCTGGTGGAGAGATTTGTCCGGGCCTCCCGTGAACGCTCCGTCAAGATCCTTTACCTGAGACCCTCGGACCTCCACTCCGGCTCCAGGCTGAACAGGTTCGGCGACGAGTGCGCCATGATATCGAAGCGATTGAGCTCGCTGGGGATCAGCACCGGCTGGCCCGATACGATGGGTCGCTGGGGCACGAGCCCCTTCGCGGCCCTTGCTCTCGGGTTTGTCCTGGTAGCGCTTGCGGTGAGACTGACAGCGAGGTTCCTTTCGATGGAGGTGGGCGACATCAGCCTTAAGGAAGCGGTGGCCTCGCTTGCCCTTTCGATGGCCATTGCCTTCCTCTCCCTGAAGGTCCCGGTCGTTGCGCGGGTCTCCGGGGCCCTGGTCGCTTCCCTCGCCGCGACCGAGGCCTCCCTGGTTGCCCTGGGGGACTTCAGACGCCCCCTTCGGGGAGTGATCTGCGGCGTGGCCGTCGCCGTCCTCTCCGGCCTGTCCATCGCTTCCTTTTTCGGGACCCCCTGGTACATGCTGAGGATGGGCACCTTCTCCGGTGTCAAGATCGCGCTCCTGCTCCCACCGCTGATCCTGCTCCTTCACGACCTGAAGAGGAGAGTTCACCCCGAATCGCTGACCCAGGTGATGTCGAGACCGCCTGTCTGGGGTGAATTGGCCCTCGTGGGCATACTGGCCGCCGCCGCCGGCGTCATGGCCCTCAGGAGCGGAAATGTATCCTTCGTTCCAGGCTGGGAGATCAGGTTCAGGGAGTTCCTGGAGCAATTGCTGGTAGCACGGCCCAGGACCAAGGAGATCTTCGCAGGCTACCCGGCACTGGTGCTCTGGTTCGTCGTGAGAAGAAAGGACATCTGGAGGGAATATCGCGAGGTATTCCGGCTTGGCGCCACGCTGGCCTTTTCGTCGGTGGTGAACAGCTTCTGCCATTTCCACACACACCTTTTATTTATACTTCTGCGCGTTTTTAACGGGCTCTGGACCGGCCTCATCGTGGGCTCCATTATGGCGGCGGTCCTTGTGTTCCTGGTCTTACCGGCCTGGAGAAGGTGGCAGGGGGTTGTCGCGGGGTGAGCCGGCCGCTGGACGTCGTCCTTTGTGGTTATTACGGTTTCGGGAACCTCGGCGACGAACTGATGGCTGAAAGCCTTTTGGGCCTTTTGAACAAGAACGGCGTGCCTGGCGAAAGGGTAGCGGTGCTTTCGGCCGCCCAAGGGGTCACGGCAGGCCGGGGAGAGGCTTCCCGGGTCGACCGCTGGAGCCCCCTGGAGGTCATGTCCGCCTTGAGGTCCAGCAGGACGCTTCTCCTCGGTGGGGGCGGTCTCTTTCAGGATTCCACCAGCACGAGGTCCTGCGCCTATTACTGGGGGGTGGCCAGGATGGCCCGCCTGGCCGGCTGCAGGCCCTGGGCCTTCGGCCAGTCGATAGGTCCCCTGGAGAGGGGCATGGCCCGCTTCCTGGCCCGCGACGCCCTTTCGCTGTGCCGGGCGAGGGTGGTAAGGGACAGGGGGTCGATGTCGCTCCTGGAAGAGTGGGACCTGGCCGGTGAGATCGCCCCTGACCCCGTTTTCTCGATGGCCCCCGGTTTTTCAAGCGGCAGTGGGGACCTTCTCCTCGTGAATGTCAGGCCCTGGCGAGGTGGGCTTCCGGAAGCCGCCTCCCTGGCGGCGACCCGGGCCGGGGAAACGTCAGGGCTTGATCCGATCGGGGTGGCACTTTCCGGCGAGGACGAGTCCCTCATGGAGGATCTCCGATCCCGAGGGGCGCTCACTCTCTCCCGGGTTGTCCGCGTAGTTGACGCTTCCGAGGCGAGGGATCTATGGTCGAAAGCGAGAGCTGCCGTGGGCATGAGGCTCCATTTTTGCCTCATCTCGGTCCTTGCCGGCGTGCCGTGCCTGGCGGTACCCTATGACCCCAAGGTCAGGTCCTTCGCGGAGGACTGGGGCCTACCCCTGTGGGATGGGGTGGGACTTCCTCCTTTCCCGCTGGAACTCCGGCACGATGCCAGGCTCGACGAGGCAAGGTGCGCGCTGGAGGAGGTTTTCCACCGTGCCCTTGAAGGAATGCTCTCAGGAGAGTGATGCAATGAAAGCCTCACAAAGACGGGAACTGGAAAGGACGGCCCTGGAGGTGAGGAAAGATATTGTCAGGATGACCGGCGTTTCGAGGGCCTGCCACCTGGATTCCTCGCTATCCGTCGTGGACATCCTGGTATATCTCTACTGGAAGGTACTGAAGATAAGACCCGATGAACCTCTCTGGCCGGAGAGGGACAGGCTCGTCTTCAGCAAGGACCACGGGAGCCCCGCCCTTTACGCGGTCCTTGCCCGGCGCGGTTTCTTTGAAAGGAAGGAACTCTGGAATTACCGACGCCTGGGGGCGATGCTCCAGGGTAGGCCTGAGCACGCCAGGACGCCCGGTGTCGACGCCCCCGGAGGGTCGAGGGGGATGGCCATAGGCATCGCCAATGGACTGTTGCTTTCATCCCGGATGGATGGCAACGACAGGAGGGTCTTCTGCGTCATCGGTTCCGAGGAACTACGGGAGGGATCCCTGTGGGAATCGGCCCTCCGGGCGGGCGACCTTGGTTTCGAAGGCTTGACGGTAGTGGTGGATTCCAGCGCCCCGCCATCGGCAGCGCAAACCCTGGCCCCGGGGAAGGAAGCCTCGGAGAGGAAAAGGTTCGAAGCCTTCGGCTGGAGGGTGATGGAAGCCGATGGCCATAATTTCGATCATCTGGAAAGGGCAGTTTTGAGGGCTCACCCGGGCCCCGAAGGGCTCCCCTCCGTGATAATGGCGAGGACCATCATTGGCAAGGGCGTCTCTTCCGCAGAAAAGGGGCCATTGGAGAAGCCGGGCCGCCCCCTGGACCGGAACGGGATGGAACAGGCGCTCAGGGAGCTGGAGCTGGCTTCGGATGAGATCGAAGGGGGGGTGAAACCATGAGGAGCACCCTTTCCGGTTTCGGCCAGGGACTTATGAAGCTCGGCCGGGGGAGGGGCGACGTGGTGCTCCTCCACGCGGACATGGCCGGGAGCGAGATCGTCACCCCCTTTGCCTCGCTTTTTCCCGAGAGGACGGTCAACTGCGGAGCTTCAGAACAGGACATGGTGACGACCGCGGCGGGCCTTGCCCTGGAGGGCAAGAAACCCGTCGCCATCGCCCCGTCGGCCTTCCTCACCGCGAGGTCTTTCGACCAGGTCAGGACCTGCCTGGCGATCCCGGATCTTGGGGTCGTCCTGGTCGGGACCCATTCGGGCCTCTCCGCCGGAGAGGACGGGGCCGTGCACCAGATGAACCAGGATGCGGCACTGATGAGAAGCCTGCCCGGGATGTCCGTCCTCGTGCCTTCGGACTTCGATTCCTCTTTCGCGATGGCGGGGCTGGCCATCGGGCACCCGGATCCCGTTTATGTCCGGCTGGGCCGTGACGAGGTCCCCGACACGGGCCCCTTCGATGAGGCCGAAATGCGCATCGGCGGTGGGAGGCTCCTGTTGGTGGGGGACGGCGTCACCCTATGCGCCTGTGGTATCATGGTCCACGAAGCGTTGAAGGCCGCCAGGATCCTCTCCCAGCAAGGCATAAACGCCGAAGTGATCGACTGTTTCTGCCTTAAACCCCTGCCCTCCCGTTTGATCCTCTCGTCGCTGAGAAGGACAGGGTGCTGTGTCGTGGCGGAGGAGCATAACGTGATCGGGGGGCTGGGCGAGGCCATCGCCGCACTTTCAGCCTCGGAAAACCCCGTTCCCGTGAAGAGCGTCGCCGTAAGCGACCGATACGGACAGAGCGGAACCCCCCTGGAACTGCAGGAGTACTACGGGTTGACCTTCAGGGAGATCGTGGGGGAGTCGGCCCAGGTTTGGTCCATGCGCAGGAGGTAATGAATGGAGATACGGTTCGCCGGTGTGACCAAACAGTTCCCCCCGGATATCGTCGCCCTCCAGGATATTTTCCTCTCCATCGACAAGGGGGAGTTTGTTTATCTTGTGGGGCCCACGGGATCCGGCAAGACGACCCTTCTCAGGCTTGTCACCCGGGAACTGGTGCCCACCAAGGGTCGGGTTACCGTGGGCGACGTCAATATAAGGAAGATAGCCTCCCACAACCTGGCCTATCTCAGGAGGAATATCGGGGTGGTCTTCCAGGATTTCCGGCTCCTACCGGACCTGACGGTTCATGAGAACATCGCCTTCGTGCAGGAAGTGATCGGGGTACCTTTTCAAAGCGTGCAGAAGAGGACCAACGAAGTACTCGACCGTCTCGGCCTTTGGAGGAAAAGGAACCTTTTTCCGGAGCAGATCTCCGGCGGTGAACAGCAGAGGGTGGCCATAGGGAGGGCCATCGCGAATTCCCCTTCGATCCTCCTGGCTGATGAGCCCACGGGCAACCTCGACACGGATACGGCCGACGAGATCCTCCAGCTCCTGCTGTCGATCAACGCCTCCGGGACCACGCTGGTGGTGGCGACTCACAACCAGTACATCGTCGATTCCTATCGCCAAAGGGTCATAGAGCTCCGCAAGGGGCGGCTGATCAGGGACGAGAGGAAGGGCAGGTACCGATCCGATGGGGACCTTTAGGTACATGATCAGGGATACCTGGAGGCTCCTCTCCAGGCATTCCGGGTTGAGCTTCCTGACGATCGTCACATCTGTGGCGGTCTTCTTCCTCGTGGGTGCCAGCATCCTCTTTGTCCTCAACACCCGGTATCTGGTCGAGACGGTCGAAGGCGACCTTACGATCCAGGCTTATGTCCAGAATTCGGAGGAGGCCCTGGAAACGGTGGCACGGAAGGCCATTTCCTACGATTCGGTCTCATCGGTCAAGGTCGTTACCGCCAAGGAAGCCCTGGAACGCCTCAAGGCAAGGCTTGGCAAACTTGCCGAAGCGGTGGCCCTGCTAGAGGAAAACCCCCTCCCCCCCAGCGTGGAGGTACAGGTGAAAAAGGCGTCCTTCGCGACGGTCATCGCCCGGGAACTGGTCGCCATGCCCGAGGTGGAAGAAGTGGTCTACGCGGGGGATATCGCTGAGAGGCTGCAAAAGATCTCCCGTTTCGTATCCAGGCTGTCCATGGTCGTGCTCGTGGTCTCCCTGGCCTCGGCGGCCCTGGTGCTGTTCAACACGATCCGCATCGGCGTCTACGCCAGGAAGGACGAGATAAGCAAAATGCTCCTCGTCGGCGCCTCCAGGAGTTTCGTGATCTTTCCCTATGTCCTGCAAGGAGTCCTTCTCGGTACCCTGGGTGCGGCACTCTCCATCCTGCTTTTATGGTTCTCCTACGGGATGGCCCTTACCACCCTGGAAAGGTCCCTTCCTTTCCTGAGGTTGCTCACCGACAGACTCATCGTCCTCAGGGTCGGCGCCGTTCTGGTCCTGGCGGGCCTGTCCGTCGGCTGGATCTGCAGCTGGCTTGCCGCGTCCCGTTTTGTGAGACGGGCGTCCAGGTCCATGTAGCTGGAAACCGGGGTGCAAGGATCATGAAGGGAAAAGGCTGGTTTTCGACCACGGTAATTCTGTTGCTCTTTTTAGCCCTCTCGCCGGCGGTAGCCTGGGGGGCCAACCCACCTGATATCGACTCGAAGATCAAGGATGAACAGGGTCGCCTGGAAGCGATAGAAAAGCAGATCTCCTTCCACCAGAAGCAGATCCAGCAGGCACGGAGGAAGGAGCAGGGGTTGCTTGACGATCTTTCCCGGATCGACCAGAGCGTCACCCTGCTGAAGCAGAAAGTGGCCCTTCTCGACCTGCAGCGCGAGAAGACGGAACTGGGCATCAGGGAGCTCACCGCCGAGATCCAGAGCACCGAGGCGGACCTGGCCAAGACCAGGGGTTACCTTGCCAGGAGGTTCGAAGCGATCTACAAGTACGGGGGCGTCGCGGAGTTCAACCTCCTGCTCTCGTCGAGCAGTACCCATGAGGCTCTCACCAACGCCTATCTCCTGGCCAGGATGGCCCGGGAGGATGAACGCAGGATAGTGACCATGAAGGAGAGTAAAATGAAGCTGGAATCCTCCAGGAAGCAGATGCTTGACAAGAAGGCCCTGCTGGTCAAGCAGAAGGAAAGCCTGGAGAATGACCGGAAAGCCTTGAAGAACTCTGAGGCGCAAAGAAAACAGTCCCTGGACACCTTGACGAAGCAAAAGGCCCTGCACCAGAAGGCCGCCCGGGAACTGGAAGAATCCCAGAAGGAGCTCCAGGGCAAGATCCGTGAACTCATGACCCAGAAAAGGAAGATGCAGGAGTCAAGGGCAGGCGTCCCGCCGGTATACTTGCCTTCGGGGGCGAAGCTTTCCTGGCCGATCAGGGGTGAGATAAGCAGCCAATTCGGCACGAGGGTGCACCCCGTGTTCAAGACCAAGATAATGCATACGGGCCTTGACATAAGGGCACCGGCGGGCACCCCGGTCAAGGCTGCGGCCGCGGGGGAGGTACTCTTCGCCGGCTGGCTCCGGGGTTACGGCCAGATCGTCATACTCGACCACGGTGGGGACCTCTCCACTGTCTACGCTCATCTCTCCCAGATCCGTGTCGAAGAGGGTAAGGTTGTCAAGGGCGGGGAGGTCATAGGGAACGTGGGAAACACCGGGGTGGCATCGGGGCCCCACCTTCATTTCGAGGTCAGGGTCAACGGAGAGGCGAAGAACCCTGTATCCTACCTCGGCAGGTAGTGCAGTCTGAAGGGTGGAATAGGAAAAATGTTTCGTCGGGCAAGGGATGTTTTCATAGGGGCCGTAGTGGGCGCTCTCCTCGTGGGAGGAGTACTGTCGGCCGTCGCCTTCAACGAGATGGACCTCTTCAAGTCCGCTCCTTTCAGCTTCCAGAACCTGTGGCTCATGAAGCAGGCCCGCGTCATCCTCGAGACCTACCACGTCGACGGCGAGGAACACATCTCCGAAACGGAACTCCTCCACGGCGCGATCAAGGGCATGGTCTCGTCGCTGAAGGACCCCTACACCCGTTTTGTCGACCCGGACGAACTCAAGGAAGAGGAGATCGAACTCCAGGGTGAGTACGGCGGCCTGGGGATCTACATCGGCCAGCGCGACGGGAAGACCCTGGTTGTTAGCCCCATAGAGGACACGCCGGCTGACAGGGTCGGCCTTAAACCAAAGGACCAGATCGTAAAGATCGATGATGAGGTTATCCTTGGTTGGCCCCAGAACGAAGTGGTCCACGCCTTAAGGGGCGAACCGGGGACGAAGGTGGTCATCTGGGTCAGGCGCGAGTCCGAGGATGAACTGCTCAAGTTCGAGATCGAAAGGGAAAGCATCAAGATCCAGACCGTGAAGTCGGAACTGTTGCAGGACCGGATCGGTCTAGTGAGGATAACCCAGTTCAACCTTAAGACCCTGCCCGATTTTCGAAAGGCCGTTCATGACCTCACCGGAGAGGGAACCGGAGCCTTCCTGATCGACCTGAGGAACAACCCGGGTGGACTCCTGAACAGTTGTGTTGAAATAGCGGACCTCCTGCTCGATGACGGGGTCATCGTAAGCACCCGGGGACGTTTCGACCGCGCCAACGAAGTGTACTACGCCAGGAAGGGGACCATAACCGACCTCCCCATGGCCGTGCTGATCAACGAAGGCAGCGCCAGCGCCTCCGAGATCCTCGCCGGGGCTCTCAAGGACCATGGGAGGGCCGTGATCGTGGGCAAACAATCCTTCGGGAAGGGGTCGGTGCAAACCCTCTTCAACCTTTCAGACTCGTCGGGGATCTTCGTCACCATAGCGAAGTATTACACCCCCGCGGGCACCGTGATCGACAAGGTCGGCCTTTCACCCGACATAGAGGTGGAGGGCGAATTCGTAAAGGACAGGGAGAGCGACGCTCAGATGAAGAGGGCGATACTGGAGCTCCAGGGCCTGATAGATGGGAAAAAGGAAGAAAGCCGCTAGCAGGTTCCTTTTTGTCGCCCTCTGCGCCCTGGTCTTCCCGGGAGCTGACCGGTGCTACGGGGGGTTCGTCCAGTCCCCCGCCGTCGCGGTCATTGTGGACGACCTGGGTTTTTCCCTGGACGCGGCGAAACGGCTGGCCTCCATCCCGATCCCGGCGACCTGGGCGATCATACCCTATCAACGTTTCAGCCAGGCGACAGCTCGAATGGCCGGGGATCTCGGCATCCCCTTCCTGGTACACATGCCCATGGAGGCCAAGGGCAGTCCCGGGGACCGCAAAGCCCTGGTGAGGGCGGGGATGGATCCCGAGGCCGTAAGGGTGGCCGTGAGGAACGCCCTCTGGTCGCTGCCGGGGGCAGCGGGCCTTAACAATCACCAGGGTTCCAGGGCGACCGAGGACCCCCGGGCCATGGGCGGGGTCATGCTCGAACTGAAGGCCGAGGGGCTCTTCTTCGTTGACAGCAGGACCTCCGGGGGATCGGTGGCCTACCATGTCGCGGTGGAGACAGGGCTCCCGGCCACCTCGAACCGCTTTTTCCTGGACCATTACGACGAGGAGAGTTTCCTCCGGGAGCAGTTCCGAAAAGCCTTCGCCCGGGCCCGGAAGAACGGGGGGGCCGTGGCTATTTGCCATGCCAGGCCGGGGACCCTGGATTTTCTCCCGAAGTTGCGGAAAATGACCCCCGAGGATGTAGAATTCGTGACCGTGCCCGAATACCTGGCGCGAAAAAGTATGGGCGGCTGGGAGGAATGACCCTATGAAAGGTCGAGTGGAGATAATCGTCGGCACCCAATGGGGGGACGAGGGAAAGGGCAGGGTCGTCGACGCGATGGCCCACACCGTGGACGTGGTGGCCCGTTACCAGGGAGGGGCCAACGCGGGGCACACGGTGATGGTCGAAGGGGAAAAGTATGTCTTCCATCTCCTTCCCTCGGGGATGCTCTATTCAGGTAAGACCTGCGTCATCGGCAACGGCGTGGTGATAGATTCGCAGCAGCTCCTGGATGAGCTCAGCGACCTGCAGGAAAGGGGCAAGGACAGGGCTCGCCTGGTGATAAGCGGGGCAGCCCATGTCGTGATGCCCTACCATAAAAAACTGGACAGTATGGAGGAAAGGTTGAGGGGGAGCAGGAAGAAGATCGGTACCACCCACAGGGGTATAGGCCCCTGTTACATGGACAAGGTCAACCGCTGCGGCATAAGGGTCGAGGACCTGCTTTGCGAGGACGCGCTGAGAGAGAAGCTGTCCTTCAACCTGGAGATCAAGAATATGTACCTCACCAGGATCTACGGGGAAGAGCCCCTGGCCTTCGGGGAGATCTTCGAACAGGCTTGGTCGTGGGGCGAGAGACTTAAACCTTACGTGGGCGATGCTTCCCTGACCATCTTCGAGGCCCTGGAGAGGGGGAGCAACGTTCTCTTCGAGGGCGCCCAGGGCACCCTCTTGGACCTGGATCACGGAACCTACCCCTTTGTGACGAGTTCCAGCCCGGTGGCCGGGGGGGCCTGCGTGGGGGCGGGACTGGGGCCTTCCCTGGTGGGGCGCGTCACCGGCGTGGTCAAGGCCTACAATACCAGGGTCGGCGAGGGGCCCTTCCCGACGGAACTCAAGGAAGAACTGGGTGAAACCCTGCGCGAAAGGGGCGGAGAGTTCGGCGCCACCACGGGGCGGCCCAGGCGCTGCGGGTGGCTTGACCTTGTGGCGCTGAAGTACGCCGTCAGGATCAATGGCATCCACGCCCTGGCGTTGACGAAACTGGACGTCCTTTCGGGGTTCGAGGCCATCCCCGTCTGCACCGGTTACAGGTCCGACGAGGGTGAAGACCTGCCCTACAAGGGGAACTCGGTCTTCCTCGACTCAGTCGAACCGGTCTACCGGAACATGGAGGGCTGGAAAATGGACCTTGGGGCCTGCCGGGATTTCCAAGACCTTCCCCGCCCCGCGAGGGATTACATCCGTTTCATCGAGGAGCAGACCGGGGTCCCCATTGTGTTGGTGGGGGTTGGGCCGAACAGGGAGCAGACCATCGTGATGGGCCTTTGAAAATTTCTTCGATGAGGGGTCACTAACGGTCCGCTCCCTTAAGCCAGGGGAAGCGGACCTTTTTTTCAACCCTTCAGGCAGTGCCCGGGAGGTCTTCCTAGGGGCCGGAACGCTTTTCTTTACATTTCATCAGGGGGCAGATAATGCAAGGTGGGCGGGGGAAGGACCAGTGGTGGGCGACACAGGGTTCGAACCTGTGACCTCTTCCGTGTGAGGGAAGCGCTCTTCCGCTGAGCTAGTCGCCCGAAAGCCACGGGTCATTATATCCGCAAGGAGAATAATTTTGCAAGGACCGGCCCAAGGCGTGTGGCCGGACAGCGACAAGTTCCCATTCCTGAAGGAATGGGGCGAGGTCCACTTCCTTTAGGAAGTGGGAAATGTCATCCCACCTCAAGGTTTTGTTTGGGGGTGGATCCCATGAAGAGCGAGGGTGACATCAGGTTGTCCATCAAGCAGGCGCGGACGCGGCCGGTTTTTTCGCGCTGCCTCTGACTTGCCTGTGAAGAGGGAACACGTCCCCGAACAGGGTGACGGGACAGGGCTAAAAGGATGCCGCTCAGGGGATGCTTTCAGAACACGGACTTTCGGGGTGAAAAAAGAAGGGGGCCAAGTTCACCAAGCCCCCTTTTTTGTTTTGAGGAAGGACGTGGGTCTTGCGATCAGTCACCCATCTTGGGGACGCTGAAACTCTTGCTCCCCCAGGATTTTCCCTTGACCGACTCGCCCTCAATGAGCTGGACAAAGCGGTTGAAACACTTGGGACACTTAAGACCCGCGGAAAGGTCCTCCACTTCGAACTCATGTTGGCAGTGGAGACATCGGTATTTCCTCACTTGCCTGCACCTCCCTGCGTCATCGTAAGCGTAGCCTGACTTGCTGCTTTATTATAACCGGGCCGTGGTCTCTAGACAAGAACAGAAACTCCCCAACGGGCCACCTTCAAAGGAGCCCGAAGGTGGATGTCAACGAGAAGTAGAGGCCGATCAGGATCAGGATCAACCCTGAAGCAGCCTGGATGATCTTCTGCAGGTTGTAGACGGTGCCCATGCTCCGCGATACCGCCCTGGCCCCCATGGAAAAAATGAAGGAAAGGACCGTCACTGGTAGACCGCTCCCGAGGCCGAAAAGGGCGGGGAGTACCACCCGGGAACCCTTTTCAGCGGCCAAGGGTATGAGGCCGCCGAAGAAAAGGGCCGCCGAGACCGGGCAGATGGCCAGCGCAAAGAGCACACCCATGAGGAAGGCCCCGGTCATACCCCGAAAGAGAGTCCCGGAGGATACCCTTTCTGTGATGGGTTTCCTTCCCCGCACTTCGATCAGGTCCAGCACGAAGACGCCCACGATCAGGAGTATGGGCCCGATGAGCCTGTTCATGTGGCGCTGCATGAAAAGGGACGCCTCAGGAACGGCCATGAGCCCCGATATCACGACCACCCCGGCCACGGCGAAGGTCACCGTGCGCCCAAGGGTATAGAGACTTCCAGAAAGGAGCACCCTGCGGGGCGAAAGCCCCTCCTTCTGGATGAAAGAGAAGGCCGCCAGGTTCGCGGCAAGGGGGCAGGGGCTAACCGAGGCCAGCACACCCAGCCAAAGGGCTGAAAGGGCCGTCAGGACGCTCACCGCGTTCCACCTTCCGACAGGAAGGAGTCTATCTCCCGGAGCATATAGTCCCTGAAAGCCCCAGGGTCCGCCGCCAGGTCCCAGACGCCGGTCAGGTTTTTCCAACGGTATATCTTCCCTCCCGACTCCTGGGCGAGTACGACGGAAGTGGAGAAGAGTCCCAGTTCCAGGACATACTTTTCGTTCCCCTTTTCTTCCACGTTCACGTCCCGGAAGGAAAAGGGCGACAATTGCTCGGGGTCGGACTTCACCATGTCCAACGTCATACCCCTTATCTTGTCGCAGACGGAGCAGGGGGTATTCCCCTCGAAGAAGTAAATGACCAGTTCACCGGTGCCCTCGGGCGGCCAGGCTTCACCGGTGGTGACGGCCTCGGCGTTGCTGTTCCCGCCCCGAGCGAAGTCACTGTAGATGTCAAGACCCGCACGGGCCAGTCCTACGAAAGCCAAAAAAAGTACCAGGTAACCGGCGATCTTTTTGTAATTCATGGTCCCTCCAGGTTCCGGCCGAATAATGATGGCCACTTGCGATAAATATACCATGAAGGGTATACTGGTCGCAAGAGCCGAAGTGAGAGCCCGCTACGGGAGGTCGCTTTTTATGGATGAAAAGGGGAACAAGAGCAAGGATAAAAATGGCCAAGAAAAGACCACCCTCAGGATAACAGGGATGACCTGCGCGGCCTGCTCCGGGGCCGTTGAAAGGTCCCTGCGAAAGGTGGAGGGGGTTGACTTCGCCGCCGTCAACCTGGCCACGGAGACCGCCCTGGTGGTGCATGGCAAGGACGTAACCTGGGAGGACCTGCAGAAAGCGGTCGAAAAGGTGGGCTATGGCGTCTCTGATGAGCTGCCCGAGGAGATCGACAGGGTCAGGTATCTCAATTCAAGGAGAAACCTGGTCTTGGCCCTGGCGGTGACGGTCCCCCTGATGGTGCTGATGCTCTTTCACATGGCCGGGTACCATCTCCCCTGGTTCCCCGCCCTTGAACTGGCGGCGGCGGGCTTCGTCGTCTTTTACGTCGGCAGGGGGAGCATAAAGGGAGCCTGGATCGCCGTGACCCACTTTCACACGAACATGGACACCCTCATCTCGGTGGGGGCGGCCTCAGCGTGGGCCACGACCCTGCTGCACGTATTGGGGGTCCCCATAGCCTCCTTCGGGAGCATCGGCGCTATGATCGTGGCCCTCCACATTTCGGGGAGGTTCATCGAATCTTCCCTCAGGGATAAGGCGGCCAAGGAGATCAAAAACCTCCTCAAGCTGAGGGCCGTCGAGGCCAGGGCCGTCATCGACGGCAAGGAGATCCGTGTGCCCATTGAAGCCGTAGTAAAGGGGATGACCATCAAAGTCGGGCCCGGCGACAGGGTGCCCGTTGACGGCGAGGTTCTTTCGGGGCGTTCTTCCGTGGATGAATCGATGATAACGGGGGAGCCCATCCCCGTCCTCAAGGAAAAGGGCGCATCCGTAACGGGGGGGTCGTCGAACCTGACCGGCGAGATGCTCATGACCGTGACCAGGACCGGCGAGGATACCTTCCTCTCGAAAATGGTCTCCCTAGTGCAGGAGGCCCAGGGTTCCAAGATACCGATCCAGGCGCTGGCCGACGCCGTCACGAGGGTGTTCGTCCCCGTCGTCACGGCCCTCGCTGTAACCGCCGGGGTCCTGTGGTATTTCTTTTTCGACCGGTTCTACCCTCTCGTCTCTTCGGCCAAGGCTTATCTCCCTTGGGTCCTGGTGACGGAGAGCAGGCTCTCCTTCGCCGTCTTCGTCTTCGTGGCCACCATGGTCATCGCTTGCCCCTGCGCCCTGGGGCTGGCGACACCCATGGCGCTCGTGGCTGGAACGGGCCTGGCGACTAAGCGGGGGCTCCTGATCAGGAACGCCGAGGCCATCCAGACGACCAAGGACATAGGAGTCGTCCTGATGGACAAGACGGGCACCATGACCGAGGGTAACCCTTCGGTGACCTTTCACAACCTTTCCCCCGAGGACCTGGCCGCCGCCGCCGCCATCGAGAAGAACTCGGGTCACCCGCTGGCCAAGGCGATCACGGCTTCCGCGGGCGAAGACCTTCCCGTGGTAGAAGATATGGAAGAGATCGCCGGCAAGGGGGTCAGCGGGGTGGTCAACGGCACCAGGTACGAGGTAGGTAAACCGGCCTCCTACGATGCCTATTCCGGTTATCTCGAGGCCGGCAAGACCGTGGTCGAGGTAGACCGGGAAGGGGTCAGTGCGGGTTTCTTCGCCATCGAGGACAGGATAAGGGACGACTCCCCCGCCGCCGTGGAGGGGATGAAAGCCCTAGGGCTCCTGCCGGTCATGGTGACCGGCGACAACGAGGTGACCGCCAGGGCCGTGGCCCGCCAGGTGGGCATCACCGAGGTCCTTTCGGGTGTGAGGCCCGAGGACAAGCTCGATATCGTGAGGACCTACCAGGCCCAGGGCAAGAAGGTTCTCATGATAGGCGACGGCATCAACGACGCGGCGGCCCTCAAAGGAGCCGATATCGGAATGGCCATCGGTTCCGGAATGGACCTGGCCATCGACAGCGCCGACATCGTGGTCATGAGCGGCGGAATTACAAAAGCCCTGGAGAGCATCAAGATATCGGAGCGGACCTTCAAGGTCATCACAAGGAACCTTTTCTGGGCTTTTCTGTACAATATCATTGCCATACCGGTGGCCATGGCCGGGCTCCTACACCCCGCCATCGCCGAGACCGCCATGGCCTTCAGCTCGATCTCGGTGGTGCTGAATTCGCTGACCATAAGAAAGGGGGAGATCTGAGTGGGCAGGGAGTATTCCTACAAGGTACCGGACATGTCATGCGGTCATTGTGTGAAGAGGATAACCGGGGTCCTGGAGTCGATGGGGATGAGCGACTTCGAGGTTTCCCTCGAGGAGAAGAAGATATTCTCGGGATCACCCCTGGAAGAGAAGGTCGTCCAGGCCCTGGAAGAGGCCGGTTACCCCGTAACGCCTGAGAACTGAAGTGAAGGCCCACCCGGCGGTGGGCCTTCACTATCAGTGTGTAGGTGAATGAACAGGACGGGCTTTGTCCCCTCCTGGAATAGGGAGGAGATAAGATGTTCCGATTCCCCTCGAAAGGAAACAGCGACCTGTCGTTGGTTTTGTGCGGGGCGGCCGGCCAGGGCGTCCAGACCCTTGAGGAGATCCTGGTCGATTCGTTCCGGAAGGCCGGTTACCATGTGTTCGCCAGCAGGGAGTACATGTCCAGGGTAAGGGGAGGGAGCAACTCCACGGAGATAAGAGTTTCCTCCAAGAGAGTGAGAGCTCTCGTCGACAGGATGGACATCCTGCTCCCGCTGAACGGCGGCATACGGGCGAACATCAGGGAACGGGTCACACCGGAGACGCTCATACTGGGGGATGCCGCGGAGATCAAGGACGAACTGGCCGACAGGGGCGGCACTTTTTTGAACGTGCCGCTGATGGAAAAGGGCCGTGAAGCGGGAGGCCCCGTCTACACCGGGATCGTGGCAGCGGGACTCCTGGCGGGACTTCTGGGGGTACCGCCCGAAATACCGGAAGGACTGCTGAAGGAAAGGTTTATCGCCAAGTCCGAACAGGTCGTGAAGAACAACCTTTCAGCTTTTGAGAAGGGCATGGGGCTTTTCAGGGAACTGGTGGCTTCGAAGGGGGTTTCCGTCGACATCGCCAAGGAAAACGAGGCCGTCGGGGAGATGATGATGAACGGGTCCGACGCGGTCTCCCTGGGGGCACTGGCCGGAGGCTGTGATTTCATGTCCTCCTACCCGATGTCCCCGGCCACGGGAGTGCTGACCTACCTGGCAAGGCACGCCCGGAGCCATGCCGTCGCCGTGGAGCAGGCGGAGGACGAGATAGCCGCCATAAACATGGCCCTGGGCGCCTCCTATGGCGGGGCCAGGAGCATGGTGAGCACCTCCGGCGGCGGCCTTTCGCTGATGGGGGAGGGGGTGAGCCTGGCGGGCATCACGGAACTGCCCGTCGTCCTTCACATTGGCCAGCGGCCCGGGCCCGCGACGGGCATGGCCACTAGGACCGAGCAGGGTGACCTGAACCTGGCCGTTTACTGCGGCCACGGCGACGTCCCCAGGGCGGTCTTCGCCCCGGGAAGCCTGGAAAGAGCCTTCCGGCTGACCTTTGACGCCTTCAACCTGGCCGATGAATTCCAGGTCCCCGTGTTCATCCTCACGGACCAGTACTTCCTGAACTCCTTCTACAACGTGCCCGAGTTCGATACCAGCGGCCTGAAGGTTCAGAGGTTCCTTGTGGAGTCGGGAGAGGACTACAGGAGGTACGAAGTCACCGAGAGCGGTGTCTCGCCCAGGAGCGTCCCCGGTTTTGGCAAGGGGATCGTGGGGACCGACAGCCACGAGCACGACGAGGTGGGTCACGTTCAGGAGGATTTCGAACTCCGCCGTCGGATGGTGGACAAGCGGCTCCGAAAGAGGAAGGGCATCCTGGAGAGGGTCATCGAGCCCATGATGACCGGGCCAAAGGACTACAGGAACCTGGTGGTGACCTGGGGTTCCCTGTATCACATCGTCGAGGAGGCCCTGGAAAAGGCGGACCTGGAAGGAACGGCCCACCTCCACTTTGACCAGGTGTTCCCCCTCCACCAGGACACCCGGGCTTACCTGGATAAGGCCGAGAAGGTCATCACCGTCGAGGGTAACGCCACCGGTCAATTCGCCGACCTGGTGAGGAAAGAGACGGGCTTCCTCATCGAGGAACGCGTTCTGTGGTACAGCGGTCTGCAGGTCCCTGTCGAGACCGTGGCCGCCAAGCTCCTCGAGCTGCTCCGATAGGGGGTGTTTCAGATGGATCACCGGATATACGACCTGGAAGGGATAGACAACCAGTGGTGTCCCGGGTGCGGGGATTTCCAGATCCTGGAAGCCCTGAAAAAAGCCCTTGCCGGGCTTGAACTCCCCCCTGAAAAGGTGGTCCTCTTTTCGGGGATAGGCCAGGCAGCCAAGACGCCTCATTTCATGAAGGGCAATTTTTTCAACGGGCTGCACGGCCGATCGATATCGAACGCCACGGGCATGAAGGTCGCGAACAGGGCGCTGACCGTGATCGCCATCGGCGGTGACGGAGATATGTATGGCGAGGGTGGGAATCACTTCTTCCACACCATCCGCAGGAACCCCGATATCACGAACATAGCCCATAACAACATGGTCTACGGTCTTACCAAGGGGCAGGCCTCACCGACCAGCGCCGTGGGTTTCAAGACACCGGTCCAGGTGGAGGGTGTCTTTTCCGAGCCCTTCAACCCTGTGGCCGTGGCCGTCGCCCTGGGGGCCTCCTTCGTGGCGAGGGCCTACTCGGCCAACATCGACCAGACGGTGGGGATCATTAAAGAGGCCATACTTCACAAGGGTTACGCCCTGGTGGACATCTTCCAGCCCTGCGTTACCTTCAACAAGGTCAACACCTACGCGTGGTTCAAGGCGAACACCTTCGACCTCCCGAGAGACCATGACCCTTCGGACAGGATGGCCGCCATGGAACGGGCACTGGAAGGGCCGCCCTACCCGCTGGGTGTCCTTTACAAGGTCGAGGGAAGGCCCACCTTCGAGGATTCCATGGGCTGTTACCATGAGGATGACACCCCCCTTTACCGGAGGGCCTACGGCCCGGAAAGGATCAAGGACCTCCTGGCCTCATTCCGGTAGCGCCGGGGCGGGGATGCTCCCCACCCCTTGGTCTCATCTCCAGTCCAGGCAGAGGATGCGCTTCCAGGTGAAGTTCTGGATCACTTCCGTGGAAGGTTTCCCTCCCCTTGAAAGGGTTTCGTAGTCTTCGAGAAGCCTGGAGTAGGCTTCCCGGCGTTCGGTGATCTGTTCGGCATCCCTGATGGTCGCCGTGATGGTATAAAGCTGGCGATAGACTTCGGGCACGGGAAGGAAGTTCGGGCCCTCGGGGGTGAGGGCGATGGTGTACACGAAGGTGAGCGTCCTGTTGCCGCCGAACTGGGGCAGGTCGCCGTAGGCGGGCAGGTTGGGCGAGACGAAGAGCGCGGTGCCCCTTGGGGCGTAGACCTTCATCGGGATCGTGTCCCAGTAGGTCTGGCCCAGGGGGCTGATTATGACCCAGGCCCTGGGGATACGAGTTGTGAGCCCTATCCAGAGGTATATTCCTCTTGAGCGGTCACCGGGCCTCGTGAAAGTGATGGTCCAGAGGAGGTCCTTCCTGATATCACCATCGGCATAGGGCTCGGCGAAGGTCTCCCCGGCATAGACGAAACCCTCGAGGGGGAGGATCTTCTGTATCCCCGCGGGGGAACGAAGCAGCGCCGAGGTTATCACCCCTTCGCTGGTCTCGAGGACCAGGCTCAGGGGATGCCCCGGAACGGAGAGTATTTTCAGGTGCTGCGCGGCCGCCGGTGAAGAAGTGAGCAAAAGGCAAAGGGTTAGCGCGAGGGAGGCCGCCAACAGCCTGACAAGATGTATGCTTCCCGGTTTGCGGAAGGACAAAAGCATCACTCCTCTGAAGTCCCGGATCTAAAGGGCCGTGATCCTGAGCAGGTCTTCACCCGGGACCTGCCGGGCCATTTCGCTAACACTTCGGTGCAGGAGCGGGTGGACCCACCCCGGGGCCACCTGGTTAAGGGGCACCAAGACAAAGGACCGGTTGTGCATCTCCGGGTGTGGCAGGACCAAGTCCTTTTCATCCACGGTGAGCCCGTCCATGAAGAGGAGGTCCAGGTCTATTTCCCTCGGGCCCCAACGGAATCTCGAAACCCGCCCCAGCCTGTCCTCGACCTCCTGCAGCTTGGAAAGGAGTTCCCTGGGGGAGTCCAGGGTATCCGCCAGGAGGCAGGCATTGAGAAACCAGGGTTGGTCCCGCACTCCCCAGGGGGGTGTCTCGAAGACGTCGCTGGCCGCGATGATCGCGGTACCCATGCACTTTATCATCTGCGACGCTTGCCGGAGGGAGCCCAGCCTGTCGCCGATGTTGCTCCCAAGCGCGATCCCGGCGAGCATCAGATCCCTTCCTCCCTCAAAGCCTCGATCATCCTTACGGCTCTCTTGTTTTCCCCCACGTCGTGCACCCTTAGCAGGGGGATCTCCTTCATGGTGCAGTAGGCCGAAAGGGCAAGGGTGCCGGCGAGCCTGTCGGCTGGGTCTTCCAATCCCAGGACCTTCCCGATGGTGCTCTTGCGGGAGTGTCCCACTAGAAGGGGCCTGCCCAGGGTGGTGAAGGAGACCACTCCCTTGAGAATCTGCAGGTTCTGGGCGGCGTTTTTGGAAAAACCCATACCAGGGTCCAGTATCACTTGGTCCCGGCTCAGGCCTGCCTTTTCCGCCTCATCCATTCTCCAGGAAAAGAATGTTATGATCTCGCCGATTATATCTCCGTAGGTCACGGGATGATGCATCCCCCCGGGGACATCCCTGGCGTGCATGATGACGATGGGGTTGCCTATTTTCGCCAGCAGGGGGAACATCCCCCCGTCGAAGGTTCCCCCCGAGATATCGTTGATGATATCGGCCCCGGAATCAAGGGCGGCCCTGGCGGTCTTCGAACGGAAGGTGTCGGCGGAGATCAAGACATGGGGCAACTCCCTCCTGACCGCCTCAATGGCCGGGACCAGGCGGCGGGCTTCCTCCTCCTGGCCGAGCGGACTTGAACCCGGCCGAGTCGACTCCGCCCCTATGTCGATGATATCAGCGCCCTCCTTGTGCATTCGAAGGGCTGCCTCGACACAACCGTCGGTCCCCTTGACCCTGCTCCCGGGGTAAAAAGAATCAGTGGTGATGTTTATCGCGCCCATCACCTTTGTATGACCGCCCAACTCGAGGTCGTCCCGGCCCGGCACCTTCAGGTTCCATCGTTTAACGCCGAGAGAGGATAGGGCCAGCAGGAGTTGGCCTTTTATCACGTCCAGCCCCCAGTAGGGCATCGATCTCAACTTGATTGAGAGGTCTTCCAGGGTCTTGAGGGTCCCCAGGATCACGACGCTGGACGTGGGCACCGACCCCGCAATAGCGCCCCTGTGGACGATCGCGTCACCGCCCCGGGAAAGTAGTTCCTGTTTGAGGGCGTTGGCCGCCCTGAAGTCAACCTCGGGGATGAAAAAGGCCAGCATCCGTCTCTTTCGCTCGAAGAAGTAAAAACTCCTCTCGTCGGCCCCGGTGACGCGGACCAGGTCGGCCAGGTCCTTCCTGCTCTCGATCTCAATCCGGTATAGCGACATTATTCCAACTCTCCCGTCGAGGATAGGGGATCCCCTAGCATCAGACCCATTCGCTGATGAACCGGCCCAGATGGTAGGTCTGGTTCAGCGCGGTCAGGCAGTAGCCCCTTTCTTTTTCATGTCTCAGGATCGAAAAGGAGGCGGTGTCGAGGTGGACCTTCCAGAAGTAAGGGTCACCTATATCCAGGACCTCCGCCAGGAGCGGTTTGAGCACTGCCCGGTGAGAGACGATGGCGAAGACCCCCCCGGCGTGCCCCTTCACGAGGACATCCAGGTTAGCGAAGGCCCGCCTCCTGACGTCGCCCAGGGTCTCCCCGCCGGCCATGCGGAGCCTTTCAGGGTGAGAGAGCCAGAGTCTCCATTCTTCCGGGTATTCCTGCTGGATGTCCGCTTTTTTTCTGTTCTCCCACCGGCCCAGGGCGATATTGATGAAGCCCTGCCTGAGGATCAGGTCGGCGTCGCACCGTTCCGAGATGACTCTCGCCGTCTCCTTCGCCCGGACCAGGGGGCTCGAATAAACGGCGGAAGGCGCCAAGGGTCTTAACGCTTCCGCCAGGGCCCTGGCCTGCTCCCTCCCTGTCTCGTTGAGCGGGAAGTCGGTCCTCCCCCTGAAGAGTCCTTCCCTGTTGCCTTCGCACTCACCATGCCTTACAAGTATCACCGTCGTCGTGTTTTCGGTCAAAGGAGACCCCCCGAGGAAAGGTTTATTCACCAAGGCCTATTCTAGGTCAACAGGGACGCAATTGGGGTGCCCATGTTTCTGACCAGTGTTGACAATAGACGATACCATTGCTAATCTACCATTCGGACGGGTGTCCCTTAGCACTCTTTGAGTGGGAGTGCTAATAGAAAAGACAAGGAGTTGCTGCGGGAGTGCTTAGCGAAAGACAACTGGAAGTGGTCCTCGCGGTGGTTTACGAATATATCAAGACCGGTGAGCCTGTTGGGTCACGCACTATCGCCAGGAAGTTCCTGAAGGGCCGCAGCGCGGCGACCATCAGGAACGAGATGGCCGACCTGGAGGAGTCGGAGTACCTTTACCAGCCCCACACCTCAGCCGGCCGGATCCCTACACCTAAGGCGTACCGTGTCTATGTGGACGCAATCCTGAGACGGCAGAGGTCCTTCCCCTCCGAGAGCGAAGGGTGGATAAAGGAACTCCGGGAACGAAGAAAGGACGTGGAGGAAGCCCTTATCTACGCCACCAGGCTCCTCGGCAGGATAACCAGCTATATCGGCTTAGCAGCTCTGGGACCCGAGCGGGAGCCTGTCCTGGAAAGGGTCGAATTTCTCCGTATGGGGCACAGCACGGTGCTGATATTGCTGGTGCTCAAGGGAGGACTCATCCACCACAAAATATCCACCTTGCCCTGCGACATGACCCAGGAGGCCCTCGATGAACTGTCCCGCCGTGTCTCCACCGTGGCGGTCGGAAGGTCCTGGGGGGAGGTCAGGGGGACGCTCCAGGCCTACGTGGAAGATGCCCTGGAGAGGTACGCCGAGAGTTGCCGGTCGGCTTTGAATGAGATGGACGGCTTGTTGCTGGAGCAACCCTTCCAGTTCTTCACCGGGGGCACCCATAATGTTCTGGGCCTACCCGATTTCAACGACCTCGGCCGCTTGCAGACCATAATGGCGCTCCTCGAGGAGGACGAGTCCATCGGGATGCTGGTCCGCAGCTGTTCGACCGAAAAGGGTCTCCGAGTGACCATAGGGGATGAGAACCCGGAACTGAATATGCCCGACTGTTCCATACTGATGGCCTCCACGATAGCCGGCGGCCGGAAGGCCGTGGTCGGCCTCATTGGGCCTATGAGGATGGATTACGAGAGGTCCATTTCGGTTCTCGAGGGTGTTCTTGGGACCATCGCCGGTAAGGGCGAAAACGGTGAGAACGGTGAGAGTGCCAAGGAGGTACATCGATGATAAGACCCGAGGGGATAAGGCCGCAGGAAAACCCTGAAGATGGATCCCGAGGTGACGGCGCGGAAGGTGGACTTGAAGCCACCATCGAAAAAGAACCCCACGAGGAGGGGTCGGTCGACAACGAAGGGCTGCTTTCCGAACTGGGGTCGGCCAAGGCCCTGGTGGAGCGGCTCAGCGAGGAGAACAAGGCCCTGGACGATGCCATAGCGAGGGCCCGGGCGGATTTTTTCAACTATCGCCAGAGGGTCGAGCGCGAGCAGAAAAGGCTCAGATCCATGGCCGGTGAGGATGCCGCCATTGCTCTTATCCCCGTCCTCGACAACCTGGACAGGGCGCTTTCGGGCAACCGGTCCGACATCGAGTCCTATGTCAAGGGAGTGGGTATGGTCAGGGACCAGTTCTTTTCGGTCCTGGAGGACCTGGGTGTTTCCGCGATTGAAACGGTAGGCAAGCCCTTTGACCCGTCCATCCACGAGGCCGTGGCGGTGGAGGAGGCTGGAGAAGAGATCGGGGACGGGATCATCACCGAGGAGGTCCAAAGGGGGTATACCATCTCCGGCAAGGTGCTCAGGGCCGCCCGCGTCAAGGTGGCCAAGGCCTCCCGCTGAGGCGGCGCGGCCGGGGATGTTCTAACTTTAAATCCATGCGGGGTGAATGCTTAATGGGAAAGGTCATCGGTATCGATTTCGGAACGACGAACAGTTGCGTGGCCGTCAAGGAGGGCGACCATATAACGGTGATTACTAACGCCGAGGGCTCCAGGACCACGCCTTCGGTGGTAGCCTTCACTAAGGATAAGGACAGGCTCGTCGGGCAGTTGGCGAAAAGACAGGCCATCGTAAATCCCGAGAGGACTATCTCCTCCATAAAGAGAAAGATGGGCTCCGACTTCAGGATCGAGATCGATGGGGCCTCGCAGACCCCGCAGCAGATATCGGCCATGATACTTCAGAAGCTCAGGCGAGACGCCGAGGAATACCTGGGTGAGAAGGTCAGCCAGGCCGTCATTACCGTGCCGGCCTACTTCACCGATGCTCAGCGGCAGGCCACGAAGGACGCCGGGAAGATCGCGGGCCTCGAGGTGCTGAGGATAATAAACGAACCCACCGCGGCGGCCCTGGCTTATGGTATGGACAAGGGAGGCGAAAACAAGATCCTTGTCTTTGACCTCGGCGGGGGCACCTTCGACGTATCGGTCCTCGACGTGGGCATCGAAGATGGGGTCATCGAGGTGTTGGCGACCTCGGGGGACAACCACCTGGGTGGGGACGACTGGGACCAGAAGATCGTCGACCTGATGGTGTCGGAGTTCAAGAAAAACGAAGGTATTGACCTCTCCAGGGACAAGATGGCCCTGCAGCGCCTTCGCGAGGCCGCCGAGAAGGCCAAGGTGGAACTATCTTCCATGACGGAGACCTCCATTTCGCTGCCCTTCATCACCGCCGACAGCACCGGCCCCAAGCACCTGGAGCTGAGCCTGACCAGGGCGCGCTTCGAGGAGATCACGCGGCCGCTGCTCGAGAAGGTCGTGGAACCGACCCGGAGAGCCATGAACGATTCCGGGCTGACCAGGGAGGAGATCCACAAGGTGCTCCTCGTGGGCGGGGCGACCAGGATGCCCATGGTACAGAGGAAGATCGTCGAACTCCTGGGGAAGGAACCCACGAAGGGGATAAACCCCGATGAGTGCGTCGCCGTCGGGGCGGCGATCCAGGCCGCTATCCTCACGGGCGAGCACAAGGACATAATCCTGGTGGACGTGACGCCCCTCTCATTGGGCATTGAGACGCTGGGGGGCGTCTTTACCAAGATATTGGACAGGAACACGGCCATACCCGCCTCGAAAAGCCAGGTCTTCTCCACGGCCTCGGACAACCAGCCCCAGGTTGAGATCCATGTCCTCCAGGGGGAGCGTTCCATGGCGGCCGACAACGTCACGCTGGGCAAGTTCTTTCTCGACGGGATCCCGCCCGCGCCGCGAGGGATGCCCCAGATCGAGGTCACCTTTGATATCGACGTGAACGGGATCCTGAACGTGAGCGCCAAGGACAAGGGGACTTCCCGGGAGCAACACGTCACCATCCAGTCCTCGAGGCTCACCGAGGACGAGATCGAGAGAATGCGCCGCACCGCCGAGGAGAACCTTGAAAGCGACCGGAAGAGGAAGGAACTGGCCGATGCCCGAAACGAGGGGGATTCGCTGATATACAGCACGGAGAAGACCCTCTCCGACCTCGGCGACAAGGCGACTGATGCCGAAAAGACCCGGGTCAGGGAAGAGATCGACCATCTCCGGGGCAAACTGGCCGGTGAGGACCCCGGGGAGATCCGCCAGGCCTGCGAAATACTGACGAAGAGCCTTCACGAGATGTCCGCCCGGCTTTACGATCAGGCCGCAGGGCAGCAGGAGGCTCAACAGGGGTCTTCCGGGCCGGGTACCGACGGCGATACGGTCGACGCCGAATTCGAAGAGAACGGAAAGTCCTAGGGAGTGACGTTCGGTGCCCGCTGAGGACAGCCGGGACCTGTACGCGATCCTCGGTGTTTCCCGGGACGCCTCGCAGGAAGAGATCAAGAAGGCTTACCGGAAACTGGTCAGGAAACATCACCCCGATGCCAACCCCGGCGATCCCGGTGCCGAGGAGAGGTTCAAGAAGATAAACCTTGCTTACGAGGTGCTTCAGGACCCTCAGAAGAGGGCCGCCTACGACCGGTACGGTACCATCGGGGACGCGCCCCCCGGGGGAGGGCCCTTTGGTGGTTTCGGCCCCTTCGGGGATATATTCGGCGACCTTTTCGACAGCTTTTTCGGCCACGGCCATGCTTCAGGAGGCCCCACCAGGGGTGAGAACCTGGAAATGAACCTGTCCATAACCCTGGGGGAAGCCTTTAAGGGCGTGTCCAGGGAGATAATCGTCCCGAAACTCGAGACCTGCGCACGATGCGGCGGTTCCGGTGCCGAACCGGGTTCGGAGGTCAGGTCGTGCCCCTTCTGCCACGGTTCGGGCCAGGTCGAGACCCAGCAGAGGACCCCCTTCGGTACCTTCGTAAGTGTCTCACCTTGCCCGGAATGCGGCGGCACGGGCAGGAAGATCGAAAAGACCTGCTCAAACTGTGGAGGTTCCGGCAAGGTCAGGACGAAGCAGACTGTTGAGGTCAAGATCCCCCGCGGCGTGGACACGGGGACCCGGCTCCGCATCGCGGGAGAGGGAAGGGAGGGGGTTCACGGAGGCCCCCCGGGTGACCTCTTCATTACGGTCAAGGTCGAGGGGCACCCCCTCTTTGAGAGGGACAGGGATGATCTCCACACGCGGCTTGACCTGCAGTTCCCCCAGGTAGTGCTCGGCGCCTCGGTCGAGGTCCCCACCCTCGAAGAACCGGAAACGATCGATATCCCCCCCGGGACCCCGGGAGGGAAGACCTTCCGGGTAAGAGGCAAGGGTATGCCCCGGCTCAGGGGGTCGGGGAGGGGCGACCTTTACGCCCACGTTTTCATCGGTGTCCCCAAGAACCTAAGTGAAAAAGAGAGGGCCCTCATCGAGGCCCTCGCCCAGGAAATGGGTGTCCCCGTCCAGCCCGCCGGCTTGCTGGACCGGTTCAAGCAACTCTTCTCATGATGCCCCGGCAGGCCGGTCATGCTAGACTATGGGCGGACGGGAGGCGGCAGGGCCTCCCGTTTCCTTTAGAGACGATTACCGGAGGTGTTCAATGCCATGGGCGGCGAAGGGTTCTGGTGGTACATAACGCTTGAGGGGCAAGAAGGCAACGAGGACGATATGTCCGCCCTGGCTGATCTTTCGGGGAGCATTGGTTCGGAGATAAGGGAACTCCCGGGGAAGATAGCGGTGAAGGCCTACTTCCGCACTACCAGGGACCTCGGTTTCTGGGTAGGGAGGGTCCAGGACGTGATCAGTCCCTGGCCCGGGGTCAAGATCGTGGACATGGGGCGGATCGAGAACCGCCAGTGGCATACGGCCTGGAAGGAGGCCTTCCCCCCCCTCGAGGTGGGCAGGTCTCTCGTCGTGATGGCCCCCTGGCACAAGGGAAAGGAAGTTCGGGGAAGAATACCGCTTTACATATACCCCGGGAGTGCCTTTGGGACCGGCTATCACGAGAGCACCCAGGTGGCCCTGGAACTTCTCGAGGATACGGTCAGGCTCGGCATGAAGGTCATCGATGTAGGTACCGGGTCGGGAATTCTGGCCGTGGCGTCGCTGAAGATGGGAGCCGCGGAGGTCATCGCCACGGATAACGACCCCGCCGTGATCCCCGAGATCAGGGAGAACCTCCGCCTCAACGATATACCCGATGGGGTCGTGGATATCCGCACCGGGGACCTCCTTGGCGGGATCTCGGAGACGGCCGACCTCGTCAGCGCGAATATCGTTTTCGACCCCCTGGCTTCGATGATGCCCGAGATCCCTAAAGTGCTGCCGGAAGGAGGCATAGCGGTTTTTTCCGGCCTGGTCCTGAAGGAAAGAGAGAGGTTCCTGGAGATCCTCGCCAAGGCCGGGCTCGTCCCGATCGGGGAAAAAGAAAAAGGGGATTGGTGGGGTGTCGCTGCCTCGCGTACGGCTTGAGTCGTCGGTCCCCGAGGGGGATTCCGCTTGGATCCTCAGCCCCGAGGAGTCACACCATCTCGTCACCGTGAGGCGTTGTAGGGAAGGAGATCTTTTCGAGGGTCTGCTCCCGGGGAGGAAATTGCTGATGAGGCTGGAATTAGCCCCCGGCTCCTCCAGGGGGATCGTACTCAGAGAAACGCCGGAAGAGCGGAAGGGGAAGGTATGGCTGCTGGCAGGTCTTCTCAAGGGCGAGGCTTTTGACAGGTTGCTGGCCCAGACGGTGGAAGTCGGCGTTTCGGTCATCGTGCCCCTAACCTGCTCCCGGTCGGTAGCGAGCATAACCCCCGAAAGGATCCCCCCCAGGATGAAGCGCTGGGAAAGGATAGTCATGGAGGCCACCAAACAGTGTGGCCGTGCCCACTCACCGGAGATACTCGAGCCCATGCCAGTATCCTCCGTCCCTTCCCTGGGCTTGCCCTCTCATCGGTTTGTTGCCGCCACAGGGTCCGCGCCGTTGGTCCTGGCGTCGAAGGTCCAGGACGAAGCCGCCGTAGCGGTGGGGCCGGAAGGGGACTGGACTGCAGAGGAGCTGGAGATCCTGGAGAAGGAGGGTTTCCAGAGGGTCAGCCTGGGCCCAAACGTGATGAGATCCCCTACGGCGGCGGTGGTGGCCGTGGCGGTCTTTTCCATGATGATGACCGGGTTGTCCGATGATTGACGGGCTGAAGGATGTCAGGGTCAGGATCCTCCACATGGGCTGCCGGACCAACCTGTTCGAATCGGAAGCCCTGGGGTGTTCCTTCAGGGAAGCCGGCGCGTTGACCCCCCGGCAAGGCGAATTTGACGCGGCTGTCGTCGTAACCTGTTCGGTCACCTCCGAGGCTGACAGGAAGTGCAGGCAGATCATCAGGAGGCTTCGGAGGGAAAACCCGGGGGCCTTGATCGTTGCCGCCGGTTGCTGGGCCCAGCGTATCTCCCCCGGCGAAGCCCGGGAACTCGGGGTGGATTGCCTCGTGGGGAACAGGCTCAAACACAGGGTCCCGGCGATAGTGGCCGAGATGTTAGGGCAGGGACCGCACGCTGCACCGCCTCGCGTGGAGAGAATGGATGTGCAGAGGGATCTTGGATGGGAACCCCTTTACCTTTCGGAAAGCAGGACCAGGACCAGGGCCTTCGTCAAGATCCAGGACGGGTGCGACCACCGCTGTTCTTACTGCATCATCCCCGACCTCAGGGGGAGACCCGTCGAAAGAAACGGGGAGGATATACAGGAAGAGGTGCGGATGCTCGCCTCCTCCGGCTGCGCTGAAGTGGTCTTCACCGGGGTCAACCTGGGACTTTTCGGGAGGGGCCGCGGGATATCCCTTGGAGAGGTCGTCCGCATGGCGGCAGGGGTCGAAGGGATCAAGAGGATCCGCTTCGGTTCCATCGAACCCTTCTGCCTGGACGAGCCCCTTCTGGAGGCCTTGGCGAAGACGCCCCAATTCTGTCCACACCTTCATGTGCCGCTCCAGAGCGGTGACGCCGACGTTCTGCGAAGAATGAACCGCGGTTACACGCCGGAACAATTCGAGGCCCTCATCGGGAAAGCCCGGTCCTTCCTGGGCGAGGACCTTCATTTGAGCACCGATATCATCGTCGGTTTCCCGGGAGAGGCGGAAGAGGCTTTTCGAGCGACCCTGGAGATGCTCGAGAGGACGAGGGTGGGGAAACTCCACGCTTTCCCCTTTTCAGCCCGAGAGGGTACCCCGGCTTCCAACTTTGAAAAACCCATTCCCCCCGACGAGATCCGTTCCAGGATGGACCGTGCCCTGATGACGGGCTACGAATTGCTGGGGCTCTATTCAAGGCGGTGGGTCGGCAAGGAAGTGGAGGTCCTTGTGGAGAGGAACCAGGAGGGAAAGATCAGCGGTCTCTCACGGCATTACCTGCGGGTCGAGACCCGCGGGGATCCCCGGCCGGGCGAGATCGCTACGTTGACGATCAAAGATTCGGTAAAAGGCGCCCTTATCGGGTTGGTGTGATATAATTCCCTACCAGGTATCATCGAGTCCCTTCCGGCAAAGGGGGCCGATGGGTATCGGCAGGGAGTTGATCCTTTGGACCACGAGTGTCCATTCTGCAGGATCGTGCAAGGGCGCGGGAAGGCGGATATCCTCTATAGCGATAATGATGTGGTGGTGATCCGGGATATCCACCCCAAGGCGCCGGTGCATCTCCTCGTGATACCCAAGCGGCACGTGGGGTCCGCCGATGACATCGAAGATCCCTCGACATGGTCCACTGTCATGGACGCTGCCGTCAAGGTCGCCCGTGAGCTGGACCTTCGTGAGGGTGGGTATCGCCTCGTGGTCAACTGTGGGGCGGGCGCAGGACAAACCGTGAACCATCTCCATGTCCATCTGCTTGCCGGACGGGTTTTCGGATGGCCGCCGGGATAGCCCTGAGTGAGAGAGAAGGGGGGGAACGCATATGACACAGGTCGTTCGACGCGACAACGAATCCCTCGAAGATGCTCTCAAGCGCTTCAAGCGAGAGGTATCAAAGGGAGGCATTCTGCGTGAGGCGCGCAGGCGGAAGCATTACGAGAAACCCAGTGAGGCCAAGAAAAGAAAGAGAGAGGATGCTTCAAGGAAACGTAGAGGAAGATAATAGGAGGCGACTCCAGGAGAGTTCCAGGGAAAACTTCGGGATGGCAGAAATTTCAAATAACGAAATGAAGCGGTAAATTGAGTTAGATCAAGATAGCCCAAGGTGAAGCGGGGGCCCCGTCCAAGGCGGGGCCCCCGCTTCACGGAGGGACCCCGGGTCGTCGTGATAGAATGAAAAAAACCTGGGAACAGGGGGGCCATGCCATGCGTTGTCCCAAGTGCGGCTTGATGGAGACCAGGGTCCTCGAGACCAGGACCGCCGGCGAAGGGAGGATTATTCGCAGGCGAAGGGAGTGCCCGGGGTGCCAGTATCGCTTCACCACCTATGAAAGATTTGAGGATCGCCCCGTACTGTGGATCGTCAAGAAGAGCGGCCAAAGAGAGGCTTTTGACAGGGGGAAACTGCTCAAGGGATTTGCCAAGGCCTGTGAAAAGCTGCCTGTATCCCTGGAGCAGATCGAGGAAGCCGTTTCCAGGATTGAGGAAGCCTTGAGGGGGTCAGGCCAGGGGGAGGTCTCGAGTCTGACCGTGGGGTCCCTGGCCATGGTGGAATTGAGGGACATCCACAAAGTGGCTTACGTGAGGTTCGCCTCTGTTTACCGGGAATTTACCGATGTCTCTAGTTTCGTCGAGGAGATATCGAGGCTCCGGGACGAAAGGAACGGCCACCGATAGCAACCCCGTGAAAAAGAAATTGAAAGTCAACTCTCTCGATGCATTATTCCTTTGATAGAGTATAATGATCGCGTCAAGCGCAAGGGTTTTCGTTAAGCCTGTCCCGCTTCCGGGAGTGACGCCGCCTGTCCCCCCGGGGCGGCCTTTTGTGGGAAGAGAGGTGGTAGACCCTTTTGTGAGGGGCGTCCTGGTGCCCTGGAAGACGGAATCGTGTAGAATCGGTTGTACGGCGACAATACATCTGGAGGTGAGCTTAAGTGAAAAAAGGTCTTGTATTGGGTGTGATCGTGGTGATCGCGGTCATAGGGTTCATGATGATCCAGGGGCAGAAGGCACCCGAGGCCCCCGCACCGGAACCCGCCGCGGAAGCACCCGCGCCCGAACCAGCGGAAGAGCCGAAAGAAGAGCAAGCGGCGGTTGAGAGCGGCGTGATCCACGTGGGTGTTTACCTTCCCCTGACCGGCCAGAACGCCTTCGGAGGCCAGCTGGAACTTGACGGCGTCAAAATGGCCCATGAAGAGAAACCCGAAGTGCTCGGCAGGAAGGTGGAGCTCAGCGTCGTGGACAACAAGTCCGACAAAGTGGAGTCCGCCAATGCCGTAAAGCGGCTTATCGAAAGGGATAATGCCGTGGCAGTGATCGGGTCCTACGGGTCGTCCCTAGCCATGGCCGGCGGTGAAGTGGCCGAAAGCGCCGGCATCCCGATGGTCGGGACCTCCTGCACAAACCCCCTCGTCACCCAGGGCAAGAAGTACATCTTCCGCGTTTGCTTCATCGACCCCCTCCAGGGTGCTGGAGCCGCCACCTACGCCTACAAGGTGATCGGCGCAAGAAAGGCGGCCCTGCTGACCGATGTGGCCAACGACTATGCTGTAGGGCTGGCGGGCTTCTTCGAGAAATCCTTCCTTAAACTCGGGGGAGAGATCGTAGCCAAGCTGAATTACAACTCCGGCGACCAGGACTTCACCGCCCAGTTGACCGAGATCATCAGCAAGGAACCCGACATCATGTTCATACCGGCTTACTTCGCCGAGGGAGCTATCATAATGAAGCAGGCCCAGGAACTGGGCGTGGACTTCCAGATCATGGGCGGCGACGCCATGGACAACCCCAAGATCGTCGAGATCGGTGGCGATGCCGTCGAGGGGTTCGTCCACACGACCTTCCCCTACGATCCCTCGATGAAGGAGATGAATCCCGTCGCCAGGCGTTTTACCGACAATTGGCTGGCCAAGCGCTCCGATGACCCGAACGTCAACGCAGCTCTCGGTTATGATTCCTACATGATCCTCATCGATGCCATCGAGAGGGCTGGCAGCGCCGATCCTGAAGCGATCACCGCCGCCCTTGCGGCCACCAAGGATTTCGAAGGCGTGACCGGGCTCACCACCATCAACGAGACCCACGACGCCGAGAAGCCTATCGGCATCGTGCAGATCAAGGATGGCAAGAAGCAATATATAGCAACGATCACTCCCGAACTGTAAACTGAGCTTGATTCAAGCCGCTCTCCACGGGAGAGCCGTCGCGGTTTGCGCGGGGGAGGAAAAAAGTTCCCTCCCCCGCCTTTTACGTGATTGCAAGGGGGAGCACAGATGAGCCTGGCTATGTTCGTTCAGCACCTTTTAAACGGACTCACCCTGGGGAGCCTCTACGCCCTTATAGCCATAGGTTACACCATGGTTTACGGTATCCTGAGGCTGATCAACTTCGCCCATGGTGAGATCTTCATGTTGGGCGCTTACTTTGTCTTCTGGGGAGTGACCCTTTTCCGCCTTCCCTGGTTCATCGCCGTCATCGGGGCCATAGTGGTGACCTCCTTTGCCGGGATAATCGTTGACAGGGTGGCCTACAAACCCTTGAGGAACGCCCCCAGGATCTCGGCCCTGATAAGCGCTATCGGGGTTTCCTTCTTTCTGCAGAACTTCGCTATTGTCGTTTTCTCCGCGATACCCAGGGAAGTGCAGCGCCCGGCATGGCTGGTCAAGGTTATCATCGTCGGCAAGGTGAGGATCCTGCCGCTGACCCTCGTTGTCCCGGCGCTATCCTTCGTCCTGATGATGGGACTGCTTTATGTGGTGTACAAGACCAAGCCCGGCCTCGGCATGAGAGCCATCTCAAGGGATATCGAGACGAGCCGCCTCATGGGAGTGCCGGTGAACAGGATAATCGCCCTCACCTTCGGCATGGGTTCCGCGCTGGCGGCCGCTTCGGGGATAATGTGGGCCCTGAGGTACCCCCAGCTGCAACCGGTGATGGGCGTCATACCGGGCTTCAAGGCTTTCATCGCGGCGGTTTTCGGGGGCATAGGCTCCATTCAGGGAGCGGTCATCGGGGGGCTGATCCTCGGTTTGATGGAGATCATGATCGTGGCTTTCATGCCTTCCCTGGCCGGTTTCAGGGATGCCTTCGCCTTCATTCTTCTGATCATCATCCTTCTCATCATGCCTACGGGGCTCATGGGTGAGAAGCTGGAGGATAAAGTGTGATGGACCCGAAGTATAAAAGGAATTACGCCTTCAACGGGATCGCGGTTCTCCTTCTGGTCGTTGCCCTTTTCTGGTCCAGGGGCCACCTGGACGGTTACAAGATCCAGATAATGAACCTTATAGCGGTCAACATCATCCTCGCCCTGAGCCTGAACCTCATCTACGGGTTCACTGGACTTTTCTCGCTGGGCCACGCCGGTTTCATGGCCATCGGGGCCTATACCTGCTCCCTTCTCATCCTGCCCGCCACGTACAAACAGACCATGTTCCTCCTCCAGGCCCCCATGTGGCCTTTTTCGGTGATGCACGCACCCTTCTTCGTGGCCGTCATCATCGCCGGCCTGGCGGCCGCCTTTTTCGGTTTCCTGATAGGCCTTCCAGTCCTCAGGCTCGGAGGGGACTATCTCGGGATAGCGACCCTCGGCTTCGCCGAGATCATAAGGGTGCTGGCCAACAACATGCCCCGGGTCACCAACGGCGCCCTGGGATTGAAGGGCATCCCTTCCTATTCGAACCTCTGGTGGAACTATGGCTGGTGCCTCCTGACGCTCTACGTGATGGTCCGCCTTGTGCGGAGCAACTTCGGCAACGCCCTCAAGGCGATCAGGGACGACGAGGTAGCGGCCCGGGCCATGGGGATCAATACATTCCGTTACAGGCTGACATCCTTCACGATCGGCGCCTTCTTCGCCGGCGTCGGCGGGGCGTTGCTGGCAAGCCTCCTTACGACCATTGACCCGAGGATGTTCATTTTCACCCTGACCTTCAACGTGCTGATGATCGTGGTGACGGGGGGACTTGGTTCGATCACCGGCACGATCCTGGCGGGCATCGTGATCACTGTCCTGCTCGAATGGCTCCGGTTCGTCGAGAACCCGATCACCTTCGCCGGCATGACGGTTCCAGGGGTACCGGGCATGCGTATGGTGGTGTTCTCCCTGGCGCTACTGTTCATCATCCTTTTCAGGCACCAGGGGATCATGGGGAGGCGTGAGTTCAGCTGGGACTGGCTCTTCGGCCTCTTCCGGAAAAGGAGAGAAGCCTGATGCCCAATAGTGACGCCGTCCTCGAGACCGAGGCCCTCACAATACGTTTCGGCGGCCTCGTCGCCGTCAGGGACTTCTCGGTGCGTATCCCCAGGGGCAGCATCGTCGGCCTTATCGGGCCGAACGGCGCTGGGAAGACCACCTGCTTCAACATGGTGACGGGTTTTTACAAACCGACCGAGGGGAAGATCCTTTTCAACGGGCAGGATATCACGGGGTGGCTCCCCCACAAGGTATGTTCGGCGGGGATAGCCAGGACCTTCCAGAACATAAGGCTTTTCCATACGGCCAGCGTCATCCAGAACGTCATGGTGGGGGCCAGGGTCCGCCAAGGCACCACCTGGTGGCACGCCCTTCTCAACCTGCCTTCATTCTGGAAAGAGGAGAGCGAGTTACGGGAGAAGGCCCTGTTCCTCCTAGACGCCGTGGGCCTTAAAAAACTCGCCGATGAGGAATCAGGGGGCCTCCCCTATGGTGCCCAGCGGAGGCTGGAGTTGGCCAGGGCCCTGGCCACGGACCCGACCTTCCTCCTACTCGACGAACCGGCCGCCGGCATGAACCCCAACGAGACCCAGGAACTGATGGGTTTCGTCAAGGATATCAGGACCAGGTTCAACCTGACCATACTGCTGATAGAGCATGACATGAGGGTAGTGATGGGTATCTGCGAACACATATGGGTACTCGATTATGGCGTGACCATAGCCGAGGGCCGGCCCGAGGAGATCCGATCCAATCAGAAAGTCATCGAGGCCTACCTTGGAGAGGAGTACGTCCGCGATGCTTAATATAAAGGACCTCCACGTCCATTACGGCGGGATACATGCCATCAAGGGGATCTCCCTGGAAGTGCCCAGGGGCAAGGTCGTCACCCTCATCGGGGCCAACGGCGCGGGGAAAAGTTCCACCCTCCGGGCTATCGCCGGGATCGTCAAAAAAAGCAGCGGTTCCATAGAGCTCGAGGGCAGGGAGATCTCCGGCCTTGCCCCGGAAGACATCGTCAAGTCGGGGATAATGATGGCGCCGGAGGGGAGGAAGATCCTCCCCCACCTCACCGTCCTGGAGAACCTTATGCTCGGCGCCTTCAGCAGGAACGACCCGGAGGGGATCGACCGTGACCTCGCCTGGGTATACGAACTCTTCCCCAGGCTCAAGGAGAGGGCGTGGCAAAAGGGAGGTACCCTCTCCGGCGGGGAGCAGCAGATGCTCGCCGTCGGCAGGGCCCTTATGGGATCGCCCAGCCTTCTTATGCTCGATGAGCCTTCGCTGGGGCTGGCGCCTATCCTGGTTAAGGATGTCTTCGATATAATCCAGGCAATAAACAACGAGGGGAAGACGGTCCTGCTGGTCGAGCAGAACGCCTATGCCGCTCTAAAGATCGCCGATGCGGCCTACGTCCTGGAAGTCGGAAGGATAGTGCTCTCGGGTACAGGGAAGCAACTTCTGAATGACCCGAAGGTCCGTGAAGCCTACCTGGGAGGGTAGGGTGAAGGGGGTCCCCCCCACGGGGTGGGGCCCCCCCTAAACGCGGCGCTGGAGGTGCGTGAGCCCTGAATATCTGGAATCTGCCCAACATCCTGAGCCTCTCCAGGGTCTTTCTAGCCCCCCTTGTCATGGTCTTCCTCACACTCAGGGGTCAGTTCGGCAATATTCTGGGACTCCCCTTCGGTGACATACTCGCCGGCCTGGTCTTCACCATAGCGGCTCTCACCGATACCTTTGACGGGTACTTCGCCAGGAAGCACGGCATGGTCACTAACCTGGGCAAGATCATCGATCCACTGGCTGACAAGATACTCGTGATCGCCGCCCTGATCTCTCTTGTCCAGCTCCAGCGGCTGCCGGCCTGGATAGTGGTCATCATCCTTTCCAGGGAGTTCTTCGTGACCGGTCTCCGAATGGTAGCCGCCTCGGAGGGGATGGTGATCTCGGCGTCGAGGGGGGGGAAGGTCAAGACCGTTACCCAGGTCATAGCCATCCTCCTCATGATCTTCGACCTCCCCGGAGGTCTCCCGGCCATGTGGGTCGCCCTGGTCGCCACGCTGTGGTCCGGGATGGAGTACCTGGCCAAGGCTAAAAGCCTTCTTTCCTAACCTTCCTTTCACTCTTCAGGGGACCCCCTCCGTGGCGTCCCTTCATCAAAGCCTCCCTTTGGCTGGAGGCCCTGGGGGCCTCTCCTTTTTTGACGCTCCTTACCAGGGGGAATATAATGTCACTTTGAGGAGCGTTCCCTGCTTTGACGCCTATCGAGGTGAAGTGAATGTTTGAAGCTTTGAAGAAGACCCTGGGGCTCGACCGGAATGAAAGAACCCTCAAACGCTACGCCACGGCCGTGGCCAGGATAAATGACCTGGAAGCATCGATGAGGTCCCTCCCTGAGGATGAACTCGCCGGGCTGGGGCCTCTTTTCAGGCAGAGGGCCATGAAAGGCGAAGCCCTCAATGAAATGCTCCCCGAGGTCTTTGCCGCAGTCCGGGAGGCGTCGAGGAGAACCCTGGGACTCCGGCATTTCGATGTGCAGCTCATGGGAGGGATGGCCCTCCACGAGGGCAAGATCGCCGAGATGAAGACCGGCGAAGGCAAGACCCTGGTGGCGACCCTGGCCGTGGCCTTGAACGCCCTGAAAGGCGAAGGGGTGCACCTGGTCACGGTCAACGACTACCTGGCCAAGCGGGATGCCGAGTGGATGGGGCCGATCTACAGGTACCTGGGGCTCTCCGTGGGCGTGATATACGCCTTCATGGACCAGGGCGACAGGATGGCGGCCTACAGGGCCGACGTGACTTACGGTACCAACAGCGAATTCGGCTTTGACTACCTCAGGGATAATATGGCCATCCTAGCCTCCCAGCTGGTCCAGCGGGAGCATTCATACATAATCCTCGACGAGGTCGACTCCATCCTCATCGACGAGGCCCGGACGCCCCTCATCATCTCGGGGCCCTCCGAAGAAAATGTGGAGGTCTACAGGAAGGCCGACGATGTCGCCAGGAGGCTACGCAAGGGAGAGGATTTCGAACTGGAGGAGAAGGAACGGAACGTGGCCCTCACCGAGGTCGGGATAGCCAAGTGCGAAAAGATTCTCGGCCTGCCCGACCTTTTTACCGACTACCAGAGGTCTGAGCTCGGTCACAGGATCGTCCAGGCACTGAAGGCCCACCACCTGTTCCAGAGGGACGTCCATTACGTCAACAAGGACGGCGAGATAGTGATCGTCGACGAGTTCACCGGGAGGCTGATGTTCGGGAGAAGGTACTCCGATGGGCTTCACCAGGCGATAGAGGCCAAGGAGAGGGTCAGCGTCGGGAGGGAGAACCAGACCCTCGCCACGATAACTCTCCAGAACTACGTGCGGATGTACGGCAAGGTGGCGGGTATGACAGGGACGGCCGCCACCGAGGAAGAGGAGTTCAAGGACATTTACGGGCTGGAGGTGTTGGTAATACCCACCCACATGCCCATGATCAGGAAGGATAACCCCGACGTGATATTCCGGACTAGGAGGGAGAAGTTCGCCGCCGTGGCGGACGACGTGGAGGAGACCCACAGGACGGGGCAACCGGTACTGATAGGGACCACCTCCATCGAAAGTTCAGAAACCCTCGGGAAGATCCTGAAGGCCAGGAGGATCGAGCACAGGATCCTCAACGCCAAGTACCACGAGATGGAGGCCAACATAGTCGCCCAGGCTGGCAGACTGGGGGCGGTGACGGTGGCCACCAACATGGCCGGCCGCGGAACCGATATCGTCCTGGGGGGGAACCCCCTTTTCCTGGCCAGGGAGGAGGCCCAGAAGAAGGGCGTTGACCACGACTCCGACATCGAAGCCTTCGAAGGGATCCTCGCGGCTAAGAAGGAGGAGTGCGACCGGGAGCACGCGGGCGTCGTCGATCTCGGGGGACTCAAGATCATCGGCACGGAACGGCACGAGTCCCGCCGCATTGACAACCAGCTCCGGGGTAGGAGCGGCCGCCAGGGTGACCCCGGTTGCAGCACCTTTTACCTTTCCCTCGAGGATGACCTCCTCCGCCTCTTCGGCTCCGACAGGATAAGCGGTTTCATGGAAAAACTCGGCCTCGAGGAGGGCGAATACATAGAGCACGGCCTGCTTACCAAGGCCATAGAGACGGCCCAGAAGCGTGTGGAGGAGTTCCACTTCGATATCCGTCGCCAGCTTCTGATGTACGACAACGTGATGAACCAACAGCGGGAGGCAATTTACCAGGAACGGAGGAGGATCCTGACCGAGCCCGACTTGGCCGACCATGGCCGTCAACTGGTGGGAGACGCCGTTGACGGCATCCTGGACCACTTCTTCCCTGAGGGCGGTGAACCTCAGCCCCAGGCCGTGTCGGTCTCACTCAAGAGCGTTCTTTGGCCGGGCATCGAAAAGCACCTTAAGGGTGTGGATACACCGCAAGGGTTGGAGGCGGCCCGTGCAGTGCTGATGGAAGAGGTCGCCCGGAGGATCGAAGGGAAGATCCAGGAACTGGGGGCGGGCGACGCCAGCGAGATGATAAGGTTCCTGCTCCTCAATGTGCTGGATTCAGCCTGGAAGGAGCACCTCCTGGCCATGGACGAGTTGAGGCGGGGGATCGGACTGAGGGCCATAGGCCAAAAGGATCCACTTCTTGAATACCAGTTTGAATCCTATAATCTTTTCCAGGAGATGATGGAGCGGGTCCGGCTCTCCTTCACCCAGTACTTCTTCAGGGTGACCGTGGCGACACCGGGATCGGCTCCGGCCAGGTCAACGGCCTCCCGTCGGGAGTCCCGCGATGCGGTAGCGCCCCTCACCGCCGGTGAACCCGGTGACGCGCCCAGGCCGCAACCGGTGAGGAGTACCCCGAAGGTCGGAAGGAACCAGCCATGCCCCTGCGGCAGCGGGAAAAAGTACAAGCACTGCTGCGGGAAGAATGCCTGAGGACCGTATCGACCGTCCTGCACCCAGGAGCATGAGGGAGTGATTTTTTTGAGATCGAGATCCTTCTTTTTCGCGCTGGTACTGCTGATAGCCTTCACCTTTACCGGGGAATCCCAAGGTCAGGATATCCCCGCCCTTCTCTCAAAGACCTTGGATGAAGCCCCTTCCTTGCAGGCCTTGGGATCGGGGAAAGGGACCGTGGTCCTGAGGGATATGAATTACCGACTCCTGGCCGACGGGAAAACGGAAAGGACCACCACCATTTTCCTCTATGAAGGCGAAAACCTCCCCGACAGTTGGAGAAATTGGGAGATCCCCATCCCCGTCGGGGGCGAGGCATCGGTCCAGGAATCGGCCCTTTATGATCCTTATAGCCGCCGGGTCAGGTTTCCCCTGATCCCAAGGGAGATCGAAAGGGACGGGGTTCGGATGATCGAGGTGAGGCTCCCCAACGACTTCGAGGACAATATCCTCGTCTTGTCCTACCGGGAGGTCCTCCCCACGAGGATGAACCTAGAGGACGCCGTGCCGGTAGACCTTGACCTTGCCCAGTGGGAACAGAGGATCACCCTGGCGGTGCCCTCCGGTGTCGAACCGGCCTGGTTGGGTGAAAAACTTCCCGAACCGCAGGTTAGCAAGAACGGTGCCGAGGATATTTATACCTGGAGCATTATAAACACCCCAGCCTATGAAGGGGCTTCCCTCTCTCCGGAGAAGGGGCGCTGGCTTATATTCAGCCTCAGGAAGGGTATCCAGTACTCACTCTCCGACGCCGCCTCGTTGGCCAACTCCTTCGATACTCCCCCTCCTCCGCGGGTAGCGTCCCTTTTGAAGGACCCCGACAGATCGAGGAGGGGGATCAGTATCATGGAGTACATGAACGACCCCGCACGCCTCGACCGTTCGCTCCCCCCTGACCTCGTCAGGGCGCCCGCCGAGACCCCGGCGGAAGGCCCCTGGACAGAGTGGGAGGGCTCGTTCCTCCTGGGAAATTGGCTACTGAAGGCCGGCTGGGGCGTGGAAACTTGCTGGGACTCGCGGGCCCCCCTCTCGGATGGGTCACCCGCCACGGTAAAGGCATGGGGGAAACCGGTCCTGTCGGTTAAGCCGGCCGAGGGGAAACCCTTCTTTTTCGAGATAGGACAGGCCGTAAGGCCGGGCTCCATGCCGCCTCGGCTCTGGGGTAGGACCCTGTATTCCCTCGATGGGGGCACCCCATCGAGAAAAACGTTGCCCTCGGGAGGGCCCGGTGACCACCGTCTTTCCTTCAACTGGGCCCTGGAGGTCGCAGCGGACGGCATGGCCACGGGGGAGCTGACGGTCACAGCCGGGGGCGCCTGGGTAGAGGTCCTCGCCGGCGCCGCCGATAAAGACGCCGCAGCCGAGATCCTGGCCTCCTTTTCCTGGCCTTCGATCCCGGGGATCTCCTTCCAGGAGGCGACGGTGGAAACGCCTGGGACGGGTTTGAGGGTCAAGGTACCCCTCCACGTCAGGATCGCTATCCCCGGCGGAGAGGGGCTACTGCTCAGGATGCCCTCGGTAGTGATGCCCTGGCAACGTTCGATAGCCGAAAAAAGGGTTGCGGGAGAGATCCGTTTCCCCTTCGTCTTTGAACAGACCGCTGGCATTGTCCTCCCCGAGGGATTCAAGGTCATGGTACTTCCGGCGACCCGGCCCTACGACGCGGGGCAGGTCAAGCTGGAGGAGTCCATGAGGGTAAAGAAGGGACATACCCTGGTGGCGGAGCAGAAGACCGTTGTCTCGACGGCCAGGCTGGAAGAGCAGGCACAACAAGCCCTGGCGAACGTCGTACGACAGCAGCTCGGCTGGAACGAGGCCACAGTGCCTTTGCAAAAAAGGTGACCGAAAGCGGGGCGAGACCATGAAAAAGGATATTGAGACCGTCATAAAGGAAATGCTTGTATTGTCGATCGGGCAGATCTCCCGGGAGAGGGGGATATCCCTTGAGGGAGGTCCTCCCGTGGAGGTGGAGAGGGGAAGAAGGGAAGGCCAGGGTGACTGGGCCACCAACGCCGCCATGCAGTGGGCCGGTGCCTTCGGGGAGAGACCCCTTGAAATGGCCCGCAGGATAGTCTCCCTTCTGCCGGAAAACCCCCTCGTGGAGAGGGTCGAGGTGGCGGGACCGGGTTTCATAAACTTTTTCCTCTCCCGGTCGTGGATGTCCGGGACCATTGAGCACATACTGGAACTGGCAGGCGATTACGGCAGGAGTGATTCGGGCGGCGGGCGAAGGGTACAGGTGGAGTTCGTGAGCGCCAACCCGACGGGACCCCTCCATGTAGGGCATGGCCGGGGGGCCGCCGTGGGTGACATCTGCGCGAGGATCCTTTCCTTCACAGGGTGGGATGTCGAAAGGGAGTACTACATCAACGACGCCGGGCTCCAGATGGAACTCCTGGGGAGGTCGACCCAGTCCCGGTACTTCGAGATCTGTGGTCGCCCCGGGGAGGTCCCCTTCCCGGAGGACGGGTACAAGGGCGGGTACATTTTCGATCTCGCCCGGCAACTGCTGGACTCGGAGGGAGAGCGATACCTGGACATCCCGCCCGGGGAGTCCCTCCCTTTTTTTACCAGGTACGCCAGTGAGGTCATCCTGGAGGATATCCGCAAGACCCTTGAGAATTTCGGTGTGAAGTTCGACGTCTGGTTCTCTGAGAAGTCCCTCTACGATGGGGTCAAAATCCCCAAAATGCTGGAGACCCTCAAAAAGAACGGTTTCGCCTTCGATGCCGACGGGGCGACCTGGTTCAAGGCAACGGCCTTCTCAGACGACAAGGACCGTGTCCTCATCAGGAGCAACGGGGTCCCCACATACTTCGCCTCCGATATCGCCTATCACAAGAACAAGTACGATCGCGGTTTTGACATGGTGATCGACGTGTGGGGGGCCGACCATCACGGTTACATCCCAAGGATGAAGGCCGCGGTGCAGGCTCTCGGCAGGAAAGAGGAAGACCTCCAGATCCTCCTGATCCAATTCGTAAACCTCCACCGGGGAGGGCAGCAGGTATCCATGTCGACCCGCTCCGGCGAGTTCGTCACTCTGGAAGAGGTCATCGACGAGGTGGGGGTCAACGCCACGAGGTACTTTTTCGCCATGAGGCGTTCCGACAGCCACCTTGATTTTGACCTGGACCTGGCCAAGAGTGCCTCCACGGACAACCCGGTTTTTTACGTCCAGTACGCCCACGCGAGGATACACAGTATTTTCAGGGAAGCGACAGCCAGGGGTGTGGCCATGCCTGAACCATCGGAGGTTGACCTCTCCTTGCTGGTCGAACCGGAGGAGACAAGCCTCGTGAAGAGGCTGTCGGCCTTCCCCGGAGAGGTCGAAAAAGCAGCCGCCGACCTCGCCCCTCACAGGATCGTTTTTTACGCCTACGACCTGGCCGGAGATTTTCACTCTTTCTACAACGCCCATCGGGTCCTGGGAGTGGGACCGGAACTGGAGGGCGCCAGGCTCGTCCTCTCCGAAGCGACGAGGGTAGTCCTGGCCAACGCCCTTTCCCTGCTGGGGATAAGCGCACCGGAGAAGATGTAGGAATGATCCGCCTGCGCTGGGTGGCCTTGATCACGGCCGGTCTCTGCTTCCTGGCGATCGTCGGAACGGCTTACATCTTGGAACTCAGGAAGATTGGCAGGCTGGGCTCCATCGTGGACGAAAGAATGGACCGCCTGGTCGCTGTTACGAGGGATGTCCAGGTCCTGAAGGAAAAAATACTTTTTTACCGGACACCCGAAGGTGTGGCCCGACTTGCCCGGGAGCAGTTCAACCTGACCCTCCCCGGAGAGCGGATCTTCCGGGTCGAGATGGTTTCGGGGGACCTGTTGCCGGAAGAGAGCCCCTAGCGTATAATGTTCTGCCGTATGTCCCTGTCTCCCCCGGGGTGGGGAGACCTCAGGCCAAAGGGAGGAGGTGTATGACGTGCGATCGTACGAAATGGTCACGATCTTCCAGGCTGACCTGGAGGAACATGAGTCGGCGGTGGGAGAGATCGAAGGGGTCGTGCGCAACCTGGGAGGAGAGATCGTAAAGAGCAGTTCCTGGGGGAAGAGGCGCTTCGCCTATCCCATCCAGAAACAGACCGAGGGGTTCTATGCGGTCCTAACCTTTACTCTCGACCCTTCCCAGGTCAGCGAACTGGAACGGTTGCTGAAGCTCAAGACCCAGGTTTTAAGACACCTGGTGATTGCTCTGGATGAAACCTAGGGAGTGATCTCGATGGCAAGGGGTTTCAACAAGGCTATTCTGATGGGCAACCTGGCGCGGGATCCCGAGGTGCGCTACACCACTTCCAAGCAAGCTGTGGCGAAGTTGACCGTGGCCGTAGGCCGCCAGTGGAAGAATCGCGAAGGCGAGGTCCAGGATCAGGCTGACTTCATCCCCGTTGTGGTATGGGGTGTCCAGGCCGAGAACTGTGAAAGGTACCTCCGTAAGGGGAGCCCTGTCCTCGTCGAAGGAAGGATCCAGGTCCGAAGTTATGAGGCGGGAACCGGCGAAAGACGGTGGGTCACCGAAGTAGTCGCTCAAGGGGTGACGTTTCTTGGTTCCCGCAGGGACGGCGGGGAGACCTACTCCCCCGAAGGCGAACAGGCGCCCCCGTCGAGGGGCGGCAGCCTCAGAGAAAAGGGTTTTGAGGACGATTACGTGAGGGATATATCCGAGCTGGACGACGTCAAGGACGAGGGCGAGGATGCGGATATCCCCTTCTGATGTTTTTTGGATCCCTTGAAAAGAAGGAGGTTCGTGATGGCCTTTTCACCAAGAAATGGCGGAGGCAAGAGAAGCAAGAGAAGAAAACCGAAGGTTTGCATGTTCTGCGTGGAGAAAATTGACCACATTGATTACAAGGATGTGGATAAACTCAGAAAGTACATAAGCGAGCGCGGCAAGATCGTCCCCAGGAGGGTGACTGGAAACTGTGCCAAGCACCAGAGGCAGCTCACGGAGGCGATCAAAAGGGTGCGCTACCTCGCTCTCCTCCCCTTCAGCGCCGAGTAGGAGAGGATACCCGTGTTCGTTGCGGGGGGAGGAGCCCAGGCTTCTCCCCCCGTTCTGTCGGGAGGTCGTTTTTTATGGACAGGACCAGGGCCCTGGTTGAATCATCGTTGCTCGTCGCCCTTTCCGCGGTGCTTTTTCTGGCGGGTCATTTCCTGCCCCTGGTTGGGATGGTGTTCTCCCTGGTTTGCCCAGCGCCCCTCGTAGTCCTGGGTCTTAGACACAGCCTGGGGAGGGCGGTGTTGGGGGTAGTGGCGGCGACGATCATCTCGGCCGCCTTCACAGGTGTGGTGGGTGCCCTTTTCTTCTGCTTCGGTTTCCTGGGCATAGCCCTCGGGGCCCTGGGCAGGCGTTTCGACAGGGCCGTCGATATCATCCTTTACGGGATCCTGGTTTCCCTGGGGAGCAAACTCCTCCTGATGGTGATCGCCATAAAGCTCACGGGGATCAATCCCTTCGGGCTCGAGGAAGCGGAGATCCTGCCCATGATCGAGAGGATCTCCTCGGTCTACTCAAGCCTGGGCATGTCGAAGGAGTCATTGTCCACGGCCAGGGAACAGATGCGTGCCACCCTCTCCCTGATCCCGCTTATCTTTCCCGCTCTTCTTGTTATGGCAGCGACGGTGGACTGCTTTCTGAGCTACATAGTGAGCGCCGCAGTGCTGAAAAGACTGGGCAGGGAAACCCTTCCCCGGCTCCCGGAGTTCAGTCTGTGGCGCTTCCCGAAGAGCATTTTTTGGGCCCTTGTGGCCTCCTTGGCGCTCCAACTGGCGGGGACCTATCAACCCTCGATGGCCTTTTTGCAAAAGACTGCCCTGAACCTTCGCCTCCTGGTAACGACCCTGTTCTTTTTCCAGGGGCTGGCTGTGGGCTGGTTCTTCATGGGTTCCAGGGGGCTGGGCCGTTTCCTGAAGGTTGCCTTGACATTGGTCGTCATGGTCGTCCCCTTTTTTGCGCAGTTGGTCCTTATTTTGGGTATCATTGATGTGTGGTTCGACCTGCGGTCGAGGTTCCGGGGGGGAAGAGAATGAAAGTCATACTGCTGACGGATGTGTCAAAAGTGGGGAAAAAGGGCGACCTGGTCGACGTGGCCGAGGGGTATGGCAGGAATTACCTGATCCCGAGAAAGATGGCGGAAGAGGCGACCAGGGAGAGGTTGAAGGAGTGGGAACAACACCAGAGAACGAAGGAAGTCAGGGCCAGGCGGGAGGAGGAGGAAGCCTGGGGCAACAGGGCCCTCCTCCAGGGGAAGCAGGTCATGCTAAAGGTTTCCGCCGGGGAGAGGGGGAAGCTGTTCGGGAGCGTCACGGCGACCCAGGTGGCGGAAAGGGTCCAGGAAAAGTTCGGCATCCCCGTCGATAAAAAGGACGTCCGGCTTCCTTCACCGGTGAAGGAGTTGGGTTCCTACCCCTTTTCCATAAAACTGCACCAGGGGGTTGAAGCGGAGATGACCCTGAAGGTGGAGGACGAAAGGGTTGAGTGACCAGCTCTTCGAGAGGATCCCACCCCACAGCATCGAAGCCGAGAGGGCGGTGATAGGGGGCTGCCTTCTCGAGGAGGATGCCTTGACCGTATGCCTGGACGCGCTCCTGCCGGAGGATTTCTACGACGGGAGCCATCGGCAGGCCTTCCAGGTCATGAGGGAAATGGCCGAAAAGGGGAAACCCGTGGACCCCCTCACCTTTCTCGAGGACCTGTCCAGGAGAGGGCTCGCCTCGGCCCTGGGGGGTCAGGGCTTCATAGCGGGGCTCGTGGATTCCGTCCCCACCACGGCCAATGTCGAGTACCACGCAAGGATCGTACGGGACAAGTCGATCCACCGCAGGCTGATCCAGGTCGGCGCCGAGATAGCCCGCCTGGGCTACTCCGAGGACAGGGAGATCGAGGATGTGATGGACCAGGCCGAACGGGCGGTCTTCGAGATCACCCAGAGAGGGAGCCAGGTCCCCTTCAGGAAGGTGGGAGATGTCCTCGGCCCCACCTTCAGGACCATCGAGGAGAAATTCCACTCGCCCGACAGCTCTGTGACAGGTGTCCCCAGCGGTTTCGACGATTTCGAAAGGATCACCGGGGGGTTCCAGCCGGGGAGCCTCAACATAATAGCCGCCAGGCCCTCCATGGGAAAGACTGCCCTCGCCCTCGACATCGGCATGCACGCCTCGGTGGACAGGGGGATCCCGGTCCTGATGTTCAGCCTCGAGATGGGTGCGGAACAGTTGGTCCAGCGCATGCTGGGATCCAGGGCCAGGGTGGATGTCCACGACCTGCGGACGGGGATGTTCCATGAAAGCGCCTGGGAAAAGCTGGCCACCGCGGCAGGCGACCTTTCGAGGGCTCCCTTTTTCATCGATGACAGTTCCGTTCTCACGACGCTCGAACTGCGCGCCCGGTCAAGGCGGTTCAAGTCCCAGGTCATGAAAACCGGCAACGGTTTGATCGTGGTCGATTACCTTCAGTTGATGCAGTTGACCAGGAGAACGGAGAGCAAGCAGCAGGAGGTCGCCGAGATATCCCGTTCCCTCAAGGCCATAGCAAGGGAGCTCGATGTACCGTTGATAGCCCTCTCCCAACTCTCAAGGGCCGTTGAATCAAGGCAGGAAAAAAGGCCCCAGCTTTCCGACCTTCGCGATAGCGGCGCCATCGAGCAGGACGCCGACCTGGTCATCCTTCTTTATCGCCCGGGGTATTACGACGCGCCTGCGGATGAGGGGGACAACACGGCCGATGTGATCGTGGCGAAGCATAGGAACGGCCCCACCGGAACCATAAGGCTCACCTTTTTCAAGGAGCACGCCCGTTTCGCGAGCCAGGCCTGGTCGTCCTGAATGGGGCGATGATACGCCCTCCCCGGAAGGCCGTCCCGATCATTCGCCCGGACCCAGAGGTGAAGGAATTGACCGGAGAACCAGGTGGCGTCGGTTTTCTGAAAAGTGATGGGTCATTTCGGCCGGGAAAGGCGAGTCTCGCCCCTGGATCCCTGGCCACGGTCCTCCTTTTCTTTGCGCTCTCGGTCCCGAACCTGGTTTTCTCAGGGCCTTTCTGGTACGAGGCGCTTCACCTGATGAAATGGGCCGCTGTTTTCATCCCGGTGGGTTTTCTCATCGCCTTGGCCGGAATGAGGATAACGTTCATGAAAGGTGTCAGGGAGGGTTTCGTCCTGGACCCCTTCGGGGCGGCCTGGCTTTCCGTGGTGCTGTTCCTGATCCTCCAACCCCTTTGGGCCCCGATAACGTCGGTTCCGACCTTCACCAGGGAGTGGTTTTTCTTCGCCTCTCTCTGGGGGGTCTATATCATCACCCGCAACGGGACCTTCGGTAAGGGCCTGCCTATTCTGCTTTGGCTGGCGGCCCTGACGGGCGCCCTGAATGTCCTTTTTGCGGAACTTCAGATCCATGATTTGCACCATCTTTTTCCCTTCGTTTACCCGACCCCGGGCAAATACATCGGTAACACAGGGCAGCAGAACATGTTCGGGCTATGGGTGGCCATAGCCATGATGGGTTCTTCCTGGCTTTTCTTTCAAGATAGGCCGGCAGACGATATCAGCGGCAGGAAGAATATCGCCGCGGCGGCCAACCTTTTCCTTTTTGCCGTCAACGCCTGGGGCATATGGAATTCCACAAGCCGTTCGGCCGTTTTTTCCTACGCCGTCGGCCTTTGCGTTCTTGCCCTCCTCTCGGCCCGGTCCATGGGGACATGGAAGGCCCTTGCGCGGGCTTTTGTCATCCTGGCGCTACTGGCCGCGACCTTTTTTGGGACCCTTCTCTTCGGCCGGGGCAACGTCTTCATCATGAAGAGCGTTCAAATGGTCGAACAGTTCAAGACCATAGGTAAGAGGGACAGCATTTGGCTGACCACCGCCGAGATGTTTAAAATGCACCCCCTGGGCGGTGTGGGGCTTGGCCATTACAAGTGGAACTACCTCGAAGCCCAGAGGAGAATGGTCGCGAAGCATCCCGACATGAAATGGCAATACACCTATTGGGCCCACAGCGAGGTCTTTCAGTGGTTTTGCGAAACCGGGATGTTCGGGGGCCTGGCACTCATCGCCCTCGGGGGCTGGTGGCTCAAATGTTTCCTCTCCAGGCTGAGGAGGGGGGACACCCTCTCACCGGAAGGGATCTGGGCCTCTTCTTTTTTGTTCCTGATCTGGTTCGACGCGCTTTGGACACGCCCCTTCCACAGGATCGAGGATGTCCTTTGGCTGGCCTTTGCCTTCGGCATCGCCAACAGGGAACTCCTGCCCTCGTCCTTTTCCTGGACCGAGATCAGGAAAGACTGGGTCCTGAGGAGCCTGGGGTTGACCATGAGCACCGTCGCCGTCACAGGTTTGCTTTTTTTCGCCAGGGGCATGGAGGGAGACAGGTTCCTGCGGAGGGCGTCCATGGCGGAGGACCCTATGGCGCGGGTGGGACTCATTGAAAAGGCGGAGGGACGGCTGATGGTGAGGGATACCGCGCAGAGGGAGCTGGCCTATCAATATATCAGGATGGCCGTGGATGAGAAGAGGGGGGAGTTGCTCGGAGAGGGGCTAATGAGGCTTCATCAACATTTCAGACAAGAGCCCCACGCCAGAGACCTCGGCCGGTTGATGGGGTGGTATTCCGATGTGAGAGAGGCCGACTTGCTTGAAAGTGTCGCACGGTACCTGAAGCCCGGGGCTTACAGCATCGTGGACGGCCGGTTATTGCTTTCTTCGGAGGATTATCAGTTCTTTTTCGGTTCCGATTGAAGCACCCTGGGGTCAGATCCCCTCGCCACAGCTCAACCAGGAAGAAGGAGTTCATTATACCGGGGGTAGGGCCAAAACTCCCCGGAGGTCATCCTTTCAGCCGCGTCGCACATGCCCCTCAGGCTCTCGAGGATCGGCACGCCCCTCTCCGTCAGCGTTCGGGCTTTCTCATCCTGGCTGAGCGACGCCAGGCTGTCTTTTAATGAGGTCATCCTGTTGGCGCCCTCCAGGAGCCCTTCCTTGATGCCCACCAGTTGATCGATCTGTTCCTCCCAAAGGGAGGCCTTCCCCTCCCCATGACGACCCGCTATCAAATCCAGGGTCGAGGCCTCGAGGTGGATCTGCTTCGTTACCGCCGGCAGGACGCCCGTCCGTATCATATCCTCCATGACATTCATCTCGATCTCCAGGGTCTTCACATATTGTTCCAGCCTCGTCTCGTAATAACCCCGGATCTCGCGATCGGTGAAAACATCGAGCCCCGAAAGAAGCTCCCTGTTCTCAGGGATCAAAAAAAGGGCAAGGGCTTCACTGGTGCTGTGGGCGACAGGAAGACCCCTCCTCTTGGCCTCTTCGTGCCACTCCCGGGTGTAACAGTTGCCTTCGAACCGGATATTACCACTTTCGAGGGCGGCGTTCCTGATGGCGTCGAGGGCCGCGTCCGCCACATCGGTCTCGCCTATCCTGGATTCCAACATCTTGGCCATGCGTTCGAGCCCCCAGGCCCAGATAGAAAGGATCATCGTCATGGGGCCCGCCGGCGATTGCGATGCGCCGGGCGCGCGGAACTCGAACTTGTTGCCCGTGAAGGCTATCGGAGCCGTGCGGTTCCTGTCGGTGTTGTCCATGAGAATGTCGGGAAGACGGTTCAACCCCAGGTTCAGGAACGCCTTAGAGGGGAGGTTTTCGGGCAGGCCTTCCTCTATCCGATCGAAGATGTGGGTCAGGACATCGCCGAGAAAAACGCTCATTATGACGGGGGGAGCCTCATTCCCACCAAGCCTCTGCATATTCCCCGGGTTCGCGATGGATGCCCGGAGGAGGCCCCCGTAGCGTGATATCCCAAGGAGCAGCCCCGAGACGAGGGTAAGGAACTGGACGTTCCTCCTCTGGCTGGAGGAGGGTTTCAGCAGGTTGCGCCCATCGCTGTCCATCAGAGAGAAGTTCAGGTGTTTGCCGCTCCCGTTGATCTGCGCGAAGGGTTTCTCGTGAAGAAGCAACCGCAACCCGTGGCGAGAGGCGACCAGGCGCATCTGTTCCATCAGGATCTGGTTCTGGTCCACCGCCAGGTTAGCCTCGGTGTACTGGGGCGCAAATTCGAACTGGCAAGGGGCCACCTCGTTGTGCCTCGTCTTGATGACGACGCCCAGGGTGCTCATCCGGCAGCCCACCTCCTGCATGAAGGCCATGACCCGTGGGGGGATAGAGCCGAAGTAGTGGTCTTCCATCTGCTGACCCTTCGGAGTGGGGGCTCCCATGATGGTCTTCCCGCAAAACTGCAGGTCGGGCCTCAGGGAGGCCTTTTCCTCGTCCACGAGGAAAAACTCCTGCTCGGCGCCCATGGTGGCCCGGACCCACCGAACATTGCGGTTCCCGAAGAGTTTAAGCACCCGGACGGTCACCGCCTCGATCCTCGCCAGTGCTTTCAACAGGGGGGTCTTCATGTCCAGGGGGGTCCCATCGCCGCTTATGAAGACCGAGGGGATGCAGAGCGTCCCGCCATGATCCCCGCTCACTACGAAGGCGGGGCTGGTGGGGTCCCAGGCCGTAAAACCCCGGGCCTCGAAGGTCGATCTCATCCCACCCGAGGGGAGGGATGAGGCGTCCGGTTCGCCCTGGATGAGATCGGCACCGCCGAAGGTGTCCAGGGGGAGGCCCAACTCGTCCACCGAGAGGAAGGCGTTGTGTTTTTCCGCTGTGAGGTCGGTCCTGGGGTGGAACCAGTGGGTGTAATGGCTGGCGCCCCGGGAGATAGCCCACTCCTTCATGGCGGTGGCGACGATCTCCGCCACTGTGAAGTCGAGTTTCTCCCCGCCCGAGACGGCCTCCTGGAGCTTCTGGTATACCTGTTTGGGGAGCCTTTCCTTCATGGCCCTGTCGTTGAACACGTTCAACCCGAAGATCTCGGAAGGTCTTTCTTTCAATGGAGGCACCCCTTTTTGATGATGATCACTGTATATAGCAGAAAAAGGGCAAATAAGCAATAGAAATATAAAGAAAAGTGCAAGTTAATAAGAATAATTTACCAAAAAACGGTAAAAATCCATGTATACGCGGTCTTCAAGGCTCCTTCAGCGCCTGCATCGAGGCCCGGATGTGCCTTCTCATCAGGTCGGCGGTCAGGTCCGCGTTCCCTTGCTTCAGGGCATCCAGGATCTCGCGGTGTTCGTCGAGGCTCGGGTTCGAGTCAAAGTCGAAGAATGATTCCAGGAAAACCATGAAGACGTAGGTGCCTGCCAGGGTGTGGGCCACGTGCTCCATCAGGGTGCGGTTGCCTGAGGCTTCGGCAATTATGAGGTGGAACCTGTTATTTACGTCGAGGTACCTCTCGAGGTCGCGGGAGGAGAAAATTTCCTCCTCCTCGTCGATGGCCTCCTGCAGCAGGCAGACCTGCACCGGGGTGATGCGAGCGGCCGCCTTGGACGCCGCCAGTGCCTCCAGGTGCTCCCTAACCTCGAAACTATCCCCGGCCTCCTCCAGGGTGGGAAAGACGAGCCGTGCGCCCAAGTTGGGTACCAGGTCCACCAAACCCTCGTTGGCCAGTACCCTCAGGGCCTCCCTTACGGGAGTCCTGCTCACCGAGAGAGTCCTGGCGAGGGAGCCTTCCGGGAGCCTCTGGCCCGGCTTCAGCTCCTTAAGGAAGATCCTCTTTTTTAGTTCTCGGTAGACCCTTTCCGTCGCGGTCGAGTCCCACCGTGCCCCCTTCTTTTCCAAGATCATTCCTCCCTACGCGGTGATCAGGTGACAGGAAACGGTTGACTAAAGGCCCCGGACGAGGTAAAAAGGTAAATAGTATACGTAGTATACCACGTATACGGAAAAGGAGGTGTTGCGGGATGTACCCGGACCTAGCCGGAAAACGAGTGGCCATCACCGGTGGTGCCAGCGGGATAGGGTTCGCCACCGCCTCCAGGTTCGTCCAGGAGGGTTCCAGGGTGGCCCTGATCGACAGGGACGGCGCCGCCCTTGAGCGGGCGGACCTCGAACTGTCCGGAGCCGAACTTCTCCTTGAAGCCGATGTCTCGGCCCCCGAAGCGGTGCAGTCGGCGTTCAGGGAGATCGACGCCCGCCTCGGGGGTGTGGACATCCTCGTATCCAACGCCGGAATTAGTGTCAGGAGCGGTTTCAGCGACATTACCTTCGAACAATGGAGCAAGGTCCTGGGGGTTAACCTGGGCGGCATGTTCCTCTGCGCCAGGGAGGCTTCAAAGCGGATGTCCACCGGTGGGGTGATACTGATGACGGCCTCGACCAACGGGATGGAGGGCCACCCCTTTTACGCGGACTACAACGCCTCGAAGGCCGGGGTCATTCTCCTCGCCAAGACCATGGCCCTGGAGTTCGCGCCGCTGATCAGGGTCAACTCCGTGTCGCCCGGGTACGTCCTTACGCCCATGCAGAGGGCCGAGTATACGCCGGAGATGCTCGAAAAGGTCAACGCGAGGATCCCCTTCAGACGGCACGCGGACCCTTCGGAGGTCGCCGCCCTTTTCGCCTTCCTGGCCTCCGACCAGGCATCCTATATCACCGGGGCCAACATACCCATCGACGGCGGCGAGACCGCCGGACTCCAATAAGAAAGGGAGGAACGGAGATTGGACGACGACAGCGTTTTCAGGCTTGACGGCAAGGTGGCCGTAATAACCGGGGGTAGCTCGGGTATCGGATTGGGTTGCGCCCGATTTCTTTCCCGCATGGGCGCCGCAGTCGTCCTGGCCGATATAGACGAGCCGGGCGGACGGGCCGCTGAGAGCGACCTGGGCAGGCAATGCCTTTTCGTGAAGTGCGACGTGACCAGGGATGAAGATTGCAGGAACATGGCCACCGTGGTGATGGCCCGCTTCGGGAGGGTGGATATCCTGGTCAACTGTGCCGGTGTCATCAGGAGGAAGGACATTGTGGAACTGGACGAAAAGGAATGGGACCTTTCCATCGCCGTAACGCTGAAAAGCGTTTTCCTGGTCTCGAGGCATCTCATACCCTTCATGGCCAGGAACGGCGGCGGCAGCATCGTCAACATAGCCTCGGGATGGGGGCTTAAGGGAGGCCCCAAGGCTGTCTCTTACTGCGCGGCCAAGGGCGGGATTGTGAACATGACGAGGGCTATGGCCATCGATCACGGCCCCCAGGGGATCAGGGTCAACTCCGTTTCGCCGGGCGACACTGACACGCCTCTTCTCCGTGACGAGGCCAGGCAACTGGGCATCGACGAGAAAAAGTGGCTCCAGGAGAGCGCCGACAGGCCACTGAAAAGACTCGGGACCCCCGAGGATATCGCCATGGCCGTCTATTTCCTGGTGAGCGGACTCTCCCCATGGGTCACAGGGGCCAACTTGGTCGTCGACGGCGGCGGGACGGCATGAAAAGCCGGAGCAGGAGGTAATTAGCCATGAAGGGCAAGAAAAGAGTCTACCCCTATATCCCCAATTCGGAACCCCTAGTCAGGGAGGCAATGCTCAGGGAAATCGGCGTTGACAGCGTCGATGACCTTCTCGGCGACATCCCAGAAGGGATCAGGATGAAGTCCAGGATGAACCTCCCTGAACCGTTCACTGCCGAGGCCGACTTGAAGCGGCACGTGGAAGGGATCCTTTCCAGGAACATCGCCGTCGGGGAATACCTCAGCTTCCTTGGGGCGGGGTGTTACGATCACCACGTCCCGGCCGTGGTCGACGAGGTCATCGGGAGGTCTGAATTCCTGACGGCCTACGCCGGGGAACCCTACGAGGATCACGGCCGTTTCCAGGTCCTCTTCGAATACCAGAGCATGATGGCGGAATTGCTCGACTTCGATGTATGCAATGTTCCGACCTATGACGGCGCCCAGGCCGCCGGGACATCGCTGAGGATGGCCTCCCGATTGACGGGCAGGAAAAAGACCCTTCTCGCGGGCAACATGAACCCCGACAGGCTCAGGGTGGTGCGGACCTACCTCGACCCGGTGATGACGGTCGAAATGTTCGGCTGGGACCGATCCTCGGGGTTGCTGGACCTCGAGGACCTGGAGTCGAAGATGAGCGAAGAGGTGGCAGCGGTATATTTCGAGAACCCCTCTTACCTGGGGACGATCGAGGACCAGGGTGAGATGATCGCCCGGGCGGCCCACGAAGCCGGAGCCCTCATGGTGGTCTTTGCGGACCCCTCCACGCTGGGCGTCCTGGAACCCCCCTCCAGGTACGGGGCCGACATAGCCTGCGGTGACATCCAGACCCTGGGGATCCACATGAACTACGGCGGGGGCCTGGGTGGGTTCATCTGCACCAAGGGCGAGAACCGTTTTATAGAGGAGTACCCTTCGCGCCTCTTTGGAATAGCCCCGACCAGGGAGAAGGAGTGGGGCTTCGGGGATGTGGCCTGGGAGAGAACCTCCTTCGCAAACAGGGAGACGGCGAAGGAATTCGTCGGCACCCATGCCGCCCTCTGGGGCGTCGCGGCGGCGGTCTACCTCGCTTCCATGGGGCCTGAGGGTATGGCTGACCTGGGAAAGGTCATTTTGCAGCGTTCCCTCTACGCCAGGAAGGTCCTCGGCGAGGTACCGGGCGTGTCAACGGGGAAACCCTCGGGGGTCTCCTTCAAAGAGTTCGTCGTCGATTTCGGACAGTCCGGGCGCGATGTGGCCGAGATAAACGAAAAACTCCTCGCCCGCGGCATTTTCGGAGGGAAGGACCTGTCGCGGGAATTTCCGGAACTGGGGCAGAGCGCCCTCTATTGCGTCACGGAGAAGACGAGCAAAAAGGACATCGACAGGCTCGTCGAGGCCCTTTCGGATATCCTCCGGTGAAAGCGGGCCGCCGATGAAAGGAGAGGAAACCTTATGACCCTTAGGAAAAGGGCGTTTCACCACATGAGATGGAACGAACCCATAATTTACCAGTTGAGCACGCCGGGTCACCGGGGACTCCTGGTGCCGGAAGCGGAGGAGGGAATTGAGCAGGCCGTGGGCGACGGCCTTTCCTCCATACCCATCGGCATGAGGAGGAGTGACTCGCCTAGTTTGCCCGAACTGGCCCAGCCCCAGGTGGTAAGGCACTTCAACCGCCTTTCCCAGGAAAACCTCGGTGCCGACTTGAATATCGACATAGGCCAGGGTACCTGTACCATGAAGCACAACCCAAAGATCAACGAGGTCTTTGCCGGGTCGCCCAAGATGACGGACCTACACCCATGCCAGGACCAATCCACGGTCCAGGGAATACTGGAGATCCTCTATCGTACGGAAGAGATCTTCAGGGAGATCTCCGGCCTCGACTGCTGCAGCATCCAGCCCGGGGGAGGAACCCACGGAGCCCTGGCCATGGCAACCATGGTCAGGGCGTGGCACAGGGACAGAGGAGAGGATGGGCGGCGCGACGAGATCATTACGACGCTGTTCTCGCACCCCTCCGATGCGGCGGTCCCCAAGGTGAAGGGGTACAAGGTGGTCATACTTCCACCCGACGAGGAGGGCCTACCCGACATGGAGGCCTACCGCAGCGCCCTGTCGGAAAGGACGGCCGCCATATTTTTCACCAACCCGGAAGACACGGGCATTTTCAACTCCAGGATCGCGGAATTCACCGAGCTGGCTCGGAAAAACGGAGCCCTATGCTGCTACGATCAGGCCAACGCCAACGGCCTCCTCGGTATCGCCCGGGCCCGGGCGGCCGGTTTTGACATGTCCTTTTTCAACCTTCACAAGACCTTCTCGTCCCCCCACGGCTGCGGGGGGCCCGCCACGGGACTCCTCATGGTGGACCGCGTGCTGGAGCCTTACCTGCCCGTACCGGTCGTCAGGAGGGATGAAAAGGGAGGGCGATACTACCTTGACTTCAACCTCCCAAAAAGTTGCGGTAAGGTGAAGGCCTTCTACGGCGTGATCCCCGTGGTCCTCAGGGCTTACGCCTGGATAATGTCCCTCGGAGCGGAAGGCTTGGAGGAGGCCTCGAGGATAGCCGTACTGAACAACAACTACTTCATGAAGAAGATGCTCGAAGTGAGGGGCTGCTCGATCAGTTTCCCCCGTCACCCGGCTAGGATCGAACAGGTGCGCTACAGCTGGGAGCAGATGAAAAGAGAGACCGGCTTCGGCACCGCCGACGTGCAGAGGAGGATAGCCGATTTCGGCACCCATTACTGGAGCAGCCACGAACCCTGGGTCATACCGGAACCCTTCACCATCGAGCCCAGCGAATCCTACTCCAAGGAAGACCTGGATGAGTACCTGGGGATCTTGGAACAGATATCCAGGGAGTGCTACGAGGAGCCCGAGAGAATTAAGAGCGCCCCTGACAGCAGTACGATCCACCTTATCGACCATGAGTACCTTGACGACCCCGACCGGTGGGCCATAACGTGGCGACAGTACACGAAAAAATACAGGGGGTACTTCGAAAGAAGATGACCGGCGGAAAGGGCGGGATCCGAAAGAAACTCGGCCTGATCGTGAACCCCATCGCCGGCATGGGTGGGGCCGTGGGCCTAAAGGGAACCGACGGCACCCGCATCCTCGAGAAGGCCCTTGCCCTTGGCGCCGTCCCGAGGTCCCCCTTGAGGGCGCGGGAGGCCCTGGCGGCGTTGAGGGGTGTGACCGATGACGTGAGGGTCCTGACCTGCGCCGGGGAGATGGGGGAACAGGAGTCGCGGGAGGCTGGCATACCCGCCGAGGTCCTGCCCATAGGCGCCAGTTCCCTCACATCGGCCGAGGATACCAGGCGGTCGGCCCTCGCGATGGAGGAGGCCGGCGTCGACCTGGTCCTCTTCGCCGGGGGTGACGGGACCGCCAGGGATATCGCGGCCGTATTGAGGACGAGGGTCCCGGCGCTGGGTATCCCGTCGGGGGTCAAGATCCACTCCCCCGTATTCGCCCGCAACCCGACCATGGCAGGAGAACTGGCCGGTCTTTTCCTTTCCGGAGAGAGCGTCGCGCTCGAGGAGCGGGAGGTTATGGATATCGATGAAGAGGCCTTCAGAGAAGGGTCCCTCCGGGCCAGACTCTTCGGTTACCTGCTGGTGCCCTGCGAGAGGAGGTTCCTTCAGGGGGGGAAGTCGGGCGGCGGGAAGAGCAGGGCCGTTGAACTCGACGGGATAGCCAGGGAGGTCATCTCCAGGATGGTCCCGGGGGACCTGTACCTGGTCGGCCCGGGGACCACCACGGCGGCGATCATGAAAAGGCTGGGGAGCGAATACTCCCTTTTGGGGGTCGATGCCCTCAGGGACGGCAAGACTCTCGGGGTCGACCTGTCGGAGAGGGAGGTCCTGGACCTGCTTATGCCCGGGAGGACCTGGCTGGTGCTCTCCATCATAGGCGGCCAGGGTTTCATCCTGGGGCGGGGGAACCTCCAGCTGTCGCCAGGGGTGATCAGGTCCGTGGGAAAAGAGAGGATCCTGGTCCTTGGGGCCCCTTCCAAACTCAAGGACCTTTACGGCAAGGCCCTCCTTGTCGATACGGGCGACCCTTCGCTGGATGAGGCTTTATGCGGGTACGCCCCGGTGATCACCGGTCTTGGCGAGGAAACACTGTTCCGGGTGGAACGATAAAAAGGGGGCGGTAAAGGGGCTGCCCCCTTGCCGCTTTTCTTAAAGGGATCTCCCGAGTTCCTCAGCTAGCCTGAGCCAGTGGCCCTTTTCCGCTTCTCCCTTGCCATGGACGCCGTGGGCGAGCAGAGGTTTCACCATTTCCATGCCCAGGAGTCTGCAGGATGTCCTGAATGAAAAGAGCATTCCTTCGAAGGCCTCGGGCTTATCATCACCGGCGGCGGCCACCAGCAGGGCCCTCTTGTCCTTCAGGTCCCAGCGGGCCTCCTTATGAACGAAGGGGAGGAACCTGTCCCAGATGGGCTTGATCTGGGAACTCCAGGAGTACCAGTAGAGGGGTGAGGCGAAGACCAGGAGGTCGGCCTCCCGGACCTTCTCGTAGACCTTGCTCATGTCGTCCTCGATCACGCAGGGTGATCCTCCCGACCAGCACCTCCTGCAGTCGGTACAACCGTTGATCTCCAGGTCCTGGAGGCGTATGACATCCGTGACCCACTCGGTTCCCTCCGCCCCGTCCAGCACTTTCCGAGCCAGTGTCTCGCTGTTGCCTCCCCTTCGGGGACTGCCCAGTATTCCAAGGATCCTTTTCATGATGAAACCCCCTTGTAAAAAGATCTGAACTGGTCGTAGATCCTCCCGATCTCTGCCCGGACCTTTTCCTCGGCCGGGAGCAGCGGCGCCCTGACAGGACCGCCATAAAAGCCGGCGTGGTCCATGGCGGCCTTCAGCCCGGGCACTCCGAAGCGCCTGGTGACCGCCTGGTTGATCCCGATAAGGGAGAGCTGCAGCGACCTTGCGCGGTCGGTGTCGCCCTTCCTGAAGCTGACGAGGATGTCGGCGCAGGCGTCAGCGAAGAGGTTGGCCACTCCCATGGTCCCCCCGGAACATCCCACCGCGATGGAGGGGAGGAAGAAGCTCCCCGACCCGGCGAAGACGCCGAAACCTTCCGGGGTGTCCCTGCAAAGGGTGGCTATCTGCACTATATCGCCGGAACTGTCCTTGATGCCGATGATGTTCGGGTGCGATGAAAGAGCGGCGACGATACCGGACTCCAGGTTGAACCCGGTGTTGGCGGGCATGTTGTAAAGCACGACGGGTATCCCGATCGAATCGGCCAGCGTCGTGAAGTAGGCCCTGAGGGCCTCTCCCGAGTTCTGTCCCTTGTAGTAATGGGGCGGTAGCACGAGGACGGCGTCGCAACCGGCCCTAGCGGCCTCGAGACCCAATTCGAGGCTTTCCTTCGTTGAGGGGCAGTGTACCCCCGCTATCACCTTGAGCTTTCCCCGCGAAAGGTCGGCGCAGGCGCCAAAAAGGGCGACCCTCTCATCGAAGGTCAGAAGCGGCCATTCTCCGTTGGAGCCGCCGGCGACGATGCCGTCAAGGGGGGTGCCCAGCCAGTGTACGAAGTTCGGGGGGAGCCCTTCAAGGTAGAGACCCCCGTTTTCGTCAAAGGGTGTCGGTATGGGGGCGTAGATCCCTTCCAGTTTCAAGGCGGCACTTCCTTTCAAAGGAAATTTCGCTTACGACAGGTCTCCATTATAATGGAACCGCAGGCTTACGCCTCATGATCCCCCGGAGGTCTAGCTATGGATGGCCTGAGAGTCGGTACCTGTTCCTGGACCGACCGGTCGCTCATTGCCAGCGGATGGTACCCGGACAATTCCAGGGACGCCTATTCAAGGCTTAAGCACTACGCTAGCTTTTTCGATACCGTCGAGGTCGACAGTACCTTCTACGCCATCCCCGGCGAGGAAGTATTTTACCAGTGGGCCGCGAGGACGTCGCCGGGTTTTCTTTTCAACATCAAAGCCTTTGGTCTTTTCACCTTTCACACCCTCTCCGTAACGGCCCTTCCCCGGGAACTGATGCCTCCAGGCATCTCCAAGGGCTCCAGGCTGCGGATCTGGGAGATCCCCAAGGATACACGCATCGCGCTCTGGGAAAGGTTCATCTCCCGGGTCCTGGTGCTCCACAGCATGAACAGGCTGGGTTACCTTCTCTTCCAATTCCCACCTTGGGTGGTCTTTTCCGAGAGGCACCTCAACTGGTTCAAAAGGGTCGCGACACTGGCCTCACCGGCGAGGGTGGCCATCGAGGTCAGGCACAGGTCGTGGCTCGAGGAGGGCAACCGTGAGAGATTCCTGGACCTCTTGAGGGACCAGAATATGGCCTTCACCGCCGTGGATGAGCCCAGCCTGGAATGGACCGTCCCGCCCGAATGGCCTATCACAGCCACCTGGGGAACGGTGATGAGGTTCCATGGGAGGAACGCCCCCGCCTGGGATAAAAGGGATGCCAAGGTGGCGGAGCGATTCAACTACCTGTACGATATAAACGAACTGGCCCCTTTCAGCGAGCAAGCCAGGGCCTTCGCGAAGGATGGGGGCAGGGTTTTCCTCATGTTCAACAACTGTTTCAGGGACAACGCGGTACGGAACGCTCTCGAAATGAAGGCCCTCCTCGGCGTTGACGCCGGCGGCCGGATACAGGGCCAGGAGATGCTGAACCTCTGGGACATGTCGCCGGGAGGAGCCTCGGCCGGTGGTTCCGAGGAACCATAAGCCCCAGGAGGGATCCAGGCATAGCGACTAATTTACAGGAGAGGGGGTCTTCCTCATGCGTGATGTTCAGAGCGAGCGCGATATGCGGAACATCCCGATAGACAGCGTGGGGGTGACGGGCTTGGCCTACCCCATCGAGGTCAGGGACAGGAACGAGAAGACCCAGCACACCGTGGCCATGGTGGAGATGTCCGTCTCCCTCCCAAGGCACTTCAGGGGGACTCATATGAGCCGTTTCATCGAGATCCTGAATTCCTGCAACGGCCATGTGACCCTGCAAAACCTGGAGCATATCGCCTCGGTCCTGAGGGAGCACCTCGAAGCCGATAAGGCGGAATTGAAGTTCAGTTTCCCTTACTTCGCCACGAGGAGAGCCCCCGTCAGCGGCGCGTCGAGCCTCACCCGCTACGATGCCGTTTTCTGGGCCTCCTGCGGGGAGGATTTTGACTTCACCCTGACGGTGACGGTGCCGGTGAACACCCTCTGTCCCTGCTCGAAGGAGATCTCCGAAAGGGGAGCCCACAATCAGCGGGCGGAAGTGATGATAACCGTGAGAATGGACCACCTGGTATGGATCGAGGAATTGGCCGATATCGCGGAAGAGAGCGCCTCATCCCCTGTTTTCACCCTTTTGAAAAGGGAGGACGAGAAGTACGTCACCGAAAGGGCCTACGATAACCCCAGGTTCGTGGAGGACGTTGTCAGGGAGGTGGCGGTGCGCCTGGACGATGATCCCCGGATCAGCTGGTACTCAGTCAGGGTGGTGAGCCACGAAAGTATCCACGCCCACGAGGCCTTTGCCAGCCTTTCAAGGGATAAACGCCTCCGAAACGACCCCGGGCGGACAGGGTAATGAAAATACTTTTTTCCCCCAAAACCTTTGAAAAACTTCGGGACGTCATCGGCCCGCTGCTGGCGGGCCATGAAATGGAAGTCGCCGATGAGGCCGACCTCGAGGATCGCCTGGGGGAGGCGGAGGTGCTGGTCTGCGGCCCTCTGGACGTGGGTGAGGCCCTCCTCAAGGGCGCACCGAGGCTCAGGCTGGTACACCAGTGGGGAGTTGGTGTCGACAGGATCGACCTGGAAGCCTGCCGAAAGATGGGCGTGGCCGTTTGCAACGTGCCTTCCGGGGGCACGGGAAACGCCGAGGGTGTGGCCGAGATAGCCCTGATGCACCTGCTCCTCCACTCAAGGAAGTATGCTCGTTGCCAGGAGAGTATACGAAAGAGACGGCTCTTCTCCCCCCAGGGTGTTTCCCTGTGGAAGAAGAGGGCCTGCGTGGTAGGGCTGGGGAACGTGGGACGGAATGTCGTATCCAGGCTCAAGGGGATGGACATGGAGGTCAGGGGAGTGAACCGGACCGAAAGGGAGTCCTTCGGTTCCCTCGGCCTCGACGGGTTCTACCGACTCGACAGCGTGGAGGAGGCCCTTTCAGGATGCAGGTTTGTCGTGCTCTCCCTCGAACTCAACGAGGAGACCAGGGAGATCGCCTCCGGGGCATTTTTCAAGGCCATGGAGCCCGGTTCCTTCCTGGTCAATGTCGGCAGGGCCGAACTGGTATCCCGGAGGGCTTTGGAAGGATCCCTTGAGAGCGGCCATCTTGCCGGCGCCGGGCTCGATGTTTTCTGGGATGAGCCCGCTGACCCTGATGACCCGTTGCTGGCTAACCCCAAGGTCACCCTCACGCCCCATGTGGGAGGGGTCACGGACGAAGCCCTGATGGGTGTCGCTCAAACCGTGGCGGACAACATCTCACGCCTGGAAAGAGGTTTGGACCTTTTGAACCGGCTGGACCGGGAAAGATGAAAAACCAGAGGAGCCCAGCCTGGACGGGAGGGGAACGGAGCGGGACAGAGGCCGTCCTTTTCGATTTCGACATGACCCTGGTGGACAGCAGCCTGGGCATTACCTATTGCTTGAACAGGCTGGCAGGGTCCTTCGGGCTGGATGAGGTGACCCGGGAGGAAGTGACATCGACCATAGGGCACCCCATGGATAAGGCCATGGAGATGCTATGGGGGCGCTATGAACCCGCCTGGATGGAATATTACAGAAAGCACCTGGTTCCCCTGGAGTACGAGAGGATCATGCCCTTCCCGGGGACGCGGGAAGCCTTGGCAAGGCTCCTGGATGAAGGCTTTTCCCTCGGGGTGGTCTCGAACAGGAAGAAACTGCTCCGGGCCGTCGAAAGTGCCGGGCTAGGGGAGTACTTCCTCTCCATCGTCGGCATGGACGATGTGGAAAACCCCAAGCCGCACCCGGAATCGATATGTTTATCCATGAGTAACCTTGGGAGCACCGCCTCGGGGACGACCCTGGTGGGCGATTCCGAGATCGACGCCCTCGCGGCGAGGAGGGCCGGCATCCCCTTTGTCGGCGTGAGCTCGGGAGGGGCCAGCCCTGATGTCCTTTCGAGTGCGGGGGCTCTGGTCGTCATCAAAGACATTTCGGAACTCGCCTGGGTCCTGCCTGGGAGGACAGGAAGGCGTCTTCAGTGCGGGCCGGGGTGATAAGATAAAAGCATGAAAGGGAAAACCGCGACGAAGGCGTTCTACTATTTCTTCACCGTCTGCATTGTCCTTGGCGCGATCCTTGTCTATAAGGCCTGGTGGGACCGTTATTTCCGCCTCAGGCCTGAACTGGCTGTGGCGGAACCAGTGGCCCTCTCCCTGGACATACCGCTGGAAGGCGTGCTGATCTGGGAAGAAGTGGTGATGGCCTCGCCAGCCGAGGGCCCGGTGTCCTACCCCCGAGGCATGGGACCCGCCTATTGCGCCCGTGGGGACGTGGTGGCTGAAGTAGCCTCTCCCGCGGGCAGAAGACAGGTGAAGGCGCCCAGCCCGGGTTATTTCATGGCGGCCCTCGACGGGGCCGAGGGCGGCTGGTCCTATGGGGTCCTTTGGCCCGGGAGTTCAAGGCTCCCCGAACCGGGACCGGCCCGTTTCCTGCACGAGGGCCAGAGGGTCTCCTTGGGAGGAGGGATCGGTAAATTCATACCCCAGCCCCAAACCCTGAGGTGCGTGGCCTACGTGGAAAAATCGGCCCTGGGCTGGAACCCTGCTGACAGGGACCATCTCGAGGTGAAAAGAACCGCCTCGGACCTTTCCTTCAGGGCGGAAGTCCGCGCGGTGAATGACCTGGGGCCCATTTACAAGGTCTACCTCACCTTCCCGTTCTTCTCATCGGCGGACGTCCTCTCCAGGAAGGTATCTTATCTGCTCCATGCCGAGGACGTGAGGGGGGTGCTCATTCCGGAAAGCGCCGTCACCCTCCGGGACAGGAAAAAGATGGCGTTCCTCGTAACCGGTGAAAGATCCATTGCCGTGGAGGTGACGGGTATACCCGTATCGGGGAAGCGTTTCCTGGTCAAAAAAGGGCTCGAGCCCGGTGACCTGGTGATAGCATCGGGAGCGGATGCTGCCGAGGGGGAGGTGAGGATCTGGTGAGTACCATAGCGGACAACATAGCCTCGGTCCGGGTGAGGATCGCCAAGGCGGCGGACCGCTGTGGCCTTGAAGGTGACAGGGTCGGCATAGTGGCTGTGACCAAGACCCGTTCTATCGATGAGATGGAAGAGGCCGCCCGCTGCGATGTGATCGCCCTCGGCGAGAACAGGATCCAGGAAGCCCTTTCCAAATGGGACCCCTTGGCGTCAAGGTCGCGCATTCCCTGGCACCTCGTGGGACACCTCCAGAAGAACAAAGCGAAGAAGGCGATCGAGATCTTCAGCTGCGTCCAGAGCGTGGACTCTCCTGAACTGGCATCCATCCTTGACAGGGCCTGTGCCGCCGCCGACAGGAGGATGGACATCCTCCTTGAAGTGAACATCGGTGAGGACCCTGACAAGTTCGGCGTGTCAAGGGACGCCCTGGAGATCCTGGCTGAGGGCATCCTGCAGGGGTGTGAAAACCTCGACCTCAGGGGATTGATGACGGTCCTGCCCCTGGGGCTTGACGAGAGGGAAACCAGGATGCTTTTTGCCTCAATGAGGGAACTGAGGGATGAAACCGAATCACGGTTAGGTCTTTCGCTGCCGGTCCTGTCCATGGGGATGAGCGGGGACTTTGAGTACGCCGTGATGGAAGGAAGCACCATGGTGCGGATAGGGAGCGCCATTTTCGGAGAAAGAATATACTGACCCGCGGGCAGGGAGGGAAGGAATTGTCAGACCTGTTGACCGTTCTTGATATCGAGAGGATCAGTTTCAACAAGGCCATGAGGGGCTATAACCCCCAAGAGGTCGAGGAATTCCTGGAAAAAGTCGCTGAAAGCCTGCAGGTTTACGCTGAAAAGGTCAAGACCCTGGAAGTGCAGCTTTCAAGGTTTGACGAGCAGATCCAGGAGTACGCCGAACTGAAGCAGTCCCTGCAAGAGGCCCTCGTCCTTGCCCAGAAAAGCGCCGAGGAGAGGGTGAGCAGCGCCGAAGGCAAGGCGGAGGCCATTATCGCCGAATCGGAGGCCCAGGCTCACCAGATCGTCATGAGCGCCAAGGACAGGGTGGACACCCACAAGCGGGATATCCAGAGGTTGAGGCAGGTCCGTTACCAGTTCGTGGCGGAGTTCAAGGGCCTACTTGCCAAGTTCGGGTCGTTGCTGAATTCGCTGGAGGCCCCCGTGGAGGAAGAGGAGGGCGAAAAGGAAGGGGAGAGCCATCGGTGACGGAGGGCCTGACGAGAGACACCCCTGTAAGGTTCCTGAAGGGGGTCGGGCCCGTAAAGGCATCTCGACTTCTCACGCTCGGAGTGCAGACCGTTGAGGATCTCCTTTACCTTTTTCCCCGTCGTTACGAGAACAGGGGAGTGGCCGCGCCCCTGGGTTCCCTCCAGGCCGGTTCCTTCTCCTCGGCCGTCGCCACCGTGCTGGCCATCGAGAGGAAACCCACCAGGAGGAGAAACCTCACCCTGGTGACAGCCCTGCTCAGCGATGGCTCGAGCCTCGCCCAGGCCGTCTGGTTTAACCGGAAAGGCCTGGAGAGGGTCCTGACACCGGGTACGAAGGCTTCCTTTTACGGGAAGGTCGAGAGAAGAGGAGGCCTTTTGCAATACACCAACCCGGAGTTCGAGGTACTGGCCGATGAGGACGATCCCTCCGACCAAAGGACGGTGGTCCCCGTTTACCCCGGGACGGAGGGTTTGTACCAGAAGTGGCTTCGAAGACTTATATCCGACGCCCTCGAGGCTTTCCCTGGTGATCTCGTCGACCCCCTGCCTCCATCTATCCGGGAGGCCAAGGGTTTCATGTCCCGGGTGCCTGCCGTCACCCAGATGCATTACCCCTCGGGTAGGGAAGAATGGGCCCTGGCCAGGAAAAGACTCGCCTACGAGGAGCTCTTCCTCCTCCAGGTAGCCCTCGCCATCAGGAAGCAGGGGTACCGGGAAGAAACGGGAGGGGAACCCCTTGAGTGGGAAGGACCCTTGATGAAACATTTCCGCGAGGGCATCCTTCCCTTTTCGCTGACCCGGTCCCAGGAGAAGGTCCTGGGCGAACTCGCTGCCGACAGTTCGGGCAACGTCCCCATGAACAGGCTGCTCCAGGGGGACGTGGGTTCCGGCAAGACCGCCGTGGCGGTGATCTTCCTGATCGCGGCGGTGGACAGCGGCTTCCAGGGGGCGATCATGGCCCCCACCGAGATCCTGGCAAGGCAGCATTTCAAGAGGATATCCGGTTGGCTTTCCGCCCTGGGTGTTCCCGTTCACCTTCTCACGGGATCCCTCCCCGATCCGCAAAGAGAAGGGATCCTCGCGAGTATTGCCTCCGGTGAGCCCTGTATTGTGGTGGGAACCCACGCCCTTATACAAAAAACGGTCCGATTCGGCGGTCTGGCGGCCGTGGTAGTGGACGAGCAGCACCGGTTTGGTGTCCTCCAGAGAGGGGCCCTGACGGCTAAAGGGAGCCACCCCCACGTGCTCGTGATGACCGCCACCCCTATACCGAGGACGCTGACCCTCTCCGTTTACGGCGACCTGGCCTTCTCCGTGATCGATGAACTCCCCCCCGGGAGGACCCCGACAGAGACCAGGTACCTACGCGACCCCGATGACCCCCGGCTCGCCCGGTTTATTGCCAATGAGACGGCCCAGGGAAGAAGGGTCTACTGGGTCTGCCCGGTGATCGAGGAGAGCGACAAGCTCCCGCTGATGCCCGTCATCAGGCGCCACGAAACGCTTTCAAAACGGTTCCCCGGGGAGAAGGTCGGCATCCTTCACGGCCAGCTTCCTCCTGAGGAAAGGCAGTCCACCATGGAGAGGTTTGTCAGCGGAGAGCTGTCGATCCTCGTATCCACGACCGTCGTCGAGGTCGGGGTCGACGTGAGGGACGCCACAGTCATGGTGATCGAGGATGCCCATCGTTTCGGCCTGTCGCAACTTCATCAGCTCAGGGGCAGGGTGGGGAGGGGCGAGGTGGGCGGTTTCTGCTTTCTTGTCGGCAAGCCCGGTACGGAGGATGGAAGAGCCCGGATCGAAGCGATGCGCACTTCTTCGGACGGCTTTGAGATAGCCGAAAGGGATCTGGCCCTCAGGGGTCCGGGTGAGATATGTGGGGTAAGGCAGCATGGCATAACCGATTTCAAGGTGGCGGACCTCGTGAAGGACAGGGACCTCCTGGAGGAGGCAAGGGAAGATGCCTTCACGCTTGTCGGGTCGGACCCGGTATTGTCGGGCTACCCCGACCTTCGGCGGGAAGTTTTCAGGAAATTGGGGACGAAGCTGAAACTGGCGGGGACGGCGTGACCTATGAAAAGGGACGATAGTTTCGAAGGTCTGCTTGAATATGCCATGAGGCTGATTTCCCGGTCAGAAGTGACCTGCAGCCAGCTCAAGAGAAAGCTCGTTGCCAGGGGGGCTTCGAGGCGGACTTCCGAGAAAGTGTGTCGCGAACTAAAAGAGTCGGGATACATCGATGACCGGCGCTACTGCGAGCTCTTTATTTCAACCCACGGGGAATACGGCTTTAAAAGGATGAAGGTGGAGCTCCTGAAAAGGGGCATTGAACGGGATCTCGTGGAGAGTATGGTAGCCTTTGACCAGGAAGATGAGGTTGGGAAAGCCCTGGCCATGATTTGCCACTGGGGGCCTGATCTTGAGATGGAGAAGGCCTGGGGGAGGTTGTCCCGTAGGGGGTTCTCCTACCCCGTCATAAGGGAAGCTCTCCGGCGGACTTGTGGTGAAGCCTCCTAATCTGTAGAATACATCAGGACGCTTTTTTGCCTATTGCGACTGCCGAATAGATTGACAATTAATGAAACTTGACAACGGAATAAGGAGTGATGTCCGAATGTTGCCTGTAATACTTGCAGCAGCTTTCGCCGTCGGTCTTTCGATCGGCTTCCTCTTTTACAAAATTTTGAGCGACAGGAAGCTCAAGGGGACCCGGGAGCAGTCCGACCAGCTTTTGAAGGATGCTTTCCAGGAAGCCGACAGGCGGAAAAGGGAGATGTTAACGGAGGCCAGGGAGGAGATCCACCGCCTCCGTCAAGAAGCCGAACGCGAGATCAAGGAAAGGCGCGCCGAACAACAGCGCGCCGAGCGAAGACTCGAACAGAAGGAGGAGAACCTCGACTCCAAAATGGAGTCCATACTCCAGAGGGAGGAGGAGTACCGCAAGAAGCAGGAGGAACTAGCGTCCCGCCTCGAAGATGTCGAGTCAGTGAGAAGGAAGCAGATGGAACGACTCGAGGAGATCGCCGGCATGTCAAGGGAAGACGCCAAGGATTTCCTCCTGAAGGAAGTGGAAGAAGAGGCAGGACACCTTATAGGGTTAAGACTCAAGGACCTCGAGGAGAAGGCGAGAAGAGAGTCCGAAAGGAAATCCAGAGAAATTGTCGTGAGTGCCATCCAGAGGTGTGCCGTGGATCATACCTCCGAAATGTCTGTGAGCGTTGTTACCTTGCCATCGGACGAGATGAAGGGGCGCATAATTGGGAGGGAAGGAAGGAACATCCGTGCCTTTGAGACCTACACGGGAGTTGACCTCATCGTGGACGATACACCGGAAGCGGTGACGTTGAGCAGTTTTGACCCCGTGAGGAGAGAGGTGGCGCGTCTCTCGCTAGAGAGGCTTGTCCTCGACGGAAGGATCCACCCTGCAAGGATCGAGGAGATCGTGGAGAAGGCTCAGCGTGACGTGGAAGAAAAGATCCTGGAGGCCGGCGAAGAGGCCCTTCTTGAAACAGGGATCAAATCCATGCACCCGGAACTGGTCAAACTGATCGGTCAACTGAGATTCAGGTCCAGCTACGGGCAGAATGCGCTTTCCCACAGCCTTGAGGTTTCTCATCTTTCGGGGATCATGGCCGCCGAACTGGGCATAGATGAACATGTTGCCAGGAGAGCCGGCCTTCTGCACGATATTGGCAAGGCCGTCGACCACCAGGTCGAGGGGCCCCACGCACTTATAGGTCGTGACCTGGCCAAAAGGTTCGGTGAAACCCCCGAGGTGGTGAACGCTGTGGCGGCTCACCACGAGGACCAGGAGATGACCTCCGTTTACGACGTGATCGTTTCGGCGGCCGACGCTGTCAGCGCTTCCAGGCCGGGGGCGAGGCGGGAGAGTCTCGAATCCTACATCAAGAGGCTTGAGACCCTTGAAACGCTCGCCAAGACCTTCAAGAGTGTGACCAAGGCCTATGCTATCCAGGCTGGTCGGGAGGTCAGGGTCATGGTCGCGCCGAACAGCCTCGACGACGGCTCCATCCATAAGCTTGCCTATGATATCGCCAGGAAGATAGAGAGCGAAATGAAGTACCCCGGGCAGATCAAGGTGACCGTGATAAGGGAGACACGCTCGGTGGAATACGCCAAGTAGGTGAAGGTATTGAAAGTACTTTTTATAGGGGATATCGTCGGCAACCCCGGCAGGAGGGCGCTGGCAGGCCTGCTCCCCCGGGTGAAGACCGAGTGGGGACCCTTTGATTTCGTCGTGGCCAACGTTGAGAACGCCGCCGGGGGGTTCGGATTGACGGAAAAGGTCATGGAAGAACTGTTTCGACAGGGCCTGGACGCCATGACAAGCGGCAACCACATCTGGGACAACAGGGAGGCCCTGCCCCTTCTGGGCGCCGAGAGTCGGTTGGTCAGGCCGGCGAACTACCCGCCGGCCGCGCCTGGGACCGGATCGACGGTGATCGAGAAAAAAGGTCTCAAACTGGGGCTCCTGAACCTCCAGGGGAGGGTCTTCATGCAACCCATCGATTGCCCCTTCCGGAGAGCCGACGAAGAACTCCTTCTTTTTAAAGAATTTCCGGTACTGGTGGATATCCATGCCGAGGCGACCTCGGAAAAGCGAGCCCTGGCCCTGTACCTCGACGGAAGGGTTTCCGCCGTGCTCGGCACCCACACCCACGTCCAGACCGCCGATGAGGGCATCCTGGAGGGTGGTACAGCCTATATTTCCGATGTCGGGATGACGGGCGGGCACGGCGGGGTCATCGGTATGGACAAGGAAGCCATCGTCTACCGTTTCCTGACGGGTATGCCCACGCGGTTCGAGGTCTGTAAAAGTGACCTGAGGATGGACGCGGTGGCGATAGAGATCGATGAAGCGTCAGGCAGGAGCCTTTCGATAACCCGTCTTTCCCTGGAATTGTGAAGTGCTTTTTTGAGGGTACCCGCGAAATCAATGGCGGGGCGCTGTGCGCCCCGCCCTTTTTTATTGACCTCCCGGCCTCGCTGGTATACCATAAAGGGCACGCAGCATCCGGCTGTAACGAGGGAGATGAAAATGGAAGAGTGTCATAGTACCGGGTTCCAACGTTACGGGACCATGAAAGAGAGGGTGATGGCCGGGGAAAAGTAGGGCACCGACCCTGACTTGGACCTTCCCTCCCGGCAGAGTACAAACCTTCCCGCCGCCGGAGTTCACCCTCGAAAAGGAAAAACTGGACGTGCAGAGCCAAGTTCGATAGCGTGTGCCTCCCGTGCGCAAGACGGGATCGCCGGGCTCCCTGCATGGCCATGTCGATCGGGGGTGCTCGGACCATGAAAGAGAGACTGGACCGTTTTTACAACCAGATAGAAAGCCTTATGTCGGAACACAGGTTCACCGAGATCAAGGAGACCCTTTCCACCATGGAACCGGCCGACATAGGGGAGATGCTCGTGGAAGCACCCCAGGCAGAAAGGGTGCTCATTTTCCGTCTTCTTTCGAAGGATCTCGCGATCGATGTTTTTGAACACATGGAAGGCGCAGAGAGGGAGGAGCTCCTCGATTGCTTTACCGCGAAGGAAGCGGCGGAGATCATCGAGGAGATGTCCGACGATGACCGTACCGCCCTGCTGGACGAACTGCCCGCCAAGACGGTCGAGAAGCTGATGCAGCACCTCTCCCCCGAGGAGAGAAAGATCGCAAACCACCTGTTGAACTACCCGGAGGACTCGGCAGGGAGGATCATGACCGCGGAGTATATCGGCCTGAAGTCATCGATGACCGCGACGGTGGCCCTGCAGCATATCCGGAAGGTGGCCCGGAGCAAGGAGACCATATACACTTGTTTCGTCATGGACGGTGAGCGCCGCCTCCGGGGGGTTGTGGACCTGGAGGATATTATCCTCGCCCAGCCTGAGACGCTCGTTTCTGACCTGATGGATGACGACCCGGTGTTCGTCACGACACTGACGGACCAGGAAAAAGTGGCGCAGGTCATGTCACGTTACGACCTTCACGTTATCCCCGTGGTGGACCTGGAGAACCGCCTCGTGGGGATAGTGACCTTCGACGACGTGCTCGACGTCGTCGAGGAAGAGGCTACCGAGGACTTCGAGCGCATGGCTGGTATACAGCCTTTCGAGGAAAAGTACCTGGAGATCGGGCTGTTCACCCTGGCAAGGAAGAGACTTACGTGGCTTCTTGTCTGCATAATGACCCAGGCCTTCACGTCTTCTATACTGAAGCACCACGAGTCGGTCATCTCCAGCGTGGTCGCCCTGACCTTTTTTATCCCTTTCCTCATTGACACGGGAGGGAATACGGGGACCCAATCATCGACGCTTATGATAAGGGGTATGACCCTGGGCGAGATCAAGTGGCGCGACATCGGCGGCGTGTTGCTGCGGGAAGCTTTTACCGGCCTGATCCTGGGAGCCGTCCTCGCGCTCTTCGGGGTTTTCAGGGCAGTCTCGCTTGGCACCGGGATGGATGTCGCCCTGGTGGTGGCCATATCCCTGGTGGCCGTCGTCATGATAGGGAACCTGGTGGGAGTGTTGCTGCCCTTCGCGGCCAGGGCTCTGCGGTTTGACCCGGCCATAGTCTCCGGTCCTTTCATAACCACCGTCGTCGACGTGGTGGGGCTTTTGATCTATTTCCAGATCGCCCGGCAAGTACTCGGGCTAGGGTAGCCCCAAAAGGACAGTTGCTGCGATAGAAGTCGGGGACAAGGACAAGCGGTCGCATCCCCGGCGGCAACATTCCTCGTTCACGAACCATGAGATCAGCATATTCTCGGCAGCAATTCCCCGACGGGCCTGTCCACCAGCCGGGTGCCGCCCGAGTGGGTCCTGATGCCCACGAGGCCTGGGTGTTCCTTCGTCACACGGCCGATGACCGAGGCCCTTTCCCCAAGGCTATGCCTTTTAAGCAACGTCACCGTCCTTTGAGCTTCCCCTTCTTCCACGGCTACCGCCGCGCAGCCTTCCCCGGCCATGTGCAACGGCTCGAACCCAAGGAGGTCGCAAACCGAAAGGGCCGCCTCGTCCCAGGGTATCAGCGATTCGTCGATCTCGATCCCGAGCCCGGCCCTTTCCGACCACTCGCAGAGCACCGTGGCGAGGCCGCCCCTGGTACAGTCCCGCATGCAGCGGAGCCCGCTCACGGGAAGGACGCTCTCCAGCATGGGCCACAAGGCGGCGCAATCTGAAGACAGGCCCCTGGCCTTCAGTCCGTAGCGGTGGGCCGCGATGGTGGCGCCGTGCAGCCCCGGCGGACAAGTGAGGATGACGGCATCGCCGGGACGCAAGTTGACGGCCCCCAAAGGATCTTCCCGTACCATCCTGCCGAGGCAGCAGGTTGATAGGAAGAGCCCGTCGACCTGGCCCCTGGGGACCACCTTGCTGTCACCCGTCACTAGTTCGACCCCCAGGGAGCGGCAAACGGCGGCGGCGCTTTCCATGTATCCCAACAGCTCCCTTACGGGGAAACCCTCTTCGGCGATGACCCCGAGGGCCAGGTAGAGCGGCTTTGCGCCCCTTACCGACAGGTCGTTGACGCTTCCACAGATGGAGAGTTTCCCTATGTCACCTCCCTCAAAGGAAAGGGGGGACACGGTGTATCCGTCGATGGTCACAGCGAACCCCCCTGGAAGGATCGCGCAGTCCTCTCCGTCGGCCAAGGGGCTGCCATCGAAACGGCCCGTTATTTGGTCGATAAGTTCCTGGGTGAGGCTCCCGCCCGCTCCATGCCCGATGCTCAGTCTTTCCAGTCCAGGTACCCCCTCTTCTGGAAACGATAATAGGCCGCGCAACTCCCCTCCGTTGAGACCATGCAAGGTCCGACAGGATGCGCGGGAGTGCAAGATCTTCCAAAGAGGTCACAGGATGGCGGGTCGATCAACCCTTTGAGAACCTCCCCGCAGCGGCACCCCACTGGGGGCGGGGTCTCTTTCACCGCCACCCCGAGCCTTTCCACAGCGTCGAAGCGAGCGAATTCCTTCCTGAGGAAAAAGCCCGAGGAGGGAATAACTCCGAGCCCCCTCCAGGGGGCGTCGCCCAGGGTGAACACTCTATCCATGACGTTCCTGGCGGCCACATTGCCCTGGGGCCTCACCGCCCGGCTGTAAAGCGATGCCACCCTCGGTCTTTTCATTCGGATCTGCCTCGCCACTTCCACCAGGGCCATCATTATTCCCTCCGCTTCGAAGCCCGCCACGGCACAGGCGATGCCGAATCGTTCCGGCAGGAAGCGGTAGGTTGCGAGCCCCGTGATGACGCTCACGTGGCCGGGGAGGAGAAAAGCATCGAGGTTCACATCGGGGTCGGAGGCGAGCGCTCCCAGGGCCGGCGGTACCGATTTGTGCAGGTCGAGGACCATGAAATTGTCGAGGCCTTCCCGCCAGGCGTCCAGAACTACCGAGGCCGTGGCCGGGGCCGTCGTTTCGAAACCGACCGCCAAGAAAACCACGGAACGGGTCCTGTCATTCATGGCAAGCGAAAGGGCTTCGTCGGCCGAGGTGACCACTCTCACATCGGCGCCCCGGGATCTCTCTTCCGCCAGGGTCGTCCCGGTTCCCGGAACCCTTAGCATATCCCCGTAGGTCGCTATGGTGGTATCCTCGCGGCTGGCCAGGGAGAGGGCGGCATCGATCTCGCCCTGGGATGTAACGCAGACAGGGCACCCCGGCCCCGACACGAGGGAGATCTTTGCCGGCAGCAAGGTTCTCAACCCCTGGCGAAAGATCGAGACGGTGTGAGTGCCACAGACTTCCATTACCTTTATAGGAGGGTCGGCCAGCTCACTCAAAGCTTTTGAAAGGAGTTCTACACGCTTTCTCGGGTCACCGGGCCTATGGGCCTGCAAGCTCACGGATCTCCTCCCATAGTTTTTCCAGTTCCCCCGTTTCCTCCTCGAGGAGTCTTTCGATGGCGAAGCCCGCGTGGACAAGCACCATATCCCCCTCCTTGATATGAGGAACGAGGTCGGTCCTTATCTCGACTTCCACCGGACCGGCCAAGGCCAAGGCCCTGTTAGGTCCTTTCAAGGCGATCACCCTGTGAGGGATGGCCAGGCACATCGCCGCTCCACTCCCTTCCCTCGGACCGTTGCCAACGGGCACCGGTCCGACTTTCACCCCAGTTTATCATTGAACTTGCCCCTTCGTATCCCAGAGGGTAGTCTAGCACCGAGGGGACGAGCATGGAACGATTGAGGGTGGGCCTTCTTCAACTTGAGGTGATCCGAGAGGACGCGGCCAGGAACGCGAGGTACGTGCTCGGACAGATCCGCGACGGGGCGAGGAGCGGTTGTGACGTGCTGGTTTTGCCGGAACTGTGGAACGTCGCCTTCCCTCTCCCAGGACCCCATGTCCTTATCGATGAAGAAAGTCCCCTTGTGGGGTCCATCGCCGAGGCGGCCTGCCGGAACGAGACCTGGATAATCGGGGGCAGCATGGCCCTGTCAACCGCTGCCGGGCCGAGGAATCGATGCCTTGTCTTCTCTCCCGAGGGAGATATTGCCTTCCGCTACGACAAGGTCCACCTCTATCCCGGCCTGGACGAACCCAATATTCTCTCCCCCGGCGTGTCCCCCGGCTCTTTTGATATGGGAGGGCTTCCCTGCGGCGTCATGATATGTTTTGACGCGGAGTTCCCGGAATTGGCGACGAGCCTTTCAGAGGGCGGAGCCAAGGTCCTTTTCGTGCCGGCCGCGTGGAAGGCCGAGTTCACCCGCCTTTGGAGGGCCCTTCTCATTTCCAGGGCCATCGAGAACCAGGTCTTCGTCGTCGGTGTCAACCGGTGCGACAGGGGGAAAAACTCCTCCTTCGGGGGGCAGAGCCTCGTGGTCGACCCCTTTGGTGACCTGATCCTGCACCTGGACGACACGCCCCGTTTCGAGAGGGTGATCCTTGACCTTTCCAGGGTGGAGGTCGCCAGGAGCGATCACAAGGTGGTCTCTTCAAGGAGACCTGAGATCTACCGGCGATGGCGTTAACTGAGACATAATGAACCTTCCCCATTGACTGGCTCGCCCTTTGTTATATAATGCGCTGCAATCATGACCTTGAGGGACTTTAAAACCTTCCCGGGCCAAGGTGCTGTTGCGTTTGCCAAAAGAATGGGTGGGCTTTATAATTCCATCAGGTTTATGAGGTAAAGCGAAGGAGGTGTCCGCGCGGAAGGGAGGCAAAGGGAGTATCCAGTCGAGTGAGCCTTGAGGTCAGTTTTGAGGTAATCCAAGCCTAGTTTCAAGAGGAGGGATATCAGCATGAGCAATGAGACGCAACGCGAACAGTGGGGTACCAGGTGGGGATACATCCTTGCCTGCGCCGGCTCCGCGGTTGGCCTGGGGAACATCTGGCGTTTCCCTTACATCACCGGTCTGCATGGAGGGGCGGCCTTTGTCCTGATCTATGTGATCCTTGTCTTCGTTATCGGGTTCACCGTCATGCTCGCCGAAATGGCAATCGGCCGCAACTCTCAGCTTAACGCCGTCGGAGCCTTCCGAAAGATCAAGGGCGGGGCGTGGCCCATCGTGGGCTGGATGGGAGTAACCGCCGGCTTCATCATTCTCTCTTACTACGGGGTCATCGGCGGCTGGACCATGGCCTACGTGCTCAAATCCTTCACCGGGCTTATGCAGGCTGACGCCGGGGAGGCCTTCGGTTCCTTCGTGACCAACGTACCTATCGTCATTGCCTGGCAGGCCTTTTTCATGTTCGTCACCATCTACATCATCTATAAGGGGATCGGCGAAGGGATTGAGAAGTACTGCAGGATCCTTATGCCCTCCCTCTTTGTAGTGCTGCTCATCCTGATCGTCCGCGCCGTGACGCTCCCCGGTGCCGGCGCCGGCATCGCCTACTACCTGAAGCCCGACTTCAGCAAGCTGACCGGCGGCGCCTTTGGGGCGGCCCTTGGCCAGGCCTTCTTTTCACTCTCCCTGGGCATGGGGTGCATGATCACCTACGGCAGCTACGTCGGCAAGAAGGAGACACTCCCCGGCGCGGCGTTCCAGGTCTGCTTCATTGACACCGCCGTCGCCTTCCTGGCGGGCCTTGTCATCTTTCCCGCCGTTTTCGCCTTCGGTATCGAACCAGGCGCCGGAGCGGGGCTCACCTTCATAACCCTTCCCAATGTCTTCGGGAAGATGCCGGGGGGCATGATCTGGTCGGCCCTGTTCTTCGTTCTCCTCTTCGTCGCCGCCCTTACATCGGCCATCTCGCTCTTGGAAGTCGTTGCCGCCTACTTCATCGACGAGATGAAGTGGGGCAGGACCAAAGCGGCCTGGATAATGGGTTTTTGCATCTTCCTGCTGGGGATACCTTCCGTGCTGGGCGTCGCCGGGAAGCTCCCCACCCTAGCGGGACGGGATTTCCTCGATTCGGCCGACTTCCTGGCTTCCAACATCCTGCTCCCCCTCGGAGGCCTGTTCATAGCCCTGTTCGTGGGCTGGTTCTGGACCGATGGTGCGAAGCAGGAAGTCACGAACGACGGCACGGTGCCCTTCGGGATCTACACGCTCTGGTTATGGGCATGCCGCGTCGTGGCCCCGATCGCCATAGCCTACATCTTCATCACTGGGCTCAAGTGGTAGGGACCGCCCGTATTTTGTCTTCAACCCGGCGGGGGCTTTAAGCCCCCGCTTTTTTTCACCCCTCGTTGACCTTTCTCTTTCATCATGAGAAAATCGACAAGGAGTTTTTGGATGAAGGCCGCAAGAGATACCCCCGTGCTTTTTCAACGAGCGGGGGAGCCGAAGGGGCAAGCGACCGACAGGAGCGCGAAACTCTCAGGCCAAAGGATTGCGGCCGGACAAGTCTCTGGACAGGCGCGGGAGACCCTTTGGACGTCAGCGTCCTCCCGTGCGGGAGTTTCTGGACAGAGAACCCACCTATTCGATGAATAGGGGGTTTTTCGGTGTTCCAGGAGATCGACTGCCTCACAAACAACGCCCGGCTCTGAGACATTTCCCTAAAAGCCACCTTCGTTGAGGGTGGCCCCCTTAACGTACTGACCCTCGCGAGAGACCGCGTCCATGCCGGGTGGCTGCTTTTGACCCATCCCCTTTATGGAAATATCCAGCCCTCCCAGCAACACTTCAGGAGCGTCCTTGTCGGCCTGCCCGACGAACAAAGGGAGGTCGACCTTGGATCTCTTTCTATCCTTGAAAGAGCCATCGGTCTTTACAGGGCGGAGGGGACTCACCCCGTGAGGCCAGCCAGGGTGGACCGCTACCTGGAGGACTTTGCCGCCCTGGATGTATACCTGTTGCGGGACAGCATGGAGAGATACGGCTTGCTGAAGGAGTAGCGCCTGTGATGGTTCCTGAAGCGGCCGTAAAACCCCGAAGGGCGGAGAAAGCTGAAGGGAGGTGAAAAGATGATCGAACTGAACAAGGAAAACTTCGAAGAAGAGGTCCTGAAGAGCGACCTTCCTGTGCTGGTTGACCTTTGGGGTCCGCAGTGCGGCCCCTGCCTGGCTTTGATGCCGAAGGTAGAGGAGATATCCCGCAAGTACGAGGGCAAGGTCAAGTTCTGCAAGCTCAACGTCGCCGAGAATCGCAAGCTCGTCATATCCCTCAGAGTCATGGGGGTGCCGACCTTCCTGTTCTACAAGGGAGGGAAGGAGGATGGACCGAGGTTGAGCGGAGCCGAGGCAGTGGCTGAAAAGATCGAGGAGAAGGTTAGGCAATTGGCAGGGTAGCGATGGGTATTTGAAAGGGGGGAAACATAATTGGAACTTAAGCTCAAGAAAGTAGCCGTAAGGTCCCTTTTGGACGGAGACAAAACTACTTTTACTGACGGGGTCCTAAAGGTGAACCGACGAGAGATCGTCGACATGCTGATGAAGGACAAGAGGTTCTCCAGCGCCATGGTTGAGCTTGCCCTGCCGGGAGAGAGCACGAGGATCCTGCCGGTCAAGGACGTGGTAGAGCCGAGGTGCAAGCTTGAAGGGCCGGGGGAGGTGTTCCCGGGCTTCATCGGCGACGTCGAGACGGTGGGCGAAGGCACCACCCTTGCCCTCGTCGGCGCAGCCGTGGTCACCTGCGGGAAGATCGTGGGTTTCCAGGAAGGCATCATCGACATGTCGGGCCCGGGAGCGGAATACACGCCCTTTTCCAAGACCCTTAACGTGGTGCTCGTCGTCGAACCCGTCGAAGGCCTTGAAAAGCATGAATACGAGTCCGCTTGCAGGCTCGCCGGCCTGAAGACGGCACACTACCTCGCGACCGCCGCCAAGGGCGCGACCGGGGGAGAAGTCGAAACCTATTGCCTGCCGGATCTCGCCAAGGCCATGACGTCCTTTCCGGGGCTCCCGAAGGTGGCCTACCTGTACATGCTGCAGTCCCAGGGGCTTCTACACGACACTTATGTCTACGGTGTCGATGCCAAGAGGATCATCCCGACCCTCATCCACCCCAACGAGGTCATGGACGGGGCGATCGTCTCCGGGAACTGTGTTTCCGCCTGCGACAAGAACAATACCTATTCTCACCAGAACAACCCGATAATCCATCACATGTACAAGAGGCATGGCAAGGATCTCAACTTTGTCGGCTGCGTCATCACAAACGAGAATACCACCCTCGCCGACAAGAAGCGCAGTTCCTCCTATGCCGTGAAACTGGCCAAGATGCTTGGTGTCGAAGGCGTGATCATCAGCGAGGAAGGCTTCGGCAACCCCGATACGGACCTGATCATGAACTGCCGCAAGGCTGAGCAGAGTGGGATCAAGACCGTCTTGGTAACCGACGAATACGCGGGCAGGGACGGGGCCAGCCAATCCCTGGCCGACGCCTGTCCTGAAGCCGATGCCGTCGTGACGGCGGCCAACGCCAACGAGATCATCGTGCTGCCAAGGATGGAGAAGATAATTGGGCTCCCGGACACGGCCAATGTGATCGCCGGGGGTTTCCAGGGATCCCTGAGGGGGGACGGTTCCATCGAGGTGGAGATCCAGGCGATAACCGGGGCGACCAGCGAGCTCGGCTTCAGCCGGATCGGCGCCTACACTATCTAGGTTTCTGCTTCAAGAATCTTTGACTTTAAAAGGAGGTGCCTGATTTGGGCAAACTCGCTGGCAAGAAGGTGCTCCTTCTGGGCGAGAGGGATGGAGTGGCCGCCCCCGCTATGGAGGAGAGCCTGAAAAATTGCGGTGCGGATATTGTCTTCTCCGTGACGGAGTGCTTCGTCTGAACCGCCGCGGGAGCCATGGACCTGCAAAATCAGCAGCGCGTCAAGGACGCGGCTGAGAAGTTCGGGGCGGAGAACCTGGTAGTGATCCTGGGTTCTTCCGACGCCGAGGGAGCCGAAATATACGCGGAAACGGTGACAAACGGCGATCCCACCTTCGCAGGTCCACTGGCAGGAGTCCCGTTGGGACTCGCGGTATACCACGTTTTCGAACAGGAGATCCGGGACGAGGCCGACCCATCGGTCTGGGCCGACCAGATCGGTATGATGGAGATGGTCCTTGAGACCGAGAGCCTCGCCAACGCCGTCAAGGGGGTTCGCGAACAGTACGGGAAGTACACCCTCTAGAGGGTAGCCCCGAAGAAAGGGGGGAAATGATCATATGAAGTACAAGGTAGTTCATTATATCAACCAGTTCTTCGCAGGCATCGGCGGGGAGGAGATGGCCGGCCACAGACCGGAATCCAGAAAGGGTTTCGTGGGACCCGGCCAGGCTTTCAACGCGGCCTTGGCCCCTGACGCGGAGATCGTGGGAACGGTGATCTGCGGGGACACCTACTTTGCCGACAACCTTGAAAAGGCCGAGAAGGAGGTCCTGGACCTCATCGCGTCCTTTTCTCCCGACGCGGTCGTCGCCGGACCGGCCTTTAACGCCGGCCGTTACGGGACAGCCTGTGGCGCCGTCTGCGAAGCGGTGGGAAAGACTCTCGGCCTGCCGAGAGTATCAGGAATGTACGAGGAGAACCCCGGCGTTGACATGTACCGTAAGTCGACTTACATCGCCAGGACGGCTGACAGCGCCAGGGGCATGAAGGATGCGGTTCCCGCCATGGCCCGCCTTCTTCTCAAGCAACTCAAGGGCGAGCCGATAGGCAAGCCCGATGATGAGGGCTACATCGAAAGAGGCGTAAGGGTGAACTTCTTCATGGACAAGATCGGGGCCGAGAGGGCCGTGGATATGTTCGTGAAGAAGCTCAAGGGGGAGCCCTTCACGACGGAATACCCCATGCCGACCTTTGACAGGGTGCCTCCTAACCCGCCGGTGGCTGACATGAAGAGCGCGACCATTGCCCTCGTGACCTCCGGCGGCATCGTACCGAAGGGCAACCCCGATCACATCGAGGCTTCGAGCGCTTCGAAGTACGGAGAATACAGCCTGGCCGGCGTCATGAAAATAGACGCCTCCACCCATGAGACGGCCCATGGCGGCTACGACCCCACCTACGCGAACGACGACCCCAACAGGGTCCTACCCGTCGACGTGATGCGTGACCTTGAAAAAGAGGGTGCCTTCAAGAAATTTCACGAGACCTTCTATGCGACCGTCGGCAACGGCACCTCCGTGGGCAACGCCAGGCGTTTTGGGACGGAGATCGCCCAGAAACTCAAGGACGCCAACGTGGACGCTGTGATAGTGACCTCCACCTGAGGGACCTGCACTCGTTGCGGCGCAACGATCGTCAAGGAGATCGAAAGGGCGGGGCTTCCCGTAGTCCATGTCTGCACCATAGTGCCCATTTCACTCACCGTCGGAGCGAACAGGATCGTGCCTGCGGTGGCCATCCCTCACCCCCTGGGGGACCCGACGAAGACCCCCGAGGAGGAGAAGAAGATCAGGCGGGCCATCGTGGAGAAAGCCCTCAAGGCTCTCCAGACGCCCGTAGAGGACCAGACGGTTTTTAACGATTGAGTACCCAGGGGTGGCCCGGATCCTTATCCGGGCCACCCGTCTAAAGAAACGGAGGGAGGAGCGGCCCATGGCCCGTGTCGCTATCAGGGGTTATTCCTACTGTCTTAACCACACCCCGGAACTGGGGCTTCACTACGGGGTCACCCCGTACATTGAGAGGATCACCCACGGAGAGACGGAGTACATAAAAAAACTGTGTAAAAGCACGCAGTCCTATGAAGAAGCATGTGCCTACGCCCCCAACCAGGCCTATATAGGAGGGATGGACCTGGATGACCTGAAGAGGCAGCCCGCTCCGATGTACTGTAACAGGATCGATGGCGCCTCGCGGTACGGCAAATTCGGGGAGATCATGCCCGAGAAGGAGTTCCTCGGCTTGATGGATATCTGCGATGTCTTCGATATCATCTGGCTCGAAGAGTCCTTCGCCGGTGAAGTCCGCGAAGTCATGGCCAGGCACCCGCTCATGAACGAGAAGATCCTGACGCGGTTGGAAAAAGGTCGTGCCTCTTCAGAGATCGAGAAGGAAACGAAAGAACACGGTGCCCTCCCCCTTTACTCCCAGGGCAGAGTGGCTGGTTGCTGCAGGAAGGGGCACGATCTCGACGAATCACTCTCCGCGCACGTTCTTCTTGAAAATATTGCCAGCAAAGCCGGATCCGTGCTGGCTCTTCTTCACCTTTTAAAAACCACTGGCCTCTCCCCGGCCGACATCGACTACATCATCGAATGCTCCGAGGAAGCCGCGGGTGACATGAACCAGCGGGGCGGGGGGAACTTCGCCAAGGCCATTGCGGAGATAGCAGGATGCGTAAACGCCTCGGGCTTCGATGTGCGGAGTTTCTGTGCGGGGCCCGTTAACGCCGTAATAGCTGGAGCCACCCAGGTCGCCAGTGGGGCGAGGCCCAACGTGGTAGTCCTGGCGGGCGGAGCCGTTCCAAAGCTTTTCATGAACAGCCGGGACCACGTCCGGAAGGACATCCCTGCCTTGGAAGACTGCCTGGGGAGCTTCGCCGTTCTTTTGGATGCCGACGATGGCACGTGCCCCATCATGAGGCTCGATGCCCTCGGGAAACACTCGGTGGGCGCCGGCGCCTCCCCCCAGGCGATCACCTCGGCGCTGGTCTATGAACCTCTGCAGAAGATAGGGCTTTCCTTCGGCGACGTCGACAAGTTCGCCGCCGAACTCCAGATCCCGGAGATCACCGTACCGGCCGGCGCGGGAGACGTGCCGACGGCCAACTTCAAGATGATAGCTGCCCTCGCCGTCATGAAGGGCGAGCTCGGCAAGGATGAGATGTCCTCCTTCGTCGAGAGCAAGGGTATCCCTGGTTTCGCCCATACCCAGGGTCATATACCCTCGGGGGTCCCTTTCATCGGCCATGCCTGCGAGGCCATCAAGGAAGGGAAATTCGGTCGCGTCATGATAATAGGGAAGGGGAGCCTCTTCCTTGCCAGGCTGACGAACCTATCCGACGGTGCTTCCTTCATCATCGAGCCCTCCTCGGAGAAGGCCGGCGAAACCAGGGGGGTCACTTCGGAGGAGGTCCGGGGAATACTCCTGGAAGTCCTGGAGGACCTTTCGAAGGAATTAACGGGATGAAGGCCATGACCGGGACGGAAACTAGAAGGATCATCGGCGACGCCCTCCGTGAAATAGTGGAGTCCGCCAAAAGCGGGGGGCCGCGAACGAGGGTAGGGCTCATGGCCTCAGGGAGCGAGCTCGGCCCGGGGGAACTGGCCCGTGGAGCTGTCGCGGCCCAGGAAGCAAGGCCAGGCCTTGAAGTGGTGATGATCGGACCGAGGATCGAAGGTTTTGACCAGCTGAGGTGGATCGAAACGCCCGATTGCGAGGAGGACATCTCCCGGGCCATGGAATCGGCACTGAAGGAAGGCGATATCAGCGCGGCTGTCGCCCTCCATTACCCCTTCCCCCTTGGGGTGACGACCATAGGGAGGGTTGTGACTCCTGCGCGGGGAAGGCCGATGTTCATAGCCTCCACGACCGGAACCAGCGCCACGGAGAGGATCGAGGCCATGGTCAAGAACGCGGTTTACGGAATTGCCACGGCGAAGTCGCTCGGCATAACCGAGCCCACCGTGGGGCTACTTAATATCGAAGGCGCCCAGGCAGCCTTCAGAGCCCTCCAGAAGATTCGCGACAACGGATTCCCCATAACCTTCGGGAGCAGCGTCAGGAAAGACGGGGGGGCGATACTCAGGGGCAACGATATTCTCGCCGGCGCTGTCGATGTCTGCGTCACCGACACGCTGACAGGCAACGTGCTCATCAAGATGTTCTCGGCCTTTACGACCGGAGGCGGGTACGAGGCTACGGGATGGGGTTACGGGCCCTCCGTTGGGAGAGGATGGCCCTTTATAGTCTCGATCATATCCAGGGCCTCGGGAGCTCCGGTCATTGCCGGGGCGCTGGTATTTTCCGCCGCGGCCGCGACGGGGTCTCTTCCGGAAAAGGTGATCGAATACCTGGCTCTCGCGGAAAAGGCCGGACTTTCCGGCATCCTCTCGGAGTTACGCCCAACGAAATCCGATGGAAGCGGAGAAGTGAAGATGCCGCCCAAGGAGCCCACCGAGGACGAGATTCACGGCATCGATGTTCTTTCCATCGAGGAAGCCGTCAAAACTCTTTGGAAGAGGGAAATCTACGCCGAATCCGCCATGGGTTGCACGGGACCGGTTGTGAAGGTCCCAGCCAGGGTCCTCGAGGAAGCCGAGGAAATCCTCAGGAGCGAAGGCTTCCTTTAGTTGGAAAGGACAGTTCATGAAAACAAGAGCAGCCCTTTATGGTATAATTTTACCAGGAGATTTAATCAAATCGTTCCTGTATGACAACTGAGATCAGAGACAGGGGGTGGTAATGACTCGGAGAGGCTGCGCGGCTGAAATGGCACTTTGATCCTGGGTTTTTTGTGCAGCAGGACAGAGAAGAAGGAGGGATTTTTGATATGGAAGGCTTGATGGCTATTAATGGTGTCGTCAACGGCATAGTCTGGGGTCCCCCCATGCTCGCGCTGCTCGTCGGTACAGGCATCTATCTTACTATCATCCTTGGTTTCCCCCAGGTAAGGTATTTCGTGTACATGTTCAAGGAAGTTCTCGGCAAGATAGGCCAGAAGCAGGGAGATGAGGGCACCATCACCCCCTTCGCGGCGCTATCGGTCGCCCTGGCTTCCACTGTGGGTTCCGGTAACATCGCCGGTGTCGCGACGGCCATCCACCTCGGAGGCCCCGGGGCCCTTTTCTGGATGTGGATCACCGCCATCTTCGGGATGACCACCAAGATGACCGAGGCTGCTCTCGCCGTCAGGTTTCGTGAGAAGGACGAAGGAGGGAACTGGCGCGGCGGCACAATGCACGTTCTGGAGAAGGCCACGGGGCAGAAGTGGCTGGCCTGGCTCTTCGCCTTCTTCACCACCTTCGCGGCCTTCGGGATCGGCAACGCCACCCAGGCCAACTCCACCGCCCAGGCGCTTGAGCTGGGCTTCGGGGTGCCTTGCTGGATCTCCGGCATCGTCATCGTCGTGCTTGTGGCCCTCGTCATCGTAGGCGGGGTCAAGAGGATCTCCGACGTCACCACCTACCTGGTGCCTTTCATGGCCATCTTTTACATTGTGGGCGGAGGGGCTGTCATCCTTCTGCACGCCAACCTGATCCCCGATGCCATAGGCCAGGCTGTCTGCTACGCCTTCAATGACCCGATGGCGATACCAGGAGCCATAGCCGGGTGGTCGGTCAAGCAGGCCCTCACCAAGGGCGTCGCCCGCGGGGTCTTCTCCAACGAGGCGGGTCTCGGATCCGCTCCGATGGTCCACGCCACGGCCATCACAGACCACCCCGTGAGACAGGGCACCTACGGCCTCTTCGAGGTATTCGTGGACACTATCGTTGTCTGCTCCATAACGGGCATCAGCGTCATCGCCACGGGCACCCTCACGGGTAGGCCCGACCTGACCGGCGCGCAGCTGACACTGACGGCCTTCCAGTCGGTTCTTGGAACCCCGGGTGTATGGATATTGTCTCTTGGCCTCGCCATGTTCGCCTTCTCGACCATACTCGGATGGTACTGGTACGGTGAGACCGGCGCGGTTTACATTTTCGGCCTGAAGATCACCCCAATCTACAAGTTCCTCTGGATCGCGATATGCCTGGTCGGCGCGATCGGCGGCGGCGGGCAGTTCCTCACCAACCTCTGGGACCTGTCGGACACCATGAACGGCCTCATGGCGGCTCCCAACCTTGTAGCGCTCCTTTGGGTCTCCAACGAGATGCGCAAGATGGTCAAGGATTTCGACGCCAAGCGCAAAAGCGGAGAGCTGAAATAGACCCTTATCGACAAGGCGGAAGCACTTTTGATTCAAAGGGGGCCGGGGTTTCCCCGCCCCCTTCCCTTTTGAAAGGAGGGTATGACCTTGTCCCTCAGACCTACCAGGATGGAGGTCAACTTGGAGAACCTCGCCTTCAATTTCAGGGTCATTTCTGGGGTCCTGGACAGGGGTTGCAGCCTCATGGCGGTCGTTAAAGCCAACGGCTACGGTCTCGGGGCGCTGCAGGTTGCCAAGGTTTTCCAGGGAGCCGGTTGTCAGCGTTTCGCCGTGGCCACGCCCGATGAGGCTGTGGAATTAAGGGAAAACGGTATAAGCGAACCCACGCTCGTGATGGGCCCTTCGCCGCTCGAGGCGGCCGAGACCTTCGTGGCCATGGGCATAACCGCCGCGTGTACCGACCTTTCCTTCGCGGAGGCCCTGAGCAGGGCGGCGGTGAACCAGGGCAAGACGGCCCGGCTGCACCTTAAGGTTGACACGGGGATGGGAAGAATAGGTTTTCTCCCGAAGGAAGTCCCCGGGACGGTCGATAAGATCCTTCACCTCCCTGGGATCGATCTGGAAGGGATCTTCACCCATTTCGCCTGTGCCGACGAAAGAAACCCCGAGTACACCCGTATCCAGTTCGGGAGATTCGGCGAGGTGCTGGATACCTTGCGCTCCCGGAATGTCAGGTTCAGGTTGAGGCACGTGTGCAACAGCGCAGGTACGGTGAATTTCCCCGAAATGCACCTCGACGCGGTGAGGCCCGGGCTCATCCTGTACGGGATGTGGCCCTCCCAGTACTGCAAGAGGTGCGTCGAGATCAAGCCCGTCTTCGAAGTCAAGACCACGGTGGCCGTTGTCAGGGAATTACCGCCCTTCAGCGGCATCGGCTACGGCCTCCGGTACATGACCAGGGGGACGGAGCAGGTAGCCATCCTCCCGATCGGCTATCACGACGGTTACACGAGACCCCTCTCGATGAGAGCCTCGGTCCTCATAAGGGGGCAAAGGGCGCCCATCGTAGGCAGCATCTGTATGGACCAGACCATGGTCGACGTGACCCATATCCCCGGTGTGGCTCCCGGTGATGAGGTCGTTCTCGTGGGAAGCCAGGGGCGCGAATCGGTCACCCCCGAGGAGATCGCCTCTCTGCTCGGCACGATCAACTACGAAGTTTCCAGCCTGTTCGGGCCGAGGGTCCCGAGGGTTTACATCTAGAGGGCCGCGAAGGCCCGTCATCGGCAACTGAAAGGAATCCCTGCGGCGACCTACGGTCGCCGTTTTTTATGCCCTTTCGTTAGGGTTATAATCCTTGATGGGATGAGAGGGGGTGACTCCGCTCATTTTTGATATTGCAGGGAGGTTTGCCTGATGAGAGAACTGAAGAACGCCTTCAGGGGTTTTCCGGAGATGCTCCTCCAGGACGGTGATGTCGCCCTGATAAATGAAGCGGCGAGGGCGAGCCGTGCCTGGGCAGTGACCATGACTTCGGCGGCCGGCAGCGGACACCCCGCCGGCTCACTCTCCAGCATGGAGATGTACCTGGTCGTCTACGGCGCGGCCAACATCACTCCGGAAAACTTCACCGGTCTTGAGCGCGATTTCGTCGTGATAAGCCACGGTCATACCTCTCCGGGAGCCTATGCTGCCCTCGCCATGTACGGTTTCATTCACACCGAGAGCGCCTTGGCTCACTTCCGACAGGCCGGCAGTTCCTTCCAGGGCCATGTCGAAAGGGTCGTGCCGGGGATCGACTGGGGGAGCGGCAACCTTGGGCAGGGACTTTCGGCTGGCGTGGGGTTCGCCCTGGCTATAAGGGCCAGGGGCAGGAATGACCATGTCTACGTGCTGATGAGCGACGGGGAACAGGTCAAGGGTCAGGTGGCCGAGGCCAGGAGGATCGCTTCTCATCATCGGTTGTCGGGGATAACGGCCCTGGTGGACTTCAACGATATCCAGATCTCCGGCAGGACCCGGGACATCATGAAGGCAGACCTGCCGGGCCTCTGGAAGGTAGACGGATGGAGCGTGACGGAATGCGACGGCCATGACCCAAGGGCCCTGTACAAGGCCCTGGCCGAGGCGAGGTCCAGCGAAAGACCCACCGTTGTGATCTGCCATACGTTGATGGGCAAAGGGGTCTCTTTCATGGAAGGTGTTCCCGATTACCACGGCAAGGCGGCCTCGGGGGAGCGTTACCTGCAGGCCATGGCGGAGCTCGGAGCGTCACCGGCGTTGCTCGAGAAAGCCCTCGAACGGCGCTCTTCCGCTCCCTTTGACCGTCCGGAAAGGCCAAGGTCGAAAGCCCTTTCCATAGTGACAGGTGAACCCAGGAGCTACGGGACCGGGGAAAGAACCGACAACAGGTCAAGCTTCGGCAAAGCCCTCGAGGACGTAGGCAGGCTCAACTACCAGTCCCCGGGGAGCAATCCCCTGCTCGTTTTCGATTGTGACCTCGCCGTCTCCGTCAAAACTGAGGGTTTCGCGAAGGCCTGCCCGGAGTGGTTCATCGAAACGGGCATCCAGGAGCATTCCACCGCAACCGTCGCTGGCGCGGCCTCCATCGCCGGGACCATAAGCCTTTGGGCCGATTTCGGCGTTTTCGGCCTGGGAGAGGCCTATAATCAGCAAAGGTTGAACGATATAAACCGGGCAAACCTGAAACTCGCCTTGACCCACGTCGGTCTTGATGTCGGGGAAGATGGCGAGACCCACCAGTGTATAGATTACATGGGACTTTTGAGAAACCTATTCGGGTGGCGGCTCCTTGTCCCGGCCGATCCCAACCAGGCGGACAGGATGACGCGATGGGCCCTATCCGAACCTGGGAACATCTGTATAGCCATGGGACGGAGCAAGATACCGGTGGTGACCGATGAGAAGGGGGAGCCCTTTTACGCCGGCGGCTACCTTTTCCGATACGGTGCCGTGGACCTGCTCAGAAAGGGCGATGACGGAGCGATCATCACCACGGGCCATATGGCCGCGAGGGCCTTGGAGGCCCATGAACTTTTAAAGGACCAGGGTTTCAACGTATCGGTCTACCATGCCGGGTGCCCGCTGCACATGGACCCTTCCGCCATCGCTCAGGCCGCTCATACAGGCAGGATAGTGACCTTTGAGGATCACCACGCTTCCACCGGGCTGGGTTCCATCGTGGCCTCCATACTGCTTAAAACCGGCAGCTGCTGCCCTATCCGGACCCTCGGCGTCACGAGGTACGGGGATTCCGGGTCTTCTTCCGAGGTGCTTTCCGCCATGGGCCTTGACCCCGAAAACCTCGCCGCCGCTGTAAGAAGCCTGATAGTCCAGTAGGAAAGGGCTAAGCCATGCAATTCATGGACCTGGGCGGACCCGTAATGTGGATAATCCTGGGGCTCTCCGTATTGGGAGGGGCCATCGTGCTTGAGAGATTCTGGTTCATCTCCAGGGCTTCCACCGATGCCCCGTCGCTGGAACTCTCCCTGGGAGACCTGATATACCACGGAAAAAAGGAAGAAGCCTCGAAACTCGTCAGGGCGAAGGACAGCTCTCTCCACCGGCTGTTCAGGGTTGCCGTGGACCATTGGGAGATCGGCCACGAGGCCATGCAGATCCTGTTGGAGCAGGAAGTAAGGCGCGAGGTGTTCCGATGGGAACGGGGCCTGGGGTCCCTGGCGACCCTCGCCAGGGTAACGCCCCTGCTGGGGCTCCTGGGGACCGTGATAGGCATGATAGATGTCTTCAGAAACCTCCCGGGCCTGTCGGGTTCCAGCGTCGCCGTCCTGGCCGGCGGGATCTGGGAGGCGCTCCTTACCACCGTCGCGGGGCTTTCCGTAGCCGTGCCGCTCATCCTTTTCCATGCCTTCTTCTCCGTGCGCCTTGAAAGGGCCGAGGAGATGCTCTGGCGTGGTGTGGACTTCATGGTCCGCGAGAAAGTGTTGAGATCGGGATCCCGGGATTATGAAGGCCGGCATCCTTAGGCTAGGCGCCGCCACTTCCCTGCTGGTTTTCCTCTCCTGTTCCCCCGGACCGGTTTCGGCGGACTCCTCCCGGGGAGCCGACAGGATAGTGTCGCTGGCTCCCTCCATCACCGAGAGCCTCTTCGCCATCGGGGCCGGAGGAAGGGTGGTAGGGGTCACCGACCACGATGTCTCACCGGAAGAGGTCAAGGATCTTCCTTCGGTGGGGGGATACTTCGATCCTTCTCTGGAAAGGATCCTTTCCCTTTCCCCGGACCTGGTGATCGGCATCGCCACGTTCCATGGCAAACTGTTGGAAAGGCTCGAGTCCCTCGGCGTGGCTACGTTGCCGCTGACGATCCACAGGGGCCTGGACGGGGTCAAAAGCGGTATCGCGATCCTTGGCGCCAGGCTGGGGATGGAGGAGAGGGCCGGGGAGCTTCTGGAGGGAATGGAAGAGGGGCTCAAGGCCGTCAGGGAAGAGGTAGCCCGGACCTTTCTCAGGGGAGCGCCCTCATTGCTCGTAGTCCTGTGGCACGACCCTCTCACCGTGGCCGGAGGCGTCAACTACATCGACGATATAATGAGGGCCATAGGCATACCAAACGCCGCGTCGGACATCCGGTACACCTTTCCCCAGATGGACCCTGAAGGTATCGTTTTGAGAGATCCCGATATAATACTGGTCCCGGCTACAAAAAGGGGGATGTCCGTCACGCCGGTATCGCTCCTTGAGACCTTGAAGGATTTTCCCATAGCGGCGATCAGGGAAAGGAAGGTGGTTTCCATTTCGGCGGACCTGCTTTTCCACCCGGGGCCAAGGGTGGTGGAAGCCGCCCGGAGCCTCCTTGAAGCCGCCCGGAACTTCCAGGGAGGCAAACCGTGAGACGCGCGAGGGCGAGGCGAAGCCTTCCGGAGGTCGAGCTGACCCCCCTCGTGGACGTACTGTTCATGCTCATCATTTTCTTCGTGCTGACGGCGGTCTTTTCCGAGCCGCTTCTCCCGGTGAACCTCCCCGGTGCCACGGGTGAGCGGGTTTCGGGGAAGTCCTTCACGATCTCTATCGATAGGGAGGGAGATCTATTCTCCGGAGACAGGGCCTTGACCAGGGAGCAGGCGATCGAAAGGGCCCTGGCCTCCTTCAGGGAAGAGAAGAGGGTCATCATAGCCGCCGACAGGGAGGTTCCCTACGGTTACGTCGTCTCTTTCCTTGACGCTTTGAGAAGTGCTGGTGTGGATTCGGCAGGGCTTCTCGTGGACCCAGGCGTCGAACGATGAAAAAGTGGGCCACCTTTTTCATCCTCAGCCTTTGCTTCCACGCCTTCCTTTTGAGCTTGCCGCTGACCTTCCCCGAGAGGGCGACACCAGGGTCCGCCACGATCGTCCTCGACCTTGAAGCCGGAGATCCACCCAAAGGGATGCCACGGCCTGAAGTCCCTGAAAAAAACGCCGCCCCGACGGCAGCCGCCCCTTCTCATCCAAAGGAAACCCAGGCCTTCAGGAAGCCAAAGCAGGATAATCCTTCTAAAGCCGCCGCCCATTCTCCCGGTGAGGTGAGTCCGCCGATCCCGCCGCAGGGAGCTGAGTCAAACAACGCCGGGGACGCCCCTCAGGGTCCGATGCCGTCACCGCAGAGAGAGGCTGCCTCCATCCCGAACGGGAACCCCCTGCAGGGAGGGGAACTGGGAGGGCGACAGCCCCGAATGGCGGCCACGGCCGATGTCATAACCAGGATCCAGCCGGTTTACCCGTTGGCCAGTAGGCGAAGGGGGGAGCAGGGCGAGACACACCTTTTGGTTAGGCTTGGTCCTGGCGGGGTCATCCTTTCCGTGGAAGTGATGGCCTCCAGCGGCTACCCCTCACTGGACGCTTCCGCCCTGGCGGCGGTAAAGAAGTGGGGTTTTTCACCCCACACTCCCAAGGAATTGATCGTGCCGGTTATTTTCCGCCTGGAGTGACCGCCACTGGAACCTGCGGTAAAAGTCGTTTCTTTTTTCTTTGACTTGTCTTTTCCCTTGTTGTATTCTTAACGCTGTTGGATTATATGGAAAATCCCTTCGGTGACGGGAATCCGGTGAGATGCCGGAGCGGCCCCGCCACTGTGACCGGGACGAAACCGCACGTTCTGCCACTGGCTTTTGCCGGGAAGGCGCGGGAGTAGGATGAACGGAAGCCAGGAGACCAGCCGAAGGGGGAAGACCAGGTGTCATGCGCGGGCGTGGCACGACAGTGGATCGTCCCTCGAGGGCGGCCTGGCGTGTCAGGCCGCCCTAATTTATTCGGGAGGGACGGCTTGATGAGAAAAGTACTGGCAACAGTAGTAGTTTGTATCACGGTCGTATCAGAGGTGTTCATAGGTCACCGCAGTGCCTGGGCGGATATTGCCTCGGTGGAACCGGAGATCGTCACGGGAAGCAGGATATATACCAAGCTCTCCGAGATACCGGCACCGACATACGTGATAACAGCCGAGGAGATCGACCAAAGCGGCGCCACCGACCTGGGTGCCCTTCTAGATCAAAAGATTCCCGGTGTTTTCCTGAAAAAAAAGACCGGGGTTTCGCAGCAGTCGGAGGTAACCATAAGGGGGATTATCACCGAGATACTGGTGCTTGTTGATGGCATCCCCTACTACAGGTCTTCCCATCTCGCCGATGGTGCCACCGTCGATTTCAGGTCTTTCCCCTTGGAGAATATCGAAAGGGTCGAGGTAGTGAAGGGTGGAGGCTCTGCCCTTTACGGATCCATGGCCGCCGGCGGTGTCATCAACATCATAACGAAGAAGCCGGAAAAGTCGGGCGGAATGATCCTGGCGGAAGCCGGCTCCAATGACTGGCGGAGGTACTATGTTTCAGGCAATGCGGTTGGGGATGACCTGAGCGCCGGGATCTGGTACGAACGGATGGAGGAGGGCCGGAGAAGGCTTATTTACGATGAAGCGTCAAAAAACCGGTTCGATTCACTGGAATACAAAGGTGATGGCTTTGGCCTGGTTTTGAGGGGAAGCAGGTGGGTGCTCAGAGCCACCACCGGAGAAAACCGCTACAAATACTTGACCCCCGGTTATCCATCAGGAGCGGACCTGAATGACGAGAAAAAAGAGTACCGTCGATATTCATTCCGCTACGACGCAGGTTCCTGGTACCTTTTGACCGGCTACGATACCCAGAGATACGAGATCCTTCAAAATGCAGGCAATTTTTACGAAGACAGTGCCTTTACCGCGGAAATCGGGGGCAGGAGCACCATGGGCGAAGCTCTTGCCGCCTGGGGTTTGTTCTTCCGTCATGAAGACACGGATTTTTCAGATGGCTGGGGTGGCCCGATAACTTCTAAAAACAGGAACAACCTGGCTACCTTTATGGAGGTGTCATACCCGGTCGGAGATTGGGTGGCCAACCTTGGTCTGAGGTACGAGATTTGGAGGCAGGATTCCAACGATCACGATGAGCTGATCCCCAAGATCAGTATACAGAGGCAGTTTGCAAACGGGAATATCTTCTACCTTGCTGCATCAAGGGTTTTTGCGATGCCCAGCTTTTACGAGATGTACGCCGAAGGCGCCTGGACGGCGGGCAATCCTGACCTGAAGCCCGAGAAGGGCTGGAGCTACGAGGCGGGGATCAAGGGCCCGGACCAGTATTCCTGGAGCGTTGGGGTTTTTTACACGGTTCTTGAAGACAAGATCAAATCGGTCTACGATCCCGCAATCTTCAAATATACTTATCTTAACCTTGCGGATTTCAGGACTTACGGGGTTGAGGTATCGAAAAGCTGGAAGCTGGCTGAGAAATGGGTCTTTTCGATCGACGGCGCCTGGCAGCATCCCGAGGAGAAGCAAGACCCCTCGTCACCCTGGGTCAGGAGCTACGGCATACCGGAATGGGAGGTCGGAGGGGCCTTGAAGTATTGCAGCGGCCCCTGGGAAGTGATCCTTGACGTATCGTGGGCAGGCAACCGTGCAGGGGATGCAGGTTGGTACTCTTGGGATGCCGGGGATTATATCCTTGTGGATCTCGGGATCTCATGGGATTCGGGAGACAACAGGATATCCCTTTTCTGTAATAATCTTCTGGACGAGAAATACACCTACAACTCGGCCGGCTGGCACTATTACGGCCCGGAGCGGGGTTTCAAGCTCAGGTGGGAGAGGAGATTCTGAATTTTAAGGTCAATGATGCAAGAAGGGGGTGCAAGGAGCGCTCCCTTTTTTTACGCTTCGCGCCTGATGTACAATACACTTCGGCGGCGGAGGCAATAAAGAGCACCCGATGCTTCGCTGATTTTGAGGAGAGATAACATGGAAGAGTTCATCAGGGCCGGCGACCTGGTCTTCATCTGGGCCCCGCCCAAGGGCGACAGCTTCATCATCAAGGCGACGCCCGGCGGCAGGCAGGATTCCCGCCTGGGCCAGCTCCTCCACGACGATATCATAGGGAAGCCCTTCGGAAGTTGGGCCTATACCAACATGGGCAAGCCCTTCTGCCTTTTGCGTCCGAATATCCAGGAGTACAGCCGAAGGGTCCGGCGGATGACCCAAATTCTTTACCCCAAGGATACGGGTTTCATCCTTGTTTCCCTGAACATTGGCCCGGGGGCGCTGGTCGTGGAATGCGGCACCGGTTCGGGGGGCTTCACTTCGGTGCTGGCGCACTTCGTCGGCGACGCTGGAAGGGTTGTCTCCTATGAGAAAAAAGAGGAGTACTCGCTGCTGGCACGGCGCAACTGCGAGAAATGGGGCGTCGCTCATCGAGTGGATTTCAAGATCAGGGATATCGCCGAAGGCTTCGACGAGCGCGGAGTTGACGCTCTTTTCCTTGACGTCCCCAACCCCTGGGATTACCTCGGCAGGGTGAAGGAAACCCTTGCACCGGGAAACAGACTGGGCATCCTGATCCCCACAGTGAACCAGGTGGAAAAAACCCTGGACGGGCTCGAGGAAAATTTCTTTTTTGACATCCAGGTATTGGAGATACTCCTCAGGTATTACAAGACCAACAGCAGGAGGATCCGCCCCGAGGACGCCATGATCGGCCACACGGGGTACCTGGTTTTCGCCTCGAATGTCATCGGTCCCCCCGACTTCGGCCCAAATGGAGGCGAAGACTCCGATTGAGCCGCGATATCCTGCTGCACGTCTGCTGCGCTCCTGATGCCACGGTCCCCTGGCAAAGGCTGATAGAAGAGGGTCACAAGGTGACGGGCTTCTTTTATGGCTCCAATATTCACCCCTTCTCCGAGTTCAAAAGAAGGGCGCAAGACGTAGAAACCCTTTCCCAGGCCCTGGAGAGCGATCGCGTAATAGGGCTCTACGAACCGCTTCGGTGGCTGGAGGCGGTAAGGAGGCACCTCTTGGCCCCGGAAGGCGGCGAAAGATGCTTGCTCTGTTTCAGGGCCCAACTGGCCGCCGCCGCAGGCCAGGCCGTTTCCTTGGGCATCGGTTCCTTGTCGACCACCCTTACGATAAGCCCTCACAAGGATATAGGCCTCATCGAAAGGGTCGGCGCCGAGGTTTGCCGTGAGCACGGTCTTGATTGGGTGTTCAGGGTTTGGAGGAAAAAAGGCGGGTTCAAACTTTCCGTTGAAAGAAGCCGCCGTTTGGGGCTTTACAGGCAGCGTTACTGCGGCTGTGTCATGAGCATCAGGGACGAAGGATAGGAGTGATAAGGCGATGGCTAACAGGGAGCCCGCTTCGGGGAAGCTTGCGCCGGAGATCCTGGAAAAGGCCGTACTGGCCTACGGCGGTGCCAAAAGGGACGAGGTCCTTGTCGGCCCTGCCGTAGGAGAGGACGCGGCCGTGATCCGATGGCCCGCGGGGAAGTACCTGGTGGTCGCCTCGGACCCCATCGTCGGGGCCGATCGGGGGGCTGGAAGGCTCCTGGTTGTGGTCAATTCCAACGACATTGCCTCCAAGGGCGGCGACCCGGCCTTCTTGATCTCCACCCTGATCTTCCCCAAGGGGTCAACACCGGAACAGATCACTTCCCTCGTTGAAGAGATCCATGAAGGGTGCCTGGAAGCGGGGATCGCCGTCGTAGGAGGGCATACGGAAATAAACGACCGCTACGACCATCCGGTGCTCTGCGCGACCATGATGGGGATGGCGGAGAGGGTCCTTTCGGCACGGGATATCGCCCCCGGCGATGCCGTGGTCATGACCAAGCATGTAGGCATAGAGGGGATGTGCATCCTTGCAAATGACCGCCGGGAACTCCTTCAACGATGCCTTTCGGACCAGGAGATCGACGGGATCCTCCAATGGTCGGATTCGATGGACGTGCTCCCTGAATCGAGAATCCTTAGAAAATGGGCCGTCTTCATGCATGATCCCACGGAGGGGGGATTCCTCGGCGGCCTGGGAGAGATCGCCCGTCTTAGCGGCCTGGGAGTCTCCCTGAACAGAGGGGCGGTCCCCGTTGACCGGCTTACCCTGTCCTGCTCGAAGTGCCTCGGTTTTGACCCCTTGAGGCTTATCTCCTCGGGCGTTCTCGTGGCGGTGATCCCACGAAAGTTTCTGGGTGAAGCCCTGGAGACCCTGGAAAGTTCAGGGATAGCCTGCTCGGTGATAGGGGAGATGGTCCGGGGCGAGGGTGATGTCCCCATCGAGACGAAGGAGGAACTCTGGGGTCTCCTGAATGAAGGGAGGTCTCTCCCATGATAGAGCCCGCCCGTGAATACTTTGAGGAGAGGTTGGCATCCCTGAGGCGGCTTATGAAGCCCAGGGGCGCCGATGCCGCCCTGGTCCTGGTCCGGGAGGGGTACAACTGGGAAACCTGCTTCCACCTCTCCGGTTTCCGGGGTTCGAGCTCCGCCCTTCTCATTTTGGACGGAGAGGCCCTCCTGGTCACCGACGGGAGGTACCTGGAACAGGCCTCGGAGCAGACCGATCTCACCGTCGTGGACCAGGGACCCGGCTCCATCCTGGAAGCCGTGGAGAGAGAATTGTCGTCGAGGGGCGGCGTAAGGAGCGTGGGCTTCCAGGCGCGGCGGGTCACCTGTGATCTTCACGATGGGCTTAAAGGCCTTGGAAGGGAACTGGTTGACCTCACGGACGAATTTTCAGCCATCAGGAGAAAGAAGGACCCCCAAGAAGCAAAGACCATGGAGGAAGCGGCCCGGTTCGCCGCCGACGCCTTTCACGAAACCCTTTCGTTCTTCCTTTCCGGCATGACCGAGAGAGTGATCGCGGCCAGGCTGGAGTACGAAATGCGCATGAAGGGGGCCGAAGGAGGGTGGGGCGGGCAGGATTTTATCGTCGCTTCAGGGCCGAGGAGTGCCTTGCCCCACGGGAGACCTGGAGAGAAGGTTATCGAAGGTGGCGAGAACGTGCTCGTCGACTTCGGCGCAAGGCACAAGGGTTACCTGAGCGATATAACCAGGACCTTCTCTGCCGGCGAGCCGCCGCAATGGGTGAGGAATGCCCACGAACTGCTTTCCGAGGCGCAGTCGGAAGCCATCGCCCTCCTTGAACCGGGAAGGCCGGCCTCGGAGATCGATGCCGCCGCCAGGAAAGTCATCGAAAGGGCCGGTTTCGGCAGCCTCTTTATCCATGGGCTCGGACACGGCTTGGGCCTCGAACTGCACGAACCGCCGACGCTGTCGCCCCGCTCGGGCGATGTGATCTCCGCGGGGGATGTGGTCACCGTTGAACCTGGGATTTATTTCCCAGGCAAGGGCGGCGTGAGACTGGAGGACGATTTCTACGTCTCCGCGGAAAGGACCGTGTGCCTGACTTCCTCCCTGGAGAGAAAGTTATTCAAGGCCGGCGCCCACCCTTGAACCTCTTCTGGTGCCATCTCCAGGCCGTCTCTATGATCTCGTCGATGTCGGTGAATCGGCGCTTCCACCCCAACTCCCTTTCGGCCCTGGCGGAGGACGCAACGAGGACGGCCGGGTCGCCGGGCCTCCTCGAGGTGAACTTAAGGGGGAATCCCCTGCCCGTGACGGAGCGTACCGCCGATACGATCTCGAGCACCGAAAAGCCCTTGCCGTTCCCCAGGTTGAAAGCCTCGCACCCGAGGTTTCCCTTTTCCAGGCCTTCCAGCGCCTCTATATGGGCGTCGGCAAGGTCGCTCACGTGGACGTAATCCCTGATGCAGGTCCCGTCATGGGTCGGGTAGTCGTTGCCGTAGACGGTCAACGCCTCGAGCTTCCCAAGGACGGCGTCCAGGGCCAGGGGCACCAGGTGGGTCTCGGGGTGGTGGTCCTCCCCGGTCCTGCCCTTGGGGTCTGCACCCGCCGCGTTGAAGTACCTCAGGGAGACGCTTTTGATCCCGTAGGCCTCGAAGGATCTCCGGAGCATGGATTCGATGAACAGTTTCGTCTCACCATAGGGGTTGGTGGGGGCTTTTGGGGCTTCTTCCCTTATCGGCATGACCCTCGGTTCCCCGTAAACGGCGGCGCTGGAGGAGAAAACGATCCTTTCGACGCCGGCCTCGAGCATGGCGGTGATCATATTCATAGTCCCGCCTATGTTGTTACGATAATAAGAGTGAGGGTCCGACATGGAATCACCCACCAGGCTGAGGGAAGCGAAATGAAGCACCCCGTCGATAGGGTACTTACCCAGGACCTTCCTCACCTGGGCCAGGTCTCTCAGATCGCACTCCTCGAAGAGGGCCTTGCCGACCAGATCTTCATGCCCCCGGCTGAGATTGTCTAGGACCAGTACCTCCCGTCCCCGGTCAAGGAGCCCGAGGACGACGTGACTTCCTATGTATCCAGCACCGCCGGTGATCAGAAGCAAAACTACACCTCCCGATTCTCTGTCTGCGTTGTATTTTACCGTAAGCCCTCTTATAATCGGAAGAACCGCGGTCAAAGAGATTCCGTCAAAGGGGGAAGAATGATGAAGAAATACCTGTGTACTGTCTGTGGTTACGTGTACGACCCCGCAGTCGGAGACCCTGATGGAGGGATCGAGCCAGGTGTCGCCTTCGAAGACCTTCCCGATGATTGGGTCTGCCCGGTCTGTGGTGTCCCAAAGGACATGTTCGAACCCATCGACTAAAAGAGACCTAATCGGCAGTAATAACCCGGGAGGCCCCTGGGCCTCCCGGGCTTTTGATGGTACCCCCTTCGACTGTAACCACTGCTCCGCCTCCCTTCGAGGGGCCGGACAGAGTTGTAGCGGTTCCGGTCCAAGGCCATGCCGTTAGAAGCGGGTCTTTCGACTCACGAAAGGATCAGTGAGGATCCCATCCACCGGCCTGACCGTATGACGAAACGACATGGCGTGCTCGCCGGCCGGGGCCGCTTCCCCTGGCAGCCTATTCGGGCCTTCTCTTCGGGCGGGGATCGATCCTTACAGGAGGTTTGGTAATAAGATGAAAAAAGCTTCCAAGGTGATGCTGGTTTTTGTTTTGGTGCTGTCCCTTTGCTGGCCCGCCGCAGGCTCCGAGGCCCGGGTTGGTGTTTTGCGAATTGGGACCGAATCTTCATTCCCGCCTTTCGCTTTTCGGGACGATACCGGGAACCTGGCTGGTTTTGACGTGGAACTTGCAAGGACCGTGGCTTCGCGGTTGAACAAGGAAGTCGTTTTCGTCGACATGGCCTTTGACGCCTTGCTTCCCGCTCTTTCCGCGGGGAAGATCGATATGATCGCCGCCGGCCTTAGCGTTACCCCGGAGCGGTCGAAAAGAGCCGAATTTTCCAGGCCGTACTTTTTTTCTCACGATGCCATCGTCACCAGGAAGGGGGAGGCTGGGCCGAGGGATGCCGTTGGGCTCAAGGGCAGGAGGGTCACCGTGCAGGCGGGAACGATACAGGATGAGTACCTGACATCTATGGGCGGGCTGGAGGTCCTCAGGTTCCAGAGGTCCGGGGAAGCCCTTAGGAGAGTCCTGGAGGGGGGAGCCGACGCCTCGTTCATGGACGGCGTCTCCGTTGAAAGGTACCTGGCCGATGATCCATCCCTCGGGGAGGGGCTCATGGTGGCCTTCTCCGGACGAATCACCGCTGAAGCGATGGGCTTCGCCGTCAGGAAGATCGACGGGGTGCTCTTGGAGGGGGTCAATGCCGCCCTTGAGGCGCTGTCAGCCGAGGGCTACCTGGATGACCTGGGGAAAAAGTGGTTCCGAAGATCCTAGGGTATCACCCCCTCATCTTTCTCCTCGGTCACCAAGCTGTTCAAGGAACACCAGGGCGAAGGCATCCAGTCCGACGTCCGCGAAGGTTGTTTCGAAGGTAAGGGTGAAGTCGGGGGCAATAGCGACCGAAAGGGCTTTCCCCACAAGAGGGTGGCACTCCAGGACCGCCCTGTGATCATCTATGTCCAGGGTGTTGTACGTGGCCCCCGAACCAATTGGCCCGTCGTCAGCGCTAACCTCCCCCTCGGGAAATCCTTGCCAGAGGGTGCCGGGTCCTCTCACCCAGACAACGAGGATCGAGTGGTTATCGGCCTGCCTCCTGTAAAGCCTTTCCATCCTGCAGCCGAGCTGTTCCGTGGGAGTTTCATATTCCTCCGTTGCAAGGTCGCCCGAGTCCCATCCAGGGATATCCGGGAGGGGACCGGCGTTTTTCGCGGCCCACCCCGTCGAGGCCGCCATGCTGAAGGCGAGAGACAGTGTCACTAGGACCGTCGCGACCCAGCTTCCTCGATACATGATCCGAACCCCTTTCCCGTTCATGAGCGCCAAGGTGGTATCATTTCGTGGTGAAGAGCTCCCTCATAGATATTATTGTACATGGAGGCCGCGACTTGTATCGTTTCTGCATCAACGTTTTCGGGTGTCAGATGAATGTCTACGATGCGGACAGGATCAGAACGGCCCTGACGTCACGAGGCTGGGTGGAGGCGCCCGAGGAAGATGCCGAAGTTGTCCTCTTCGTCACCTGCAGCATCCGCGACAAGGCCGAGCAGAAGGTCTGGAGCGACATTGGAAGGCTGGCCTCCCCCCGGCGTGGTCCTGTCATCGCCGTGGTGGGATGTATGGCCCAGAGGGTGGGTCCCCTTTTGCTCAAACGCTTCCCCTCGGTGAGGCTTGTATGCGGGCCCCGGAGCCTGGGGAGGCTCCCGACCGCGCTGGGGGAGGTCATGGCTACCGGCAAGGCCGCGGTACTCCTCGATGAGGACCCGACCGTCCTCGATGACCTTCCCGAGGCGCCCCTGGCCCGTTCCAACCCGTGGAAAGCCTTCATCACGATCGCCTATGGCTGTGATAACTTTTGCACCTATTGTATTGTGCCCCACGTTAGGGGGCGATTCGTCTCAAGAAAGCCCGATGATATCTTGGGTGAGGTGGAACGCCTCGTATCGGACGGGGTCAGGGAGGTAACCCTTGTCGGCCAGAACGTCAATACCTACGGTAGGGATTTCCACAACGGTTATGTTTTTTCAAGCCTTCTCAGGGATGTGGCCCTGATCAAGGGAGTGGAAAGGTTAAGGTATGCCACGTCCCACCCGAGGGACCTGACCCGGGACGTAGTGGAGATCATGGCGGAGCATGAAAATATCTGTCCCGCCATCAACCTCCCCATACAGTCGGGGAGCGACAGGGTACTGCGGGTCATGAACAGAGGCTACACCGTCGAAGAGTACGCCGCGATAATCACTATGATAAGGTCAGGCCTCCCCAATGCGGCCATTACCAGCGATCTCATTGTGGGTTTTCCGGGGGAGACCCTCGAGGACTTTCATGAGTCGGTAAAGGCTGTTGAACGATTCCGGTTCGACCTGGTCCATACCGCGGCCTTCTCACCCCGGGAGGGGACGCCGGCGGCTCGTATGGAAGCCCAGGTGGAAGCGTCGGAGAAACGGCGAAGGCTGAAGGAGATCAACACTGCCCAGGCTGTGATCACCCGGGAGATAAACCAGGGCCAGGTCGGGAAGACCTTCACCGTCCTCGTCGATGGCCCGGCGCCTAAAGGGGAAGGGCTTTTACAGGGCAGGACGCCTTCCGACAAGGTGGTACTCTTCCCCGGCGACCCCGCAATGATGGGTTTTTTCGTCAAGGTGAAGATCACCGGTGCCGGGAATTGGCACCTGATCGGTGAACTGGAACCGGCTCGACAGGAAGACCTCCGGAGGTGATGTGAGCCCATGGAGATCCCCAGCACCAGGAGAGGTTTGTTCCTTCTGGCAGGAGGGGTCGCGTGCCTGGTCCTGGCGGGGTTGCTGGTTTCATTTTTCTCGGGCCGATGGGACAGTAAACCCTCGGGCCAGATGGCAGGACCTGCCCCCCTTTCCAACACTGGTGCCTCTCCCCCGGGTAACACGCCCAAGCCGGGTCAACCCGGTGAAGATCCCTTGGAAGACCGGTGGGTTATTTATATCACGGGAGCCGTCATGAGGCCGGGCGTTTACAGGCTCCCCGGCGGGACCAGGGTTTACCAGGCGGTCGAGCAGGCCGGGGGTCTAAGCGCGGAAGCCGATCCGGAGGCCTTCAACATGGCGTCCCCCCTTTTTGATGGGATCCATGTCCATGTCCCACGTAAAGGCGATGCCCCGGGCCCTCCCCCCGCCTACCAAGGCGGTGGTTATCAGGGTCCCCCCACCGGCCTCATCGATATTAACAAGGCCGGCTCCGCCGCCCTGGAATCCCTCCCCGGCATTGGGCCCAAGCTCGCCGGGGAGATCATCAGGCACAGAGAGGAGCGGGGAAGATTTTCCAGCGTGGAGGATCTCCTTTCGGTGAAAGGAATAGGGGAAAAGAAGTTGTCGGCCATCAGGGACCTGGTAACGGCCTCCCCCTAGGTCCCTTGGCCGGGGCGCCGGCCTTCGTGGCGCTCGCGGCCAACTGCCTTCTTCTCTTCCTTGACGCAAGGGGGATCCCTCTCCCGGCCTCGCTCGGTGCGGCTCTTTTGGCCGCGATATTCATCGTGCTGGCCGGTTCCCTCAATGGGATACCACAGGGTTCCGCGGCGGTCTTACTTTTGGTGATCCTTTTCACCCTCGCCGGCGCCGTGATACTCGTTCCCCGCGTCCACCGCGGAGATATCGAGCCCTTTCACCTTTCTTCCGCGGGGACGGTGCTCTATGAAAGACCATGGGGGAGGGGAAGGGTTATACTCATCGGAACCCCGCGAGGAAAGTACGTGATGCACTTGCCGCCTTCCTCATTATTCCTGGAGGGTGATCGGGTCCAGGTCGACGGGGTTGTCCAACCCCTGGAAAAGGCGGCAAAGGAAGGGGACTTCGACGAAGCCAGGTTCTGGAAGGCCAAGGGCGCCGACGGCAAGATCAGGCGCCCCGATATCCGGTTGGACGGTGAAGGCCGGGCCGGGGTCCTGGGCCTCAGGAGGTCCTTGAGGGAAAAGATCCTGATGAACTTGCCTCCGCTGATGAGGGGTCACCTTCTTGCGGCCCTGCTCGGCGGGAGAGACCCCGACCTGGCGGAGAGACACTCCGCCTGGGGCACCTCTCACCTTCTGGCGGTCTCGGGTCTTCATACGGGCATGGTCGTACTGGTCATCTTCCTCCTCATTCCGGCAAGCCCTTTCAGGATACTGGCGGCGTCGCTGATCATGTGGCTCTATGTCCTTTGCGCGGGGGCCTCGGCCAGCGCCTTACGGGCCGGGCTAATGATCCAGGCCGGTTTCATCGGGAGATGGCTTGGGAGACCTTCCTCGACGCTGAACGCTGTTTCGGCGGCGGGTTTGTTCCTGCTTTTCTGGCGCCCATGGTTCTTCTGGGATCTGGGGTGGAGGCTGTCAATGACGGCGGCGCTTATCCTTTCCTGCCTTTTCAGCGGGAGAGGAAAAGGGAGCCGGGTGGCGGCGCCGGTCCTGCTTTGGTTGGCCACCGCCGGAATGGTGACGGGGGTTTTCGGCTCAGTGCCGGTAGCGGGCATGATCATCAATTTCCTGGCTGTCCCGGTATTCACTGTCCTTTTACCGCTGTCCTTTTTCCTTGCGGTCCCGTCACTGTTGGGTATACCCGGAGGCTGGATCCTGGCGGAAGCAGGGGAGGGCCTTTATTACGCCTGGGGGCAGTTCGCGGACCTGACCGCTTCATTGGTGCCCTGGGAAGCCCCCTATTCCGGCCTGCTCTCCCTTTCCAGGGTAGCCCTGACGGCTTACCTGGTCTTCGCCGGTCTGGGTTTTCGCAGGCTTCACGCGGTCCTTTTCGCGGTCCCTATTGCCTTATTCCTGGCTTTGCTCTAGAAAAGGGCCAAGTCATGCGATACTTCTTCCGGAGGTGATGCCATGCTCCTGGTCGTCGATATCGGAAACACCAACACCGTCCTCGGGATTACCGACGGGGAAAAACTTGTCCAGCGCTGGAGGCTCGTCTCCGAGAGGCATACCTCCGATGAGCTGGCGATCTGCCTTTTCAACCTGCTGTCCATCGCCGGGGTTAGGCCGGCGGAAGTATCCGGGGCCGCCCTTTGCAGCGTGGTACCCCCCCTCGACGCCCCCTGGGAAGAGTGCATCCGGCGCTACCTCTCGGTGGAATGCCTCAAGGTCACCAACCGTTCGGATATCGGCATACCCGTTTTGTACGAGAACATATCCGAAGTGGGGGCCGACCGCCTGGTCAACGCCGTTGCCGGGATAGAACTTTTCGGGTCCCCCCTCCTGGTCGTCGACTTCGGGACGGCCATCACGGTCGATGCCATTTCGCCCCGCGGCGAGTACCTCGGGGGCGCTATAGCGCCGGGCCTGGTGGTCAGCATGGAGGCCCTGTTCGGGAAAGCGGCGAAGTTGCCCAAGGTGTCCCTTGACCTGCCCGAAAGCGTTATTGGGAGGAACACGAGGGATTCCATGCAGTCCGGATTCCTTTACGGCTTCGCGGGGATGGTGGATTCCCTGGTGGAGAGGATAAGGGATGAACTGGGGGAAGAGGCCAAGGCCATCGCCACCGGGGGGCAAGCCGATATAATAGCGCCCATATCACGAACGATCACCGCGGTCGAACCATGGCTGACTCTAGAGGGCCTCAGGCTGGTTTACGAGAGGGATAGGGGAGTGATCTGAGATCTCCTTCGATGCCGGATCTTTCCCATCCCGGGTGGGCGGGGTAGATGTGAAAAACCCTGTCTGGCTGGCTCCCCTGGCGGGTATCACGACCCCGTCGGTCAGGCTCTTTTTCAAAAGTATGGGCGCCGGCCTGACCCACACCGAGATGATCAGCTGTGCCGGGCTCGCCCATGGAAGTCGAAAGACCTTCTCCATGCTCAGAACGATCGAAGGGGAGGGTCCCCTGGTACTCCAGCTCTTCGCGCCGGACGAGGTAACTCTATTTGAAGGCGCCCGGCGAGCTTTGAGTCGCTCCTCCTTTGATGCCATAAGCATCAACATGGCCTGCCCCATGCCTAAGGTGACAAAAAAAGGTGCGGGTTCAAGCCTCCTGGAACGGCCCGAGACCGCGGCCGCCATGGTCAGGGCCTTGACGCCCCTAGGGCTTCCCGTGTGGGCGAAGACCAGGAAGCCACCCCCCGCCTCCCCGATGGATACCCTTTCTTTTTCGGGGATGCTGTTGGAGGCGGGTGCTTCCCATGTCTGTATCCACGGTCGAACGCCGTCACAGAAGTACGGGGGCCGGGCGGATAGAGACGCTGTCGTCCGCTCCGCCAAGGCCTTCCCCGGCATGATAGCCGCGAGCGGTGATATCTTTTCAGCGGAGGACGCCCTTGAATTGTTGGATGAAGGCTGTTCTGCCGTTTTCGTCGCCAGGGGAGCCCTGAAGGACCCCTTCCTGATACCGGCGACCCTCCATCGTTGCGGTTTCCCTGTGGACGAGCGGTTGTTGGCTCCTGAGCTCGATACCAGGTTGAACCTGATTACCTCCCTGGGAGAAAGGATGCTCCAGGAAGAAGGGGAAAAGACGGCCGTCGTCTTGCTCAAGCGTTTACTCTCGGGTATGTTTAAAGGGTTTAGCGGAGTTTCGCGGTTCAGGAAGGCCCTATTCGGGACAACTGACTGGCGAGGTATGAGCGAGGCCTTCGAAGAGTGTAGATCATCAGAAAGGGGCGAGCTTTGTGACAGACGAGAGGTTTCCTGAAGGCACAGAAGCACAGGAGGATGAGATCCTCAGGCAGCGCACGGAAAAATTGCTAAGACTCCGGGATGACGAGGGATATGATCCCTTCGCCCATGAGAAGTGGATAAAAAAACACACCCTCGATTTCGTCCGTGATAACTTCAACCACTTGACCGAGGACGAGAAGGACGATACGGAGATCGTTACCGCCGGCCGCCTCATGATCATCAGGAGGCACGGCAAGGCCACTTTCGCCGATCTCGCCGATGAGACATCGAGCATGCAGCTTTACTTCCAGGTGGATGCCATGGGCGAGGAAGAATACGCCTTCTTCAAGAAATGGGTCGATACGGGCGACATGCTGGGTGTGGTGGGGTATCCCTTCAGGACGAAGAGGGGCGAACTGTCCATCCTCGTCACCCGGTGCGTCCTCCTGGCCAAGGCCCTCCGCCCGCTCCCCGAGAAATGGCACGGCCTCAAGGAGACGGAGATCAGGTACCGCCAGAGGTACGTTGACTTGATCGCCAACCCCGAGGTCCGTGAGACCTTTCGGAAGAGAGCCAGGATCGTCTCAACCTTCAGGAGAGTCTTGGAAGACCATGGGACCCTGGAAGTCGAGACACCTATCCTAGCCACCCTCGCCGGTGGGGCCAACGCCCGGCCCTTCCAGACCTTTCATAACGCGTTGGGTATAAACATGTACCTGAGGATCGCCACGGAACTGTACCTCAAGAGACTCATCGTAGGCATGCTGGGGCGGGTCTACGAGATAGGCAAGAACTTCCGCAACGAGGGGATAGATACAATGCATAACCCCGAGTTCACCTCGATGGAAGTTTATTGGGCCTACGCCGACTACCAGGACATAATGGACCTGACGGAGGAACTGATCGTCGCATCGGCCGATGCCCTCGGTTCAAGGGACGTGGTCTACCAGGGCACGCCCATAAGCTTCCACCCTCCCTTCAGACGGGTCACCATGGCTGAACTGGTGAGGGAGATGACGGGCTTCGACATCGGCGAGTTCGGCCCGGGTGACGATGAGAAAGCCCGAAGCTTTGCCAGGGCGAAAGGGGTCGACGTCGAGGGGGGCGAAAGCAGGTTCGTGATTCTGACGAAACTCTTCGAGGAGTTCGTCGAGGGGAACCTCATCCAGCCCACCTTCGTCCTGGGGCTTCCCACGGAGGTTTCCCCCCTCGCCAAGAAAAACCCGGAGAACCCTGATTTCACGAACCGGTTCGAGCTTTTTATCTACGGTTCCGAGGTGGCCAACGCTTTCAGCGAACTAAATGACCCCCTCGACCAGAGAGAGCGCTTCCAGGACCAATTAAAAAAGAAGGAAGCCGGCGATGACGAGGCCCATGTTTTCGATGAAGATTACATCAACGCCCTGGAATACGGCCTTCCGCCGACGGGGGGGCTCGGGATCGGCATCGACAGGCTCACCATGTTCCTTACCGATTCCCGTTCCATCAGGGACGTGATCCTGTTCCCGACGATGAGGCCTAAGGCTTGAGGGTTGGAAGCGGGGGGAGATACTTTGGACGACAAGGAGATAAGGGAAAGGATCGGCCGGCTGAGGGAGGAATTGAAGCACCATAATTACCTCTACTATGAACTGGACTCTCCCCAGATAGCCGACGCGCAGTACGACCTCCTCGCCCGGGAACTGAGGGAACTGGAATCCCGGCTTGGTGAGGCTCCCCCGCCTGATTCTCCTACGGTTACTGTGGGCGGTGCACCCAGGGCCGACCTTGCCAAGATGATCCATGGATCGCCCATGCTCAGCCTGGACAACGCCTTCGACAGGGAGGGCGTGGAGGATTTCATCAGGAAGGTCTCGAAAGGGGATACCACCCCGGCCCTTTGCTGCGAACTCAAGATCGACGGCCTGGCCGTCTCTCTTCATTACAAGGACGGAGAGTTCGTCCTTGGCGCGACCCGGGGGGATGGGCACACCGGGGAAGTGATAACCCGGAACCTGCTGACGATCCCCGACCTTCCCAAGAGGTTGGCGGAAAAGATCGACGGGGTGCTGGAGGTCCGGGGCGAGGTTTTGATCAAGAGCCGCGATTTCGTGGACCTGAACGCTGAAAGGGAAGAGCAGGGCCTGCCCCTTTTCGCAAATCCCCGCAATGCGGCGGCGGGCAGCTTGAGGCAGCTGGACCCGGCCGTCACGGCGTCAAGGAAACTCAGCCTTTTCGTTTACCAGGTAGTATCACCGGGTGATCATGGGATCGAAAGCCAGTACCAGTGCCTTTCCTGGCTGCAGGAACAGGGTTTTCCCGTTCAGGGGACTGAATGCCTCTGCCGGGGCAGTGAGGAAGTGTTCGACTATATAGAGCGATGGAGGGACGGCAGGTTTTCGCTCCCCTATGTCACCGACGGCGTCGTCATCAAGGTGGATGATCTCGCCTCGTGGCCGGCGCTGGGCGCCACGTCCAAGGCTCCCCGCTGGGCTGTAGCCTACAAGTTCCCGCCGGAGGAAAAGCTCACGAAGCTCATAAAGATAGAGGTATCGGTGGGCAGGACCGGGACCTTGACCCCTATCGCGATCCTTGAGCCGGTGAATCTCTCGGGGACCGTCGTCCAGAGGGCGAGCCTTCACAATGCCGACGAGGTGGCCAGGAGGGATATCCGCGAGGGGGACATGGTGTGGGTGCGCAAGGCCGGTGAGATCATTCCGGAAGTCCTCAGACCCGAAACCGGCTCCAGGGAGGCGAGTTCCAAACCCTTCAGCATGCCCTCCCGATGCCCCGTCTGCGGCTCGGCGGCGATCTCCCTCCCGGGTGAAGTGGCCCTACGGTGCGTCAATCGGTCCTGCCCCGCCCAGGTCCTGGAGGGCTTGAGGTATTTCGCTTCCAGGACCGGGATGGATATCGGGGGGCTTGGGGAAAAATTGCTGGCGAAGCTGGTTGAAGAGGGGCTTGTCAAGGACTTCGCGGACATTTACTCATTGACCCTGGACGACTTGGCCTCGATAAGGCTGACGGGCGACAAGTCATCCAGGATCCTGGGAGAAAAAGCCGCCTCATCCATCCTCGCTTCCATCGATTTATCGAAGGAGAGGCCCTTTTCAGCCCTGCTGTCCGCGCTGGGCATCAAGTACGTCGGCCCCAGGGTTGCCGAGATACTGGCGGGTGCCTTCGGGAATATCGAAGAGTTGAGCTCTTCCGGTGAAGATGTACTCGCTTCCATCGAGGGGATCGGCCCGACTATAGCCTCCTCCGTGGCGGCTTTCTTCAGTGACCCCCGAAACCGAAGGACCCTCGAACGGTTGAAAGCCGCCGGCCTGACCATGTCCTCCCCCGAGGTTCACGTCGGTGAAAAGAGTGGCCCCCTCGGCGGCTTTAGTTTCGTCTTCACCGGGGAACTCGAGACGATGACCCGACAGGAAGTGGAGAAGATAGTGAAGGAGTTGGGGGGGGCGACGCCTTCCTCGGTCAGCAGGAAGACTTCTTTCGTGGTAAGGGGCGCCAACCCCGGCGGCAAGCTGGCGAAGGCCGAAAATCTCGGGGTCAGGGTGATCGATGAAAAGAACTTTCTCGACCTGGTAGCTGAGGCAAGGAGGGGGCGCGGGCCGGAGACGGCCGAATGACATGGAGATCGATGACAAGATCGTAAAAAGGGCAGCGGCCCTATCGGGGATCGAAATAGAGGATGAAAAGACCGAAGCCATGGTCGAATTCTTCAGGGAGCTGGTGGGGCACTTTCAAGGCCTTGAGATGTGCGACGTCGAAGGTTTGGATCCCTTTCTCAACCTTGACGGGTCGTCCTGTCCCTTTAGGGAGGATGTGCCGGTACGCTGGGAGAACAGCGCCAAGGCCCTTGCGGCCGGAGCTTTGAGAGAAGGCACTTTTTTCATCGTCCCTCCGATCAGCGGAGCGGGGGTCGCCGATGAAATCTGAACCCATGGATGCCGCCGTTATCGCCTCCGCCGTCGCCGGTCGGAAATGTTCGGCTGTGGAAGTCGTGTCGGCCTCGCTGGAGAGGATCGCCGCCCAGGAACCTCGATTGAACGCCCTTATCACCGTCATGGCGGACCGGGCCCTCGAGAGAGCCGCCTTCATCGACCGCCAAGTCGCCTCCGGGGGCGACCCGGGCCCTTTGGCAGGAGTGCCGGTCGTCGTGAAGGACAACCTATGCACCCGGGGCGTCAGGACCACTTGCGGAAGCAGGATGCTGGAAAACTGGGACCCTCCCTACGATGCCGCCGTGGTAGAGATCCTGGAGGGAGCGGGAGCGGTCATTGTGGGTAAGTCCAACATGGACGAGTTCGCCATGGGCAGTACCTCCGAGCATTCCCGCTTCGGCCCCGTGTCTAACCCACGGGACCCCTCCAGGGTGCCGGGAGGGAGCTCCGGGGGAAGTGCCGCATCGGTCGCGGCCGGCTACGTGCCTATCGCCCTTGGCAGCGATACGGGCGGATCCATCCGCCAGCCGGCGGCCTTCTGTGGTGTCCACGGCCTTAAACCGACCTATGGCGCCGTCAGCCGCTGGGGCCTGGTCGCCTTTGCGTCCTCCCTCGACCAGGTGGGGCCTTTCTCCAGGAGCGTCGTCGATATGGCCCTCACGATGGACGTTATTTACGGCCGTGATCCCCGGGACTCCACCAGCAACGAGAGAGGGCGCCCCCGGTTCGCCGAAGGGGCTCTGAACCCTTCCGTAAGGGGGATGCGGGTCGGTATCGTCCGTGAGTTCCGGGAAGGCGTCCTTGATCAGCCCCTCGCCAAGGCCATTGATGACGCGGCCCTGGTGCTGGGTGAGTCAGGTTGTACCATGGCTGATGTCTCGCTCGAGGAATCGGTGACCTTTGGGTTGCCCTGCTACTATATTATTTCCCCGGCCGAAGCCAGTTCAAACCTAGCCCGTTTTGACGGGGCCAGGTACGGCCTCAGGATGGACGGGCCGGACTTCGTCTCACAGTTGCTACTCACCAGGGGGGCAGGCTTTGGCGATGAAGTAAAAAGAAGGATCCTCACGGGTTCTTTCGTTCTCAGTTCCGGCTATTACGATGCCTTTTACACGACGGCGCTGAAGGTGAGAAAAAAGATCTGTGCCGAGTTCGACCGGGTCTTCGCTTCCGCCGACGTGGTACTCATGCCGACCGTACCCTCCTTCCCCTTCAGAAAGGGGGATTTCGACGGTGATCCTGTCGGGATGTACAAAAGCGATCTCTTCACACTACCGGTGAATCTCGCGGGGCTCCCCGGCATGACGGTCTTCACCGGGCTGGAAAGGTCCGGACTCCCGACGAGCGTACAGTTAGTGGCCCCCCGTTGGCAGGATCAAAGGCTTATTGAATGCGCCGCGGTGATCGAGGAAAAATTTGGGCGCCCCCCCGTCGCCACCGGGAGGTGCTTTTGATGACCCCAGCATTTGAAACCGTCATAGGGCTGGAGGTACACGTTCAACTTTCAACAAATTCGAAGCTCTTCTGCCCCTGCCCGACCGATTATGTCGGGCAAGAGCCCAACTCTTTCGTCTGTCCCGTCTGCCTGGGCCTCCCTGGGTCACTTCCTTCGCTCAACGCCAGGGCGGTCCAACTCGGTGTGAAGATCGCTCTGGCCCTGGGTTGTTCCGTTTTAAAGGTATCCAGGTTCGACAGGAAACACTACTTTTACCCCGACCTTCCCAAGGCTTTCCAGGTAAGCCAATTAGGGCTGCCCTTGGCCGAAAAGGGCGCCATGCCCATCTTCATAGGGGGGATGAGAAAAACCGTGGGCGTCACGCGGCTCCACCTCGAGGAGGACGCGGGCAAGTTGATCCATGGAACCCCCGATGGCAGGCTTTCCGGTACATCCATTACCAGGGTTGATTATAACCGGGCTGGGATACCCCTCGCGGAGATCGTCTCCGAACCGGACATGTCCACTCCGATGGAGGCCAGGGAGTACGTCCTGTCCCTGAGGCGGCTGGTGAGGTACCTGGGCGCCTCCGACGGCGACATGGAATCGGGATCCCTCAGGGTCGATGTCAACGTCTCCCAGAAGTGTTCCGACGGAAGGGTTGGCGGCAGGGTCGAGGTGAAGAACGTCAACTCGGTCCGGGCCATGGAGAGGGCCCTGGAATATGAGATCTCCCGCCAGAGGGAGGTATTGCTGTCGGGAGGCCTGGTCCACCGTGAAACGCGCCACTGGGATGACTCGAAGGGTGTCACCAGGGGTACCAGGGGTAAGGAAGAGGCTCAGGATTACCGTTACTTTCCCGAGCCGGACCTCCCCCCCCTGGTCATCGATGACAGTTTTATCCGCGCCGTCGAAAAGGATCTTCCTGAACTCCCCTGGGAGAAAAGAGAGCGGTTCCTGGTCGAATGGGGCCTGAGCTCCGAGGATGCGTCAACCCTCTCGGAACGACTCGACCTAGCCGAGTTCCTTGAAGAGACCGTCGCCCATGGCGCGGGCAGGGGATCGGCGGCTAACTGGGTAAAGACCGAGGTCCTCAGGATCCTCAACGAAACCGGTCTCGAGACGAAAGCGTTGCCCTTCACCCCTCGATCCCTGGGGGCCCTTCTCGCGAAAGTCGACGAGGGGTCCTTGTCCAATACGGCCGCCCGGGGCGTGCTGGAGGCCATGGGTCGCGAGGGTTTGGGGCTCGAAGAAGCGATGAGAAAAGCCGGGATTGTACCGGGGGGAGTCAAGGGTGACCTGCTGACCGAAGCCGTCAGGAAGGTCCTGGAGGGTCACCCGGAAGAAACAGCTCTGGTCCTTTCCGGGTCGGACCCCTCGGGAAAGAAAAGGAAATACCTGCAGGGACTTGTCATGAGGGAGATCAGGGGACAGGCCCTCGTCGGAGATGTGTCGGCCGCTATCGACAGGGAGCTTGACCTGATGAAAGGATTCAGGGAGTGAAGGAGCCCTTGGCGCTCATTGACGACCCGGTCCTGGCCACTTAAGATTATCTCTGCGTGCGGTGGAGCCGCTGGAAAATACTTTTTTCTGCTCGAAGCCGGAAGGGTTAGTCAATTTGGTTTTTAAATTGAGGGAGGTATCGTTAAATGGCAGCTCGTGACCCTGGTAAAACACGGACCGTGGCCCTTGCAGGCCATGGCGGTTCCGGCAAGACCGCCCTGGCCGAAGCTATCGCCTTTGATGCGGGTCTTACCACCAGGATGGGCAGGGTGGAGGATGGCAACACGGTTAGCGATTTTGGTAACGAAGAGCACAAGAGGCAGATCTCGATCAATTCCTCGCTTCTTACGATAGAGCACGCCGACAAGCTGATCTATCTCCTTGACTGCCCCGGTTACGCGGATTTCATTGGGGAACTGAGATCTTCCATGAGGGTCGTCGATTCCACCATCGTGGTTATCAGCGGCGTCCACGGCGTCGAAGTGCAGACCGAGATGGCCTGGGAATTCGGTGAGGATATGAAGATGCCCATGGCTTTCTTCATAAGCAAGATGGAGCGCGAGAACGCCGATTTTGAGAGGACCCTCAAGGAGATCCAGGACTACCTCTCGGACAAGGCGGTCCCGCTTTTCCTGCCCGTTGGCAAGGAGGCCGCCTTCGAGGGCGTCGTCGACGTGTTGAGGCAGAAAGCTTTCATGTACAAAGGCGACGGCGGTAAGGAGTACCAGGAGATCGACGTGCCTCCAGAGATGGCCGATGAAGCGGCCGCCGCGAGAGAGACCCTCATCGAAAGGGTTGTCGAGGCCGATGACGACCTGATGATGAGGTACCTGGAGGGCGAACAACTCTCCACGGAAGAACTGATCCCGGCCCTAAGGTGTTCTATCCGCGAGAGGTCGCTCTTCCCGGTGATCCCGGGAGCCAGCCCTTCCAACGTGGGGATCGGCCAGCTGCTCGACGCTATAGCCGAGGTGTTCCCCAGCCCCCTGGAAGCGCAGCCCAGGGTGGCCCTCCGGGGCGACGATGAAGTTATGGTGGAGCCCGACCCGGCTGGAAAATTTTCAGCCTTCTGTTTTAAGGTCATGGTGGATCCCTACGTTGGCAAACTCTCCTTCATAAGGGTCTTTTCGGGTTCCGCCTCGAACGAGAACCCCCTTTATAACGTGTCCAGGGGCGAGGATGAGAGGGTCAGCGCTTTCAAGATCATGCGCGGTAAGGAATCGGCGGATATGAAAGAGGTGGTGGTGGGGGATATCGTGGCCATACCGAAGCTGCACAGCACCGTCGTGGGAGACACCCTCGGCGTCAAGGGAGTTAACTACGAATTCCCGGCCATCCAGTTCCCCAAGCCTGTTTTCAGCGTCGCGGTCAAGCCCAGGAGCAGGGCCGACGAGGACAAGTTGGCCAACGCCCTGAACAAGATGCTCGAAGAGGACCAGACCCTTCACTTTGAGAAGAACCCCGAGACCAACGACAGCATACTCTCCGGCATGGGCGACCTTCACCTGGATGTCATGCTCTCAAAGATAAAGGAGCGGTACGGGGTCGAGCTCGACACCGAGACGCCCAAGGTGCCCTATCGTGAGACCATAAAGAAGTCCTCAAAGGCCCAGGGCAAGTACAAGAAGCAGACCGGAGGCAGGGGGCAATACGGTGATGTTCACATCGAGTTCTCCCCCCTCGCCCGCGGAGAGGGCTTCCAGTTCGAGGACAAGATCGTCGGCGGGGTGGTCCCCAAATCCTACATCCCCGCAGTGGAGAAGGGACTTAGGGAAGCCTTCCTTAAGGGCATCCTCGCCGGCTACCCCGCGGTGGATTTCAAGGCCAGCCTCTTCTTCGGTTCCTACCATGAAGTCGACTCGTCGGAAATGGCCTTCAAGATAGCAGCCTCCCTTGCTTTCAAAAAGGGCATGGCCGATGCCTCACCCATCCTTCTGGAGCCGATAATGAACGTTGAAGTGGTGGTGCCGGAGGACTATCTCGGGGACGTCATGGGGGATTTCAACAGCCGCAGGGGCAAGATCATGGGGATAGACAGCCGGGGGAGGCTACAGGTCGTGAAGGCCCAGGCCCCCCTGGCCGAGATGTTCCGGTATGCGATAATCCTGAGGTCCATGACCTCCGGCCGCGGGAACTTCACCATGGAGCTCTCCCACTACGAGGAAGTGCCCCACGATATCGCCAAGAAGATCATCGCCGAGGCCGAGGTCCAGGAGGCCGAGGAATAGAATAGCCGGCCCTATAACAGGCCGAAAGAAAAAAGGGGCGCGGGGATTCCCCGCGCCCCTTTTTGATCGTAAGTCCTGGGGCTAATTTCAGGCCTTCTCGACCTTGACGGCGTTAATTTTGTACGCCGGTGTCTCCGAAGTATCGTCCCAGACCGAGGCCGTCAGGACGTTGGCGGGTTGTTCGCCGAAGTGGAAAGGTACGAACACCATCCTGGGTGAGACCCTGTCGGTGATCCGTGTTTCACCCACCACGCTCCCGCGTCTTGAAGTCACCCTCACGTCGTCCCCTTCTTTTAACCCGATCGCGGCCGCATCCTCGGGGTTGACCTCCACATAGAGCGACTTGATGTACTCAGCCGAGGGGGTCCTCCTTGTCATCGAACCCGTGTGATAGTGGTAGAGTGTTCTTCCCGTAGTTGCCAGGAAGGGGTACTCGGCATCGGGCCATTCGTGGGGCTGGTTCCATTCGTAGGGCACGAAGGTTGCCTTTCCCCTGGGGAAACCCGTGGTGTAAAGGTTCGGTGTCCCGGGGTGGTCCTTGTCGGGGCAGGGCCACATGAGGGGACCCTGGTCCAGGCGGTCATAGGTGATACCGCCGTACTGCGGCACAAACCTGCTTATCTCCTCCATTACGTCCTCGGGGGAGTGGAAGTCCCAGTCCGCTCCGCAGGCTTTGGCCAGGTCAACGATGATCTCCCAATCTGAGCGAGCGTCGCCGGGGGCCTCGACGGCCTTGCGTATTCTTTGCACGGCTCTGCAGGTATTCGTGAAGGTGCCGTCCTTTTCCGCCCAGCAAGCCGCCGGGAGTACCACGTCGGCCAGCTGGGCCGTCTCGGTCATGAAAATGTCCTGGACGACGAGAAATTCCGCCTTTTCGAGAGCGTCCTTGACGTGGTTAGTGTTGGGATCGCTGACCATGGGGTTCTCTCCCATGATGAACAGCCCCTTGACCTCGCCCTTGGCGAGCCCGTCGGTGACTTTGACGATGGTCCTGCCCGGGGAGGTGGGAAGCTCGGCCTTCCAGATCTGCCTCACTTTTTCAGCGGCTTTTTCGGTGTTCTTGGCGATGTCGAGGTAACCCGGGAGCGACGCCGGCAGGCAGCCCATGTCGCAGGCGCCCTGGACGTTGTTCTGGCCCCGCAAGGGGTTGACGCCCGTGCCGGGCCTTCCGAGCATGCCGCAGAGCAGAGCGAGATCGGCCACGGTTTTTACATTATTGGTGCCGTACTGGTGCTGGGTGATGCCCATGGTGTAGAAGATCGCCGAGTTAGGGCCACGGGCATAGAGCCGGGCCGCCTCTTTCAGGGTCTCCTCGGGCACCCCGGTGATGGCGCTCACCTTGGCGGGGGTGTATTCCGCAACAAGGGCCTTCAGTTCGTCGAATTTTTCGACGTTCTTTTCGATGAATTCCTTGTCGTGTAACCCTTCGGCGATGATTATGTTCATGAGCCCGTTAAGAAGGGCCACATCGCTGCCCGAACGGTGCCTGACCTTGATGTCGGCATAGTCGTTGAGCTCAATACTTCTTGGGTCGCAGACGATCAGCTTTGTCCGGCCTTTCTTTTGCTGTTCCTTAAGCCATGAGCCGATGACGGGGTGGTTCTCCGTCGTGTTGGACCCGATGACCAGGGCCACATCGGCGTGCTTGATCGACTCGTAATCGTTGGTCATTGCTCCGCTTCCGAGGGTCTCGCCGAGACCCGCAACAGTAGCGGAGTGTCAGAGGTGGGCACAGTGGTCGATGTTGTTTGTGCCCATCACCTCCCTCGCGAATCGCTGGAGCAGGTAGTTCTCCTCGTTGGTGCAGCGTGCCGAGGAGAAGAAGGCCACCGAGTCCGGGCCGCTGGAATCCCTGAAGCCAGTGAACTTCTCGGCCACCAGGCCCAGGGCTTCATCCCACGATGCCTCCCTGAAAGCACCCTTTTCCTTTATCAGGGGCTTTTTGAGCCTGTCATCGCTGTGGACGAAGCTCCAACCGAACCGGCCTTTCACGCAACATCTTCCCGCGTTCATCGAGGTGGTGCTGTCATAGTCGGTCTTCACGTTCCAGATCTTGCCCGTGAGTTCGTCCACGTGGATGTCCAGTTCGCAACCTACCCCGCAGTAGGGGCAGATGGTCTTGACGACCCTAGTTTTGGAAGGGCGGCTGATGCCGTGCACCGAGTTCTCCGTCAGGGCTCCCGTCGGGCATAGTTCCACGCACTGACCGCAGAAGACGCAGGTGGAGTCCTCGATGCTCCGGTCCATGGCAGGCGCTATCAAGGTGTCCATGCCCCTGCGCTGGAAATCTATGGCGCTGTAGATGGCCTGCTGGCTGCAGGTCCTCACGCAGATGCCGCACGCGATGCACTTGTCCATGTCCCTGAGGTAGTACTTGTTGGCCTCGACGGTCCTGTGAGGCCTTGAGTATTCTTCCTTGGAGAAGGTCTCGGGATCGGCCTCGTACTCCGTCCCGTACCGCCTGAGCTTGCATTCATGGACGTCAGGGCATCCGCACTTCATGCAGCGGCTTCCGTCTCTGATCACCTGCTCCTCTGTGAGCCCCAGGTTGTACTCCTCGAAGGGGCGGGAGAGGCGGACGTTCCCCGGACAGTGAACGGGGTGTTCCTGGGGCTGTTTTTCCTGGTCCAGGAAATCCTCCGGGCCCAGGTCGACCCGGACGACGTCGCACTCGAAGGGCCGGTGGGGGACACCCTCCATGAGGAAGTGGTTGATGGATTCGGCTGCCCAGTGCCCCTCGGCGATGGCGCCGACGGCGATGTCCGGCCCGGTGTTGAGGTCGCCGCAGGCGAAGACTCCTTCCAGGGGCGTTGCGAAGTGCTTGTCCGTGGCGATCCTTTTGCCGTCGTGCATCTCCTTGGGCAGGGCCGAGAAGTCCGCGCCCTGTCCAATGGCGGCGATCACTGAGTCCACTTCAAGGGTGAACTGCTCCCCCGTCGGGACGGGACGCCTACGACCCGAGGTATCGGGTTCGCCGAGTTCCATCTTTTCGCATACCAGCCGCTCCACCTTGCCATCGCCCTCGACGGCCACCGGGGCTGCCAGGAAGATGAACTCCACGTCCTCTTCCATGGCTTCGTCGATCTCCAGTTTTTCCGCGGGCATCTCGTCGCGGGTCCTCCGGTAGACCACGTAGACCTTGTGGGCTCCGGAGCGGAGCGCGCAGCGGGCCGCGTCCATGGCGGTGTTGCCGCCGCCGATGACGGCGACCTTGTCTCCTACGTCGACCTTCCTCTCGTTGTTGACCTCGTAAAGGAAGTTGATCCCGCCCAGGACTCCCTTCAGGTCTTCCCCGGGCACCCTCATCGGCAGGGATCTCCAGCAGCCAAAGGCCAGGAGCACCGAATCGTAATCTTTCCTCAGTTCATCGAGGGTCACGTCCTTGCCCAGGGTCATGCCCAGCCTCGTTTCGATCCCGTGGTCGATGATCCAGTCGATCTCTTTCTGGAGGACCGGTTGGGGGAGACGGTAGTCGGGTATGCCGAACCTCATCATCCCGCCGAGAGCCGATTCCTTGTCGAAAAGGGTGATGGCGTAACCCATCCTTCTCAGGTAGTAGGCTGCGGAGAGACCGCCCGGGCCGCCACCAACGATGGCCACCTTTTTCCCGTTCTCCTTTATCTCGGGGATGGTGCCCAGGTCTCCGGTCTTGATGCCCCAATCTCCTATGAACCGCTTGATCTCACGGATCGAGACCGGTTCCTCGTCGACAAAGTTCCTCCTGCACTTTTCCTCGCAGGGGGCGGGACAGATGCGGCCTATGGAGGCCGGTAGGGTGATATTCTCGTGGAGGGCTTCCAGGGAAGCCCGGAACTCCCCCTCAGCAGCGTAGTTGACGTAGCCCTTGACGTCGCCCCTGGCGGGGCAGGCCAGTTGGCACGGCGGGCGGCAGTCGCCCACGTGGTCCGAGAAGAGAAGTTGGAGGGCCAACTGCCTGGCGCCGAATACCCGGTCGTTCATGGTCTGGATCTCCATGCCGTTGTTGATGGGCATGGCGCAGGCCCTGACCAGGTTCTTAGCGCCCTTGACTTCGACGAGGCAGAGAGAACACCCGCCGTGGAGGGTCAAATGCGGGTCGTAGCATAATGTGGGTATCTCTATGCCGTTCTCGGCGCATAGCTCCAGGATCTTTTGGCCCCGATACCCGAAAACCTCTTTCCCGTTAAGGATTACTTTTACGTCACGATCCATTGTCCAAAGATCCTCCTTATTCAACGCTTATCGCCTTGACCGGGCATACGGCCATGCATCGTCCGCACTTGATGCAAAGGTCCTGGTCAATGAGATGCGGTTTCTTTACCTCTCCGCTTATCGCCTTGACCGGGCATTCGCGGGCGCACCGGGTGCACCCGATGCACTTGTCGGGGTCGATGGTGTAGTGGATAAGGGCTGTGCAGACCTTGGCCGGGCATTTTTTGTCGACGATGTGCGCGATGTACTCATCACGGAAGTACTTGATAGTTGTCTGGACCGGGTTGGGAGCCGTTCCCCCCAGGGCGCAGAGGGACCCGTCCTTGACTTTTTGGGCGAGGTCTTCCAGCAGATCCAGGTCTTCCAATTTTCCCTTGCCTTCGCAGATCCGCTCCAGGATCTCCAGCATCCTCTTCGTTCCTATCCTGCAGAAGGGGCACTTGCCGCAGGATTCGTTCTGGACGAAGGTGAGGAAGAACTTCGCGAAATCCACGATGCAGGTGTCCTCGTCGGTGACCACCATGCCACCGGAACCCATGATGGCGCCGGTAGCGTTTATTGATTCGTAATCGACGGGGGTGTCGAGCATTGATTCGGGCAAGCAGCCTCCCGAGGGGCCGCCCAGCTGGACGGCTTTGAATTTCTTGTTGTTTGGGATGCCGCCGCCGATGTCGAAGATGACCTCCCTGAGGGTCATGCCCATGGGAGCCTCCACGAGGCCCGTATTGTTGACCTTACCGGTGAGGGCGAAGATCTTCGTCCCTTTCGATGTCTCCGTCCCGACGCTGCTGAACCATTCCGCGCCGTTCAGGATTATCTGCGGAATATTAGCCCAGGTTTCGACGTTGTTGATGTTCGTCGGTTTTCCCCAGAGGCCCGAATTGGCCGGGAAGGGTGGGCGGGGGTTGGGCATGCCCCGCTTGCCCTCTATCGAGGCCATGAGGGCGGTTTCCTCGCCGCAGACGAAGGCCCCGGCGCCTTCCTTTATATGGAGGTGGAAGGAGAAATCGGTGCCCATGATGTTGTCGCCGATGAGGCCCAACTCCTCGGCCTGTTCAATGGCGGTGTTTAGGCGCTTGATGGCCAGGGGGTATTCGGCGCGGCAGTAGATGTACCCTTCATCGGAGCCAATAATGTAGGCGCCGATGAGCATCCCCTCAACGACGCTGTGGGGGTCGCCCTCCAGTACCGATCGGTCCATGAAAGCCCCTGGGTCGCCCTCGTCGGCGTTGCACACGATGTACTTCTTGTCACCGGGGGCCATCCTGGCGAACTCCCATTTTCTGCCCGTGGGAAAACCGGCCCCTCCGCGTCCCCTGAGGCCGGACTTCTTCACTATATCGAGCGTCTCCTCGGCCGGCAGTTCGAGAAGGACCTTGGCCAGAGCCTGGTACCCGTCCCTGGCGATGTATTCCTCGATGTTGTCCGGGTTTATGTAGCCGCAATTTCGCAGCACTATCCTGCGCTGCTTGCCGTAAAATGGAATATCCCTGTAATGAGGGATCTTGATCTTTTCTACGTCAGGTGTCGTGTAAAGGAGCCTCTGAAGAATGCGGCCCTTGTAAAGGTGCTCCTCGACGAGTTCCGGGACATCTTCGGGTTTAACGCGGCAGTAGAAGGACCCTTCCGGGTAGACCACGACGATAGGTCCCATTTCGCACATTCCGTGGCAACCCGTCTCGACAAGCATGACCTCTTTGTCGAGCCCCCGTCGAGCCAGTTCTTCCCTAAAGGTTTCATAAAGCGGTCCTGAACCGCTTGCGGTGCAACCAGTTCCCCTGCATACCAGAACGTGGGCGCGATACAAAGCCATCTTTAAAGCCCCCTAGTCAGTTTGTCCGACAACCTTGTCCTCGACAATGTTGCCGTTGACGATGTGTTCAACAATGATCCTGGGAACATCTCCAGGCCCGACTTCACCATAGGTCGTTCGGGGTTCACCGGGACGGATCACGTCCACCAACGGTTCCTTCTGGCACATCCCGATGCACCCGGTGGTCTCAACGGCTACATCCGTGAGGCCCCTCTTTTCGAGTTCCTGGAGGATGGCAGTCATGACCTCCCTCGCGCCGGCGGCGATACCGCAGGTCCCCATTCCCACGATGATCCTCATCTTTCCCCCGGAACGGGCCGAAGTGAGGTCCTTCGACTGTTCCTTGATCTTCCTCAGGTCCTCAAGGCTGGTTATTTTCTTCAAAATCTTCATTCCCCCCTGTGCGGAGATGGTAGATACCTTGTTCGATATAGCGGGAGATCCACAAAGCGACCTCCGGAGTGACTAATAGTGACCTGTCTTGCAACACCTGCACCAACTCTTCCGTACCGGTCTCGAAAAGCTCATCGTCGAAGTTGAACCGGAACAAAAAATCCCTCTCGGGCCATCCCACCATGAGCGTCATGACCGTGGCGGGTATATCCCCGAGAGGAGGGCAGTCGATGCAATCTCTTTTGAAGCTGGCTTCAACAACGGTACCCCTACCCTTAACGGAGCGTATTTCAAACCGGCCGCCGCAGGTATCCGAGGCCTGCTTCAGGAAGGGGATACCAAGCCCGACCCTTCGTTCGGTCCTGGTGGTGAAGAAGGGGTTTTCTATGGCCGATACCTGTTCATCATCCATGCCGTAACCGTTGTCCGAGACCTTGAGCGTTATCAAGTCCCCCCTGGTATCTTCAAAGACCTCGATCTCTACCCGGGATGCTTCGGCCTTGAGAGAGTTCTCTGCGATATCAAGTATGTATTGGGAGAGGTCCTGAAGCATCGCAGCTCTTACTCGTACTTGTCCAGGATGGGCTTTATCCCTTCTGGAGTAAGCCTTCCGTAAGTCGTGTCATCTATCATTACCACGGGTGCGAGGCCACAGGCTCCAAGACAGGCGACAGGCTCGAGGGTAAAGCGAAGATCGTCGGTGGTTTCGTGTTCGCCCACATTAAGGGTCTCCTTGACTCTGTCAAGGATCCTGAGGCTCCCCCTGACATGGCAGGCCGTGCCCCTGCACACCCTGATCACGTGCCTCCCCCTGGGCTTAAGGTGGAATTGGGCGTAGAAGGTCGCGACGCCGTAAGCCTCAGCCATCGGGATCCTGAGTTCCCTGGAAATGACCTCCATCACATCCTCACGGAGATAACCGAACTCATGCTGGACATTTTGAAGGATGGGTATCAGGCTACCCTTTTTGTCCTTCCAGGGTTCAATTATTTCCTTGACCTTTTCCTCGACATCCGCAGTCTGGACCCTTACCACAAAGACCACCACCTGGATGAAATTTTGAGGTTCAAAAATACTATAAAGCCAAGTGAATTGTATCACTTTATAGATAAATTGCAAACATTTTCGAAAAGGAGTCACTTCGAAAAACAAAGCGCTTAGGGCCCGATCCGCCTCATTTCCCGTAGGAACTCAGGGGCTATTGCGGTCCCAGGGCCAGAGCACCTTTCGTCCATCGACGCCCTTGAGCGCCAGGGACAGTTCATGGAAGGATGGTTTCCCCAGTAGCGCCATGGTGGTCCTTTCTTGGCCGATATCCTTCAGGGTATGGGCGTCGGAAGACCTGATCACCGACCTTTTACCGGCTTTCTCGAGCCAAAAGAGTGCCTCCGAACCGGTCAGGCGGCCCGATAATTCCACGGCGTCCACTTCAAGGTTTTCCGGGATCATCCCTAGAACGGCAACGTAGGAGTAGGCTGGCCGGTCAATATGGGCAAGGATGCTCAGGCCTCCAAAGGAACGGGTCTCCTCGATGATCTCGTCGGCGGTGGCGTCGATGCCCTGCACCAGGAGAATTTCGTATTCATCGATGACATGGTTGTCCTCGTCGATCACGAACTGGTCCCCGAATTTGTCGGGTATGTTCCGATAAGGGGGGAGCCGTTTCCTGACCCATTCCTCGAAAGCGCGGGCCTTCCCGAGATCGGGCATCAGGCAGAGGACATGAATATCTTCAGAGGACTGGACCTCTAACCCGCAGATGACCTCAACGCCCGAACCCGTCGAGGCCCTGTTAAGGGCCTCGCAATTCAGAGCGGAGTTGTGGTCGGTTATCGCGATCAGGTCGATGTCCTCTTCCCGGCAGCGGGAAATAATGTCGGGCGCCCCCATATCCAGTTCGGCGCACGGGGAGAGGACGGTATGAATGTGCAGATCCATTCGATAGAGATCCATGGGCTGGGTCAGTTCCTTACCCCCATGGCGAAAAGCCTTCCACAGACCTCAAAGGAGTCCATATCTACAGAGGCCAGGGCGATCCCTTCCTTGTGGCACTGGTCCTTCAATTCCAGCGATGGGACTCTTCCCGACGCCAGGAGGACCAGGGGGACCTCCTTCAGCAGCGCGACGGCGGCCACATTTACATGGTTCTGGATGGTCACCCACAACGCTTTTTCGGGCGCCGAGCCCATTACAAAACTAAGTAGGTCCCCTACAAACCCCCTGGTGATCTCCACATCTTCGCCGGCGGCCACGTGGGTAGTGACCCCCTCCAGATTTTCCAGAATGTCCCGTATTTTCATTCCTTCCCCTCCGGGGTCATGGTATGGACAAATCTTTTTGAAAGTTCGTTGAGTTCCTGTGAAAGGTCGCCCATCCTTTTCCTCAGCCTGAAGATGCAATCATCCAGCGAAGCTTCACCGCGGACTATATCCTCGGCCATCACCCTGCAGGTCGGTCGGCCGCAGGTCCCGCAGTCGAGGTGGGGCAATTCGGCATAGACCGACTGGAGTTCCGAAAGTTTCTCCATGGCCTTCGCCATATCTTTGCCAAGGGGGATCTGTTCGATCGGGAGGATCTCCTGCTGCAGTTTCCAAACGCCAGCCTGGTAAAGATCCTCCAGGATCGCCATTTCTTCCTTGTCGATCTCCCTGGCAAAGGGGTAATCCTCTACTTTGAGTCTGCTGAGGAAGGGGGATTCGGCGTTGGCTATCCCCCCAATGCAGCCCATATCGCACATCCTGGCCTCGATAAAATCGACCCCCTTGAGCCTCCGTAGCTCGATTTCCTGCAAGATCCCAACGACATTCCTCAAACCGGAAACAGCGAGGGTCTTCAAGGGTCTCTTCTCGAACATCCTGATATGACCGGCCTCACCGCCGGACACGGACCAGTGTACCCAACGGGAATCCCTTCCGGGGATGGTCGATTCCCTGGAAGGGGAACAGTTCTTCGAGAGTATCTCCTTCGCCACCCTGGCCGTGGAGACCACGTTGTCTATGGAGCTGGTCTCCCTCCCCACGGGCCTTATAGCCATGGTGATCCGTGCGGGGCACGGGGCCACCAGGGTGGAGGGGATGTCATACCTGTTATGACGGGTCCTCCAAAGGTCGACGCTGGTCTCCAGGGGGGTTTCGGCGGGCGAAAGGTTGTGTATCAGCTCCGGGAACCTGATCTGTATCAGTCTTACCACGGAAGGGCAATAGGTCGATATCATCGGCAGTTCGCGGGAATCATGCTCATCAAGGATACGGGCCTGGGCCATGGCGGCTAGGTCGAAGGCGAGAGCAGTATCTTCGAAGATTGGTTCGAACCCAATATCCATAAGGATATCTTTGAGTATACCGGGATCCGGGGGCCAGGAGAACTGAGTGCAGAGTGCGGGGTCGGTCACAAGGGGCATCGAACGATTATCGGCGGCGATGGAATTCCATTCGGATTCCTCCAGCGAAATGGCCCTGTGGCGGCATATCCTGAGGCATTCGCCACAGGCGATACAGCGTTCGTCGATGATGTGCAACTGACCGTGGATCACCCTCATGGCCTCAGTAGGACAAGCCTTGATGCAATTGACGCACCCCCGGCAGGATTCTCCGGAGATCTTTATACCGTGCGGCAAAGGTCGCTCACCTCCTCCCCGGAAGGGTCTAAGAGGATGACGGCCCTGAGGGTCGTCCCCTTCCCCAATTCGGTTTCGATCTCAAGTTCGTCGGAATACTTCTTGATATTGGGGAGGCCCATCCCAGCGCCAAACCCCAATTCCCTGATGGAATCTGGGGCCGTGGTGTATCCTTCCTGCATCGCCAGGCTTACGTTCTCAATGCCCGGACCTTCGTCACTGGCCACGATGGTGATCCTGTCGCCGGCCAATTCCAGGGCTATTATGCCGCCGCCCCCATGGATCACGGCGTTCATCTCCGCTTCATAGGTCACGATGGAGGCTTTCCGGCAAATCTCGGGGGGAATGCCGAGGGATTTCAAGGTCTCCTTGAAATCCGACGCCGTCTCCCCAGCAGCAAGAAAATCCAGGGGTTTGACCTCCCTTTGGATGACGTAAGGTTCCTGTCGGCTCAAGGGGTTCACCTTTCGACGCAACGGATGGGCTTGATCCCTGCCTGGAATAGCAGGCCACAGGCCTCGAACATTGTCTTGGATGTAATGATGGAGGGGATGCCGAGCTTTTCCGCAAGATCGATCGTCTCCTTGGGCGGCCTTTTCCCCCGGACGAACACGACAGCCGGCGTATCAACCACGCTCGCTGTCCTCATGATCTGGATATTGGTCAACCCGGTGATCATGAGAGTGCCCGGTCTAGCTAGCGCGAGGACATCGCTCATGAGATCGGCGGCAAAAGCCGTATGAAGGTCAACGTCGAGATTTAATGCCCGGCTAAGCGGTTCCGCTTCAAGGATCTTCATGACGTCGCCGAGGATCATTTGTCCCCCTCCTTAATATAATGGAAAAAGTTGCCCTGCTAACTATAACATGTTTCTTTTTGATATGCTCTTCCTGTTAGTGAAAATTTTACCGTTTTGCGGTCCAGAGAGAGCCTGGCCGAGATAGAGGCATTTTCCCGCAGGATAGTACCTTTGGGTTTACTCTTTGTGGGTCCTCTTCCAAGGGTCCCTCAAAGGTGTTAAAGTCAAGGTTGACAAAGCGAGGCCCGAGTGTAAAATACCTGCTGGGGGTATTAGGTTAGTCCCTTCGGGTAAAAAAGTTGGGGGTGAAAGGTAGTGACAAAGGTTAAAGTTTATTCGACACCAACCTGTCCGTGGTGCGTAAGGCTCAAGAATTACCTTCAATCAAAGAAAGTTGATTTTGAGAATATTGACGTCAGCGTCGACAGGGCCGCCGCGATGGAGATGGTCAAGAAGACCGGCCAGATGGGGGTACCCGTGGCCCTCATAGGCGATGTCTATATCGTGGGTTTTGACCAGGCCAGGATAGACGAGGAATTGGCCAAACTCAACGGTTAGACCGGTAGACAGAATAGAACATCTTGGGGCTGCCCCTATCGAGGAGGCAGCCTTTTTTTTCTGTTAAAATAAGACCGCTCTATCAAAAAAGGCCCACTTGCCGAGGCGGTGATCACTTTGAGGGAGAACATGCTTAGCCTGGGTTTCGGCGCCGGTTTCCCCGGCATCGATGCAGTGGAGGCTCTCCGCAGGATGGAAGGGCGGTTGGAGAAAGGGTTGCAAAGGCTTCTTGAGGGAGCACGGGCGAAAGAAGATGGTTTTGGGTGGCTTGACCTGCCCGACAGCCTCCCGGAAGGCCTGTCTGATTCGGTGGCCTGGCTCAGCGGCTTCGATTCGGTGGTCCAGATCGGGATAGGCGGGTCCGCCCTCGGGAACAGGATGATCTCCTCGGCCATCGGTCACCCTTTCTACAACGAACTGACAAGAAAGGAGAGGATGGCACCGAGGTTTTACATAGCCGACAACGCCGACCCTGAAAAAGCTTCCGCCATCCTGGGCATGATCGACCCATCACGTTCAGGTTTTATCGTCGCCAGCAAGTCAGGTTCGACGGCCGAGACCATGGCCAATTTCCTCTTTTTCCTTGGCGAGCTCGAAAGGTCCGGCGTCAAGGATCCTGCCGGGAACATCCTCGTTGTGACCGACGAGAAAAGAGGTGCCCTACGGTCTTTTGCGAAGGAGACCGGGTGCCGGTCGCTCTCCGTGCCTGAAGCCGTGGGAGGCCGGTACTCGGTTCTTTCCGCCGTGGGGCTTCTCTCGGCCGGCGTACAGGGGATCGATACCGGTTCCCTCCTCCTTGGGGCCTCGGTGATGAAGAAAAACCTGTCGGGCAAGATGGAGACAGGCGAAGACCCGGCAAGGGTATTGGCGGCTTCGGCGATACGCCACAACGAGGAGGGTAGGAACATTCTCGTCCTCATGCCCTATTCGGACAACCTGGCTTCTTTCTCGGAGTGGTTCTGCCAACTCTGGGCCGAGAGCCTGGGAAAGGGGGGGTGGGGCAGCACTCCTCTCAGGGCCCTGGGCGCGACGGACCAACACTCGCTGCTGCAGCTTTTCACCGATGGCCCCGACGACAAGTTGTACCTCTTCCTTGTTCCCGCTTCCAGGAGGGACCTGGTCCTGCCAGGGGCATCCTGGGAAAGCCTGGAGGAGCTCTCTTACCTCGGTGACAAGACCATGGGCTCCATGCTCTACCAAGAGGCCCTATCGACCGCTTCCGCCCTCGCCAGGAAGGGACGTCCTGTTCTCTGGCTTGAAGTACCTGTCATTGACGCTTTCCACCTGGGCGGGCTTGTGTTCTTTTTTGAATATGTCACTGCTCTTACGGGGTTGTCGTTGGGCCTGAACCCCTTCGATCAGCCGGGGGTCGAACAGGGCAAAAGGTATACCTACGGCTTGATGGGGAGGTCCTCTTACGAAAGCGACGCCGACGAGGCCAGGATCCAATTCCGTTCCATTATGGCCGACTCGGCCGGCCTTTGAGAGGATTGTCATTCGTGAAGCCCAATATTGCCACAAGGGTGGCCGAAGCGAGGAAATTTTTGAAGGGGAAAAGTGAGGCTGGAGGCACCATCGGTCTCGTCCCCACGATGGGGTTCCTTCATGAAGGCCATCTCTCCCTGGTCCGGCGAGCGAGGAGTGAGAATGACACCTGTGTGGTCTCCATCTTCGTGAATCCTCTCCAGTTCGGCCCTTCCGAGGACTTTGACGCTTACCCCAGGGACATGGGCAGGGACCTCGGCCTGCTAGCCTCCGAGGGAGTGGAACTGGTCTTTTCACCCGCAGTGAAAGAAGTGTTTTCCCCCGACCGTTCGACGATCGTGTCCGAAAAAAAGCTGAGCGGTTTTCTCTGTGGTTCCGCCCGCCCCGGTCATTTCGACGGGGTTTGCACGATCGTCCTCAAACTTTTTAACATTCTTCGCCCCGACAGGGCCTACTTCGGCGAAAAGGATTACCAACAACTCCAGGTCATTAGGCGTATGGTCAGGGACCTGGACATGGAAGTTGAAGTGATCGGGTGTCCCATCGTGCGGGAAGAGGACGGGCTCGCCCTGAGCAGCCGTAACACTTACCTGTCAGAAGCCGAAAGAGAGCAGGCCCTAGCTCTTTCCCGTGCCTTGGCAGAAGTTCGGTCCGTCTTTGCCGACGGGGAGCGTGACTGCCGTTCCATCCTGGCCGTCGTGAGGAAGGTCGTCGAGTCTTATCCCATGGTCAGACTTGAATACGCGGAGGTGTGCGATGCTGAGGACCTGTCTCCTGTCGAAAGGGTGGACCGGAAAGTCGTCGTGGCTCTCGCGGCGAGGGTCGGGAGGGCGAGACTGATCGATAACACAGTTCTGGCACCTTGAACTAGTCCTCCCAGTGGTTCTTCTCTCCTGACCACATCAAGGCATGCAGTACCTGGGAACGGATATCGGGGATCTCTTCTTCCAGGGTTCCGACAAGGTTTTTGATCCGCTCCCGTTTACTGTCCCTGGGGAAAGGACACAAAGGTGGGATCAACTCCAGCCCCAGGCGCCGGACCTCATCAGCGATCTCCGATTCAGAGAGGAAAACCAGGGGCCTGATGAGCCATAAACCTGTCCTGCTCCGCCATGACCTAGGATGGAAGCACTTGAACCTCCCGCTGTAAAAAAGGTTGAGCAACGCCGTCTCCACCGCGTCATCCATGTTATGACCGAAGGCGACAGTGGTGGAGCCGTTTTCGACAGCCTTGGCGAAGAGGGCACCCGCCCTCATTTTTGAGCACAGGCTGCAAGGGGCTTTCTCATTTCTTTCTTTTATTATTTCCAGGACCCGGCAGGGTACCGCCTCGAAGGGGATACCAAGGGATCCGCAGAGCCTTGACATAGGGCCCGTGTCGCACTCACCGTCGGTTATGTCGATCATGGTCGCCCGCAGGGAGTATTTTACGGGGCTTCTCTCTTTAAGCCAGGCCAAACTCAAAAGAAGGAGGGCACTGTCCTTGCCTCCTGAGAGCCCCACGGTTATATGATCTTCGGGCCCGATCATCCCAAAGGTGCAGACGGCTTTACCGATCCCCGAGGCGATCCGGTGTGATATATCCGGGATAAATGCTCGGTCCACGGGCTGTACCTCCAGGCTGGGATAAAATGATCGCGAGCGTCGTTAACGATGATAGGTTATAATTCCCTCTAATGAGGACTGGCCTCTCCTGCGCAACCTTCTTACACTGGGGCCATTTTACACCGACTTTGAGAGGGGACCGGGGCCTTTTCGCGATCCTTCGCAAGGCTATCCCGCCAAAGCCTTTTCCTGGAGGTGGTTTTTGTGGAAAAGACACGGGTTCTACTTACGGCTCCCCAAAAGCTGGTCCGTGAAGCCATCGGTAAGGCCATTGACAACGAAGAGGGCCTACTGCTGGTCGGGTCGACCGACGATGGCCTTGAGGCCTTTCGTCTGGCCAGGGAGGCCCGCCCTGATGTGGTGGTCTTCGACCTGGGATCGGGCAAGATGGACTGGCCTCATTTTGTGAGAGAACTGTCCCTGTCCTGTAGGGGGGTCCGCTTCCTGGCACTCTCTTCCGATGGGAGCCCTGACCGGATCTCCGCCCTTTGTGAAGCCGGCATTCACGGTTGCGTCTCTTTTTCGTCGGGGTTCAGCGAACTGGTGAAGGGCCTTCGCAAGGTTGGGGAAGGCGATCTTTTCTTCGACCAGGAGATCTCTTCAGCGCTGCCAGAGATCCTCGGCAAGGTCAACGAGGGGGCGATTTTGCTCCGGGCGCTCACCGCCAGGGAGAGGGAGGTGGTCCATCTTCTTTCTCAGGGGTACAGCAACCAGCAGATCGCCGAGGAGATGGTCCTGTCGGAAAAGACCGTTAAGAATCACATCAGTCATATTTTGAGAAAACTGGAACTTAAGGACAGGACCCAGGTCGCCATACTCGCCTGGAAGACGGGGTTGGCCCTGAAGGGGTCCTTATGAATGGGCACGGCAGAAATGATCCATCAGGGGATGAGTGAGCTTGTCTGTTAGAAGGGGACTGGCCGCATTCCTTGCCCTCTCCCTGGGTGTGAGCACCATCGTGCTTGTTTCCAGTTTTGACAGATCTACCATTGATATGATCGCCCATGCCCACAAAACCCGCCTGGCTTGCGCTCTGCTTTTAGTGCTCCTGGTGTGGGCCTTTGACGCACTCAAGCTCTATTTCGTCGTCAAGTCCGCTGGGGAGAGGATCAGCGGGAGACTTGCCATCCTTCTGAACTGGCTTCGCTATTTCGGCTGCGCCATAACCCCTATGCAGAGCGGGGGTGGCCCTTTCCAGGTCTTTTTTCTTTTCAAGAGCGGCATCCCCATTGGCAAAGGGGTCGCCATCACCCTCACCAGCACATTGATGACCCTATTCCAGTTGGGATTCTTTGTACCCCTTGCTCTCCTGCTCCAGCCGGAACTACTACAGGGGAGAAAGCTCCTACAGGGTGTGTTTTCCTACGTCCTGGTCTTCGTCCTGGTCTCCTGGACCGTGGTTGTGATCAGCCTTCTGAGGCCCAGGTTGATCAAGAAGTGGGCCGGCGGCATCACCTTGCTTCTCAAGCGTTGGGGGTTCCTGAAGCCGGTGAAGGTTCTCAGGGTCGTGAGGCGGGTCAACCGTGAGATCGACAACTATAATCGGAACTTCCGCGTCTTCTTCTCCTCAGGCATGCCCCTATTCGCCCTGGGATTCCTTTTTTCCTGCCTCCAGATGGTGGCCATGTTCTCCATTCTCCCCTGCTTGATCTGGTCCCTTGGTATGCAAGTCAGTTTCGTCGAGGCCTTTCTGGCCCAGGCCCTTTTCCTTTTCATCCTCTACTTCGTGCCTACCCCGGGAGCCAGCGGAGTCGCAGAAGGAGGGGGAGCGGCTATCTTCAGCCTTCTCGTCCCGTGGAACATAGCCGGTGTCGTGGCCATCACCTGGCGTTTCTTCACTGAATACCTCTCTATCGCGATGGGGGGCATCGTCGCGGTCAGGTTGCTCGGGTGGGGAGTGACCGATGATCTGCTGGAACAAGGAGAGGAAGGGGCAGAAGAGGATACACAATGAACGTGGGAAGAGCCGGCTCCCTGGCCTTCAAGTTCCGCGGCGGTGTTTGGACCCTGTTCTTCCTGTTGGTCCTTTTTTCCATGCGTCCCGGTACGCCCGTTCACGCGACGGGGTTGGCAGCGGTCGCGCTGGGGCAGGGGATCCGGTTCTGGGCGGCGGGGTCGATCGGGCAATACCGGGGTGAGACCGTCGGCGCGGCCACCTTGGTCACATGGGGACCCTACGCCTTGGCCAGGAACCCGCTCTACCTGGGCAATGCCCTAATCGGGACGGGGTGGTGCGCCCTTACGGGAAAGCCGATGGCCTTCGTGATTTTCCTGGTTGTTTTCATAACCCTTTATGTCCTTCTGGTAATACCCTACGAGGAGGGTTATCTTAAAAAGCGTTTCCCCGGCGAATTCGCCCGTTACTCGGAGCGGGTCGGGAGGTTCTTCCCTTTGAGAGCGCCCTCCCCGGCGAGACTAAAAGGCCCCTTCGACTGGGGCGTTCTCTGGAAAAGCGAACGTCACTCCCTCTGGGTCACCCTCATCGGGACTTTGCTCTTGCTTTCCCGACGCTGGTGGTAGGGCAGACCTTCCGCTTTTATGGGCGCCGGACTACAGAAAGAGCACTCTCGCCAGGAACGAAGGGACAACAGCCGTTTTTTTGGAACTCCAGGGTGACCGCCGCAAGAAGGCCGATGCCTCTTACACCTCCCGGGCCAGAATCCCTAAAATCTCGTTATTTGTTCCCCGTAGAGGTTTTGCCATAGATTGTTATAGATCTCGCCCTTGGGTACTTCCTTTGTAGCGAAGCCCTCGGCTATCGCGGCCTGCCCGACGGCCTCGGCGACCCTCGGCGCAGTCTCGTCGCAGAAAATGTCGGGCATAATTTTTCCTGGGCCCAGCCTGCGCCTGTCCACCACGTCGGCCAGCGCCCGGGCCGCTGCCAGGAGCATCGTGTGGTTGAGCACCGTTGCCCGTACGTCGAGGAGCCCTCGCATTATCCCTGGCGTGGATAGGGAGTTGGGCATGGCGTTCTGGTAACCAGGCCCTCCAGTTGCGACGATGGCGGCCCCCGCTGCGATCGCCTCTTCAGGAAGGATCTCGGGCTCAGGCAGAGCCATGGCCAGGATCACCGGGTCACCGGACATGAGCCTGATGTTTTCCGGAGGAAGGACGCCTCCCTTGGAGAGCCCGACGAAAATGTTGGCCCCTTCCATGGCCTTATCGAGCCCACCGGTTATCTTCCCAGGGTTCGTGATCTCCGCGAGTTCTTCCTGGATGTGATTCATCCTTGGGTTGTCCTCGCCCAGGATCCCCGCGCTGTTCAGCACAATAATATCCTTAGCGCCGGCCTTGAGGAGCAGTTCCGCCGTGGCGATCCCCGCGGAACCGGCACCGTTTATCACGATCCTCATATCCTCGAGTTTCTTTCCCTGTACCTCTAGAGCGTTGTAGATCCCGGCCAGTACGATGACCGCCGTCCCGTGCTGGTCATCGCAGAGGACGGGAATGTTTATCCTGTTCCTCAGTTCGCGGACGATGGTGAACGCCTTGGGGCTCGAGATATCCTCGATATTGATCCCCCCCAGGGTGGGGGCGAGGAGGGCGCAGAAGTGAAGGATATCTTCCGTGTCCTGGGAGCCCACGCACAGTGGGTAGGCATTCACATCGCCGAAAAGCTTGAAAAGCAGGCATTTTCCCTCAATGACCGGAAGGGCCGCGTAGGGCCCCACATTTCCCAACCCCAGGACGGCGCTTCCATCGGTCACGACGGCGATCCGGTTGCCCCTCCCGGTGTACTCAAAACTCATGCCCTCGTCCTGTTGGATGGCAAGGGCGGGGGGCACACTTCCGGGGATATAGGCAAGGGCCATTTCCTCCTCGTTATGGATGTTGATGGTAGGGTAGATCTTTATCTTCCCCCTTGCCTTTCTGTGCAGTTCGATCGCTCTTGTCCTGTCTATCGGCATTGGTTCCCCTCCCCGAACTTTGATTATCCTCGACCGATCAGGCCTTGAAAAAAGGAAGCATGGTTTTGAACTGTTCCGTACCCGCGCGCCGGATCAACTGGTAAGCCAAAGTCTCAACGGGCGCCACCAGCGCCCCGGCGGCGGTCATGGCCTCGCAAGCCATCCTGTGATGATCCGGGTCGCGGCTTGAGCAGGCATCGGCGGCAACGGCCACGGGATATCCCTGTGTCAGCAGGTCCATCACGGTAGCGAGCACACAGATATGGCTCTCGACCCCGGATACTATAAGCTGGTCTCTTCGGTCGTCTCGAAGGTACTCATCAAAACCCATCTCATCGCAGCAGGAGAAGTGGATTTTCTCGAAGGGCAAGACAACGGGGGGGATCTTCTCCATAATCGGCGGGATGGTTTCACCGAGCCCTTTGGGATAGTGTTCAGTGAACTTTATTGGAACGCCCATGGTCCTGGCGGCCTTGATGAGAATACCCGCGTTCCGGATAGTCTTTTCCCGGTCAAAAACGGCCTGCAGCATTTTATCCTGGAGGTCGATCAAGAGCAACTGGGCCCTTCCCGGTTCGATCCTGAAAGGTAGCATGGGAACCCACCCCGTTTCCTTCATTATTCACGACCTTGGGGTTATTATATCCAAAGATAACCTGAATAAGCCCGTGCCGGTTTACTCAAAATGTGATATGCTCTGAAAACTTGAGAGCCCGGGGGAGGTGTGTTTCATGGGCGGCAGTATTGACAGAAGGAGCAACGAGGGGGATGGATTTGATCCCGGTGGGGAATGGACGGTCGGTGATATCCTTAGGGCCATGGCCGGTGGAGACATCCCCCGTTACGTGGAAAGGCTCGCTTCCCAGGTCCAGGAATGGATGATCTTGGCCCTTTCCGGGGAGGGAGAGCTCTCGACCGAAGATTACCTGTTCGGTTTTGGGGACAGGAAGCAAGGAGACCCTGAAGCACTGATCTCCCAGCTCGAATGGGTGGAGGAGTTCGCCGATATCCTTCCCGCCACGAGTGAACCCGCGGGACATGAGGAAGCCGTCGCTCTTTGCTTCGGTCCCGTCGATTTCGACGAGGGTATGCGCATGGCTATAGATTACGCCGCTCTCTTCGGCAGGGACCATTGCCGGCGGGTCTGGATGCTCAGCGACAGTTGGGTGATCGGTGAAGTGGTCCGGTACGTGCAGCATTTCAAGGCGCTGTCTTCACAGGGGGTTGAGTTGAGGTTCATCATGGTGACCCCCTGGGGTTGGACCGAGATCCCCATCGCCCTTGAGACGGGCGACAATGACAGGCTCCACTGGGAAGCGAGGTCGGCCAGACAGGACCATAACAACAATCCCATGAAGCCAAAAAAGCGAGACGACCCGAACCAGAAGTAACGGCTGGTTCCGTCCGGGAGTGAAAAAAGGGGGCAGGCTTTTCGGCCTGCCCCCTTTTCGTCGCTTCATCCACCGCTGATCATATGAATGATCTGGACGTTGGAACCATCGGGTACAGTGGCATCGTCAAACCTGTCCCTCGGAACGGGAACATGGTCGACCCAGACCGCGAGGAGTGGGAAAACGTACCTCTTCCCGTCAATAATATCCCTGACGGTCATCCCCTCTTCCCATTCCATAGGTTCACCGTTGACGATGATCATGACAAGGGAACTACCACTGGTCCTCCGGCTTGGCGTATTTTTCAACCGTCGCTACGACCTCCGGCAGGTCCATCCCGAGTGATTTCAGCTTATTTACCGTAGGGATACCGTTTTTATCCCAACCGCGCCGCTTGTAAACGGCATCCACCAGTTCTTCCCATTGTTCCCGGCGTTTCTTGAGAAGCCGGTCACACTTATCCTGGGAGGAGAGGCCGGCGGGATCGATGCCTGTCGCTTTCAGTTCGTTGTCGTAGTACTCTTCCCTTGCCTCCCACTCGTCGGCCCAAACCGGCCCCAGGGCCCTGTCGGGGATATTGTGGTATTTCCTGGTACCCTTGCCGAGCCTCAGCTGGAACACCCTCTGGAAGTTGTAAACACGCTCGGACTGGAGGACAAGCTCCTCCTTGTCAATATTCTTCCCCGTCACGGCGTTGAAAACTTCGACGTAGTTCTGGACATGTTCGGGTACTTTCGCGGCCTCCTGGGGAGGGTAGCTGGTGGCGTTGTCGGCAGGTTCGATATCATTCCAGGGCAGCTTGCAAACACCGGTCAGGGAGAACCACGTCCTGAAGTTGGGGAAATAGTGGAGAGCTTCAGCCTTGTCCTCGAAGGTCGGCAACTGCTTGTTAACCCTGTCCATGAATATCAGCCACGCCTCGTCGTGCTGGGGTCCCTTCAGGGTCAGGAAGTAGCCGCCCCACTGGGCGATGGACTCCTTAGGCACGTACTCGGAGACCTCGATCCCCTGGCCCTCCATGCCGATCCTTTCCATGACATCACGGTCGGCGCCAAAATGATCGGCGAAGAGATCCTTCATCCTGTGGATGCCCTTGCCCACCATGAGGGCGAACTCGTCCTTGCCCTCACCGAGACGGTGGAGCAGTTCCAATATGTCTGCCTTGTTGCCGAAGCGGAGGTCAAGGCCGTTGGTGTGTTCCTTGTTGATGAGCCCCAGTTCGTAGCATTCGCAGACGAAAGCGATGCCCGTCCCCAGGGATATGGTGTCGAGTCCGTAGTGGTCGGCGTAAAAGTTGACCTCGGTGGTCCATTCCGGGTCAAAGACACCCACGTTGGGGCCCATGCCGGCGGCGGTCTCGTATTCCGGGCCGTCGACGGTGATCTTCCTGCCCTTCCACGGTCCCGTTTTGAGGGTAAAGCCGTCGACGGCCTTTGCGCAGGCCATGGTGCAGCCGTACCAGCAGCCGTCAGCGATGCCCTGGGTGAACATCTTCCCGTAGACCTCGGAATGGATCTTGTCAGCGTCGGGGTGCTGACCGAATTTGTAGTTCATTGTGGGGAGCAGGTGATATTCGTTCATTATCTCGTTGAGGTGGGTTGTTCCGACGGTGCGCATTCGGCATTGTTCTGCGTCGAGGGTCAGGATCTCGTTGTGGAGTTTTGCCCCGAGCCTGGTGAGGGTTCCCACGTCAGCTGGGTTGTTGGCGGTGCCGCTCAGGTCGTGGGTCTTGACCACAAGAGCGGCGATCTTTTTATCGCGGAGGATGGTCCCACCGCCCCCGCGGCCAGCCTGTTTCAGCCGAGGCAGTTTGCGGTGGCTGTCCCAGAAGCTGCTATTGAGGCAGCCCCAGTAGGAGGTCTCGGCTCCCTTCCCCGCGGTTACCACGGAAACGAAACGGCGATCGTTGATGTCCCCCGGCTTTCCGAAGTATTCGTGAAGGGCCTCGGTCACCGTGTAAGCATTAACGTCATCGAAGGGAGACTCAAGGATCTGGACCTTCTTCTCGTCGGCGTCGACCAGGACGATGACGTCCTTTTCTGCCTTACCCTGCACCTCGATGGCGTCAAAGCCCGCGAACTTAAGGAGAGGACCGAAGTGTCCACCCGCGTTGCTGTCATAGGTCTGATCCGTCAGCGGGGATACAAATACAGCGTAAAACTTCCCCATCCCTGGGTACTGGGTGACTCCGCATAGAGGACCCCCGGAGATGACGATCTCGTTTTCAGGGTCGTCCCACCGGGTGGTATCCTTGACGGAATCCCAGAGGAGTTTCAGGCCGAAACCCCTTCCCCCGGTGAATTTTTCCTTCATTTCCTCGGAGACGTCCTTTGACTGGAATGTCATGTCTCCCACGTTGACCTTCAGGGTCTTGCCGGTGTATCCCCTGAAGGGTTTCGCCGGGACGTAGGTCCATTCGGCGAGGACTTTCATTTTCTCCATCGTGCGATCCCCCCTAGAAAAATTGGATGAACTGTGTCAACGCCCATCACCGGATGGGCGGCTCTCCATTGTACGCAAAACCAGTTTCAGCATTAATGATAACACGTTTGTGCAAGGAGTATCAATTTACCTGGAACTAGCCCGTAAGACCCCTCTCGTTGACGGGCCCAAGGAGATAATGCTACAATGCCCGACGTCCGGGGCGTAGCGCAGCCTGGTTAGCGCGCCTGCTTCGGGAGCAGGAGGTCGGAGGTTCAAATCCTCTCGCCCCGACCAGAAGAGGGAAACGGGACCCGCTCTTTTGGGGTCCCTTTTTTCTTGGGGGCCTTTTGAAGCACAAAAGTCTGACGAAAGTTGACTATTATCCAAGCTATCCCTATAATTACAGTCACGAGGGGGAAAAATGGAAAGTTCGGTCGTAGCGAGAAATCGCAAGGCCCGTCATGAGTATTTTATTATCGAGACCGTCGAGGCCGGGATGGTGCTCACTGGTACGGAGATAAAATCGGTCAGGGCCGGGAAGATAAATCTGAAGGACGGATACGCTAAGATCCAGGGTTCCGAAATTTGGCTCTACAACGTCCATATTTCTCCTTTTGAGCAGGGGACCTATTTTAATCACGAACCCCTACGGCCGCGGAAACTCCTATTGAATTCCGGCGAGATAAGGCGCCTTGCTTCCAGGACAAGGGAAAAGGGCTTGACACTGGTGCCCTTGACGGTTTACCTCAAGCAGAACCGCTGGGCCAAGGTAGAACTGGCTCTGGTCAAGGGAAAGACGGGTTCCGACAAGCGTGAAACGATCGCCGAGAGGGATGCCCGGAGGGATATGGAAAAAGCTGTCAAAGAAAGACGGCGGGGCGAAGTTTGACAATTGAATATGGGGGCGACAGGTTTCGACGGCAGGATGGAGGGCTACGGGCAGCGTGCCGAGTTGCCGGGACTCGCAAAACACGGCGCAAACAATAATCGCCAACAATAATTACGCACTGGCCGCTTAAATAGCGTCCACGTCCCTTGGGGTTTCCGTCGCCAGGACCCCCTGCGGACGTCACTTATGGCGACTGCTCCCCGCGTAACGCTCTCGCGCGCGGGGTCAAGCTCCAGAGGGCTAGGGTGAGGGGATCCCGTCTCCGGGAGCCCTGAACCGACATCAAAACGGGGACTGCGCACGGAGAAACCCGCAGTCGGCCCCTGTCGGACCGGGGTTCGATTCCCCGCGCCTCCACCAAGTGAGAAAGGGCAGCCTCGGCGAAGCCGGTTCGGGGCTGCTCCTTTTTTTCTAAATACCTGGGACCTCAGCCCCAGGATCGCCCGAGATCATGCCCGAAGGGCTTCGTCATACTGATCCCCCCGCCCGAGGCTGGCCTAAAAGGCGCAAACCCTGGAAGCGGATCCGCCTTGTTTATATTTCAGTGCCTGAAGTGCCACGGCCATCCTCGAAAAGGTATCCCTCGGGGCCGGCTTTAGGGTAATATAGGTACCGGGTCACTGTATCAAACCAAGGGTCTTAAGGGAGGGTTCCAGGGATGTTTTGTTTTCAATGCCAGGAGACAGCGAAAAACCAGGGTTGCACGGTTAGGGGGGTTTGCGGGAAACCGGAAAGCACCGCCGCGCTCCAGGACCTCTTAATATACCTTTGCAAGGGGATCTCCGTCTTCGGAGAAAAACTGGGAGAGAAGGGGATTGTGGACCGGGAGGCCGGGCGGTTCATCACGAAGGCCCTTTTCGTAACAATAACGAACGCCGCCTGGGATGACCTTTCCATCACGGAGTGGGTAAGGGAAGGCCTCAAGGTGAGGGATGCCGTGGCGAAAAGAGTCGGCGGCGCGGCGGGTCCGCTCCCCGATTGTGCCACCTGGGAAGGGACTTCAGGGGAGGACATCCTCGCCAAAGCGATGTCCGACGAGGTCCGGATCACCGCCGCCGATGATGAGGACGTTCGGTCCCTCCGGGAACTCCTGATAATAGGGTGCAAGGGAATAGCCGCCTACGCTGAGCACGCCGAGGTCCTCGGCTTTGAAAAGGATGATATTTACGGCTCCCTTATGGAGAGCCTCGCTTCAACCACGAGGGACCTTCCCGTCGACGAGATGGTCGACCTGGTCATGAAGGCCGGCGAGACGGCCGTCATGACCATGGCCCTCCTCGATGAAGCCAACACCTCCACCTACGGCAATCCGGAGATTACCGAGGTGAACCTTGGGGTCAGGAACAACCCCGGCATCCTCATCTCGGGCCACGACCTTAAAGACATGGAAGAACTCCTGGAACAGACAGAGGGTACCGGTGTGGATGTCTATACCCATGGTGAAATGCTCCCCGCTAACTATTACCCGGCCTTCAAGAAATACGACCATTTCGTGGGCAATTACGGTGGCTCCTGGTGGCATCAGAACGAGGAATTCGAGTCCTTCCAGGGCCCGGTGCTGCTCACGACCAACTGCCTGGTCCCCGTGAAAAAGGAAAACACCTACCTCGACAGGCTTTTCACCACCGGTGTGGTCAGTTACCCCGGCGCCAGGCACATCCCGGCGAGGCCCAGGGGCGGGAAAAAGGACTTCTCGAGCCTGGTAGAGGTGGCAAAGAAATGCACCCCTCCGAAGGAGATAGAGAAGGGGAAGATCGTGGGCGGTTTCGCCCATGCCCAGGTCATGGCCCTTGCGGACAAGATCGTCGAAGCCGTCAAGTCCGGGGCGATAAAACGCTTCGTGGTGATGGCCGGATGCGACGGGCGGTTCAACTCCAGGGACTATTACACCAAGGTGGCGAAAAATTTGCCCAAGGACACGGTGATCCTGACCGCCGGCTGCGCCAAGTACCGCTACAACAAGCTTGACCTCGGCGATATCGGCGGCATCCCCCGGGTGCTCGACGCCGGTCAATGCAATGACTCCTACTCCTTGGCGGTCATAGCCCTGAAGTTGAAGGAAGCCTTCGGGCTGGCCGATATAAACGAACTGCCCATCTCCTACGATATCGCCTGGTACGAACAGAAAGCCGTCGCCGTCTTGCTGGCTCTGCTGTCGCTGGGCGTCCAGGGAATAAGGCTTGGCCCGACATTGCCGGCCTTTCTCTCACCCAACGTGGCAAAGGTCCTGGTGGACAAATTCGACATCAAACCCATAGGCACCGTCGAGGGCGATATAGCGGCGATGATGGCAGGGAAGTAACAGTACCTCATGGTTTAAAATAAGGGGGGCCAGGCCCCCCTTATTTTTGAATAGGGCCTTCTTTCGTACCCCGTAAGAATTCGATCACCCAGAACATCCCGGCATCGTGCTACCTCATGAGCACTTTTTCAAAAAGAGTATGATCAAAAGCAGGCCTCCATAACCGGAATTCCTGTTTTCAATCCACCCACTGTTCTCAGATGTCCGAAGGAGGGACAGATGCCTTCCGAAGCCTTTATCTTCGTTCGAAAGGAGAGAACCCTGGATGAAAAGGCTGTTCGTTCTGTTCGTTCTGTTGGTGGTCATGATAGGGGCCGTTACAGGAAGTACGACGGCCACGGCGATGGGAAAGGAGGTGGTCTTCGGCGACCAGACCTGGGACAGCATCCAATTCCTGCACCGGGTGATGGGCTACATCCTGGAACACGGTTACGGTTTCAGGCCGGTTTACAATTTTTCTGAGTCCATGCCCTCACTGATAGGGCTCGAACGGGGCGATAACCATATCGTCCTGGAGGTGTGGGTCGAGGCAAGGCAGGAATGGTGGGACAACGCCCGGAGTGCGGGAAAGGTGTCGGGCTTCGGAAAAGTCTTCCCCGACTCCCCATCAGGTCTTTACGTCCCGGCCTACCTTGTAAAGGGAGACCCCGATAGGGGCATTGAGCCCCTCGCCCCGGACCTTGTATCGGTCTTCGATTTGCCCAGGTACCAGCACCTTTTCTCCGACCCCGAAGACAAGAGCAAGGGAAGGGTCTATAACGCCATCTCGGGTTGGGCTGCCAGTGAGAGGTATGAAAAAAAATTCGCCGGGTATCGGGTGGATGACAAGCCCTTGAAGCATTACTTCAACCTCTTCGACCCCGGTTCCCAGACCGCGCTTAACGCCGCCATCAGGGGGGCTTACGAGAAGGGGCAGCCCATCGTCGCCTACTACTGGGAACCGACATCACTGCTGGGTGAACTGGACATGATCCTCCTCCATGAACCCGACTACGATGAAAAGATCTTCGCTGAGACCCGACTGTGCCAGAACCCATTCTTCTCCGTTGAGAAGGCTGCCAACGTGAACTGGGTCAAGGAACATGCCGAGGTCGTACCTCTCCTTGAAAACTTCCATCTCAGTCTGGAGATGACCAACGAGGTCCTCGCCTGGATGGAGGCCCACGGGAATGACCCACAGAAGGCGGCCCTCTGGTTCCTCAAGAACAATACCGATTTCTGGCATTCATGGGTCGATGATTCAAAAGAGGCGACGGAGAAGGTGAATCAGGCCCTGGAGAAGGAGAAGCTCCCTTAAGGGCGGAACCCGCGCTGGTCCCGCTTTTTTGAAAAGCCCAAACGGGCGCCATAAAAGGGGGACAGCCTGAGGTTAAGCTGTCCCCCAATGCCATGTTTTTTCGAAGTGCCCCTCAACCGGGTGTTTTTTCAGCAGTTTCCCGCGCTTCCCATTTCCTCATCTCCGACCTTAGCATCGTGAGGGCCAGGAGAAACCCGCTCAGGTCCATCAGGGGGAAGGCAAGCCAGACCCCGTCGGTGCCCACGAAATGGGGGAGGATAAGCAGCGTGGGGAAGCAGAAGACGATCTGGCGCAGGACCTGGAGGACAAAGGTCGCCTTGGCCCTCCCCAGCGCCTGGAAGGTGTAGCTTGTCACGATATACAAAGACATCAATGGCAGCAACAGGTAACCCAGCTGTAAACCCCTTGCGGCTATCGCTCCCAGTTCCATGTCCCCCCTGGAAAAAAGGTTCACCAGGAGGACGGGGAACGCCTGGACGATCACCCAGAACAAAGTGAAGATACCCGCGGCGGCGAGAATGGCCAGTTTAACTATGCCCCTTACCCTCTCCATTTTGCCCGCCCCGTAGTTGAACCCCACCAGTGGCTGGGCGCCTTCCCCGATCCCTAAGGCGGGGAGGTAAAAGAGGGAGTCGAGGCTGAAGAATATCCCCACGGCCGAGATGGCCAGGTCCCCGCCCAGGCGGCCCATTATCCTGTTTATGATCACCAGGAGTGTCACAAAGGATACTTCCAGCAGGCCCGGTGATATCCCGATGGCCAAGGCGGGCAGTATGATCTTCCATCGGGGACGGATGAGGTTCCTTCGGATCTTGAGGCTACTGTGACGCAGGTAGAAAAGGATGACCCAGCCCAGTGCCGCGGCCTGGGCCAGGGTGGTCCCCCAGGCGGCTCCCCTGACGCCCCACCCTAGGACCGCAATGAAGAGCCAGTCAAGGAAAATGTTGGTCAGGGTGCCGATCAGCATGGTTCCCATGGCCCAGCGGGGGGCGCCTTCGGCCCTCATCAGGCCGTTCATTGAGAAGGTCATCACCAGGAAGGGCATACCCAATGCCACTATCCGTAGATAATCCAGGGCCGAACCAATGACCAGATCGCTCGCGCCGAAAAGGCGGAGCATAGGGTTCCCGCAGCAGAATCCCGCCCACAGGAGTAAAACCCCTCCGGCGAGGGCCATCAAGAAAGCGTTCGCCAGGACTTCTTCCGCCCCGTCGCGGTCTCCCCTGCCCAGGTTTCGTGAGACGATCGATGACGATCCGACCGTTATCAGGATCCCGGCCGTGATGGCAAGGCCGAAATAGGGGAATGCCACGGTAACGGCCGCCAGGCCATTGGAACCCACTATTCGTCCTATGAACATCCGGTCGACGATGTTGTACAAGGCGTTGGAAAGCAATCCGACGATCGCCGGCATGGAGAAGCGAAAAAGAAGGCTGCCGATGGGGTCGCGCCCCATTACGTCCGTGCGTGTATCGTAAGACAAGTCCTCACTCCCTGGGCGCACCCTTCCGGAAGGCTGGAGACGGGGTCGAAGGACGGTTCCGATCCGCCGAGATCGCCTCTCCGGCCCGGCTCTTCGGCGATCGGCCGGGCCAGGCCGGCAGCTTTTTCTTTTCAAAGACCGGCGACATCATTCGGCGATCCCACCCCGAGGGCTCCCGGTGTCGGGCATTTCTGGGCCGCGGGTTATAGTACTCGCAGGGTCCTGTTCTTGACAAGAGCCCGCGGAGCAAATCCCCTGTGATCGTGGGTGCCTCCCGGTCAGCGGCCCTCTCAATAGGCTGGTGACCACCGGGGATACCGTTCACGCCAACAGCGGGAAGGGACGAGGCAATGCGAAAGCGTCACTTCGCCTACCTTTTCAGGTTATCCCGTTTCCATCGGAAACAGGGCTCAACGGACCCGTAAAAGGCGGTTTTATCGCCCTTCATGAAGGCCCAGTTCTGGTTGCCGTAGTCGAAGTGCCACCATTCATCGGGGAAGTTTGTGAACCCCGCTCCGGTCATGACGGCAAAAAGCATTCGACGGTTATCCAGGGCTTCTAGGGTCTTTCCCGCCATGGCTCCACCCGAAGATGCCCTTTTTTCATAATAGTCCGTCCCTGACCTGTCGGTGGTCTCGTCGAAATCCGAGCCCATGTAGAGGCAGAATCCCTTGTCGTCGGCTATGGTTATATCGACGGCGCCGCCCGTCAAGTGGGGCGAAGGCCGTTCGGGGTTGCTGGAAGGGGAAGCGATGAAACGGGCCGCCAGCGAGCCCAACTCATCGTCGTTCTTGAAGGGCATGGCCTCCCGGAGTTCTTCGCGATACTTGTTGAAAAGGGCGGTTTGCAAAGGTGCCGGTCGCCACCCATCGAGGAGCACCAACCTGAACCCGGGCGGTAGCCGGCCGACCGCTTCCAAAAGAAGTGTCAGGACTCCTCGCCGGACGTAACATTCCGGCAGGGCGCCTTCGATCCCGTTGAGGAAGTATATGGGGTGTACCAGCAGTTTGTCCGGAACGAGGCTGGCAGGGACCAGTTCCTCCCGGCATTCCACTATTGGCAGCGCGAGGGCCTTTTCCCAGTTGAAAAGCCTTTCCTGTGCTACGGGGGCCCAATTTCTTCCTGTTACCATCTTGGTCACCTCCCTAGAGGTTCATCATCCCCGGGATCAGCGTGGTCAGAAAGGGAAAAGTGATAATTATCAACAGGACGATCAGCGACACGCCTATGAAGGGCCAGATGTGAATGAAAACGTCGGTCAACTTCACCTTACCGACGGCCGCTACGACGTAGTTGCAGGCGCCCATAGGCGGCGTGATGAGGGCGATGGTCACGTTCAGCGTCATGACCACGCCGAACTGGAAAGGGTCTATGCCGGCTTTCATGGCGATAGGCGTGAAGATGGGGGTAAGAAGGGTGAGGGTGGATACTTCCTCCATGAACATCCCTATGGGGAATATCACTCCGCTCAGTACCACCATCAGGAGCCAAGGCCTGTCCACAAGGCCGGCCTGGAGCAGCAGCGCTGCAAAGCGCTGGGGGACTTGTTCCCATTTCAGGAGCCAGCCGATGACCGTGGCGGCCCCCATGATGAGGAATATCGAACTGGTAAGGCGGACCGTTTCGTAAAGGCATTCCCAAAGGACCTTCCTGGTCAGCTGCCTTGTATAAAAGACACCTGTTACAAGGCAGTAGGCCACGGCCAGGGCTCCGGATTCCGTCGGCGTCACAATTCCCGTGATGATCCCCCCCAGGATGATGACGGGGGCGAGGAGGGCCACCGCCGACCTCGCCAGGATCTCCTTTTTTCGTTTGCGGACTTCGGTGAAGTCGGCGACGGGCACGTGGTATTTCATTGAATAAAAGTAGTTCATGATCATGAAGGCACCCCCGAGGACCAGCCCAGGGAGTATCCCCGCCGCGAAAAGACCCCCGATGGACGTGTTGGTCATAGTGGCGTAAATGATCATGAAGATACTCGGGGGGATGATCGGTCCGATAAGGGCGCTGCCGGCGGTAAGACCTGCCGAATAGGAGGGGGAAAAGCCGTCCTTGATCATGGCTGGGATGAGGATCGAGCCGAGAGCCGACGCGTCGGCCACAGCGGACCCGTTCACACCCGCAAGGATGATGCTTCCCACCACGTTCACGTAACCGAGCCCGCCGCGTACGGAGCCGACCAGGAGCCGACAGAAGTCGAGCAGGCGGTCCGTCAGCCCCGATCGGTTCATAAGGATCCCCGCCAGGATAAAAAAGGGAATGGCCATGAGGGTGAAGGAATCCATTCCGCCGAAGAACTGCTGGCTCATCACTCTCAGCAGGGAAAGGTCGCCCAGGAGCAATATCCCCACCAGAGCCGCCGAGAGCAGGGATAAAAAGAGTGGCAGCCCCAGGATCATGAGCACGAGGAAGGAAGCCAGCATGAAAAAGCCCAAATCAGTTCCCCCTTCCCTCGAGGTGAAGGAGCACGCTCCCCGCCAGCAGCAGCGCGAACCCGGCGGGCAACGCCATCAGGGGTATGGTTTTCGGGATGTTAAGCGCCAGGGTCCTCATGTACCAGATCCTGGTCGCGTTCACCCAGCCAAGGTAGATCATCAGTAAAAGAATGGCCGACGAAAGGAAAAATTTACCCTGCTTTATCACCCGTTGAAGGAGGGGTGGGAGGTGGGGGACCACGAAATCCACCGCCATGTGGTCCCCCTTTATAGCAGCCCCGAGGGCGCCGAGCATTACGATCCAGATCAGAGAGAAGCGTGCCACCTCCTCTGTCCAGACGAGGGAACTTTTAAGGACGTAGCGACAGAAGACCCCCAGGAGGATATCGCTCACGTTAACGGCGAGCATGAAGCAGGCGGCCCACGCTCCGAAAAGTTCAAGCCTGGAAATCCATTTCGAAAGCCTTCTTCCCGAGTTGGCGCCGGAAAAGGTCATCACGGGTTATTTCGCCTTTTCGTTGGCGTCCTTGGCGCATTGCAAGGCCAGGTCCAGCCAGTCTTGCCCCACCTTTGTCCTCAACCACTCCACGTAGGCAGGCTGCGCCGCCTTCCGGAAGGACTCCATCTCCTCATGGTCGGGCGCGTAGGCGGCCATCCCTTTTTCCACAAGGAATTCGATATCCTTCCTGTCGGCCTCCTGCATCGCCTGCCTGTTCAGCGAATTGGCTTTCTTCGCCGCTTCGGTGAAGGTCGCCCTTTGTTCCGCCGTAAGCGAGTCGAGGAGGTCGCCGTTGATGACGAGGAACTGGTCTGAGTACTGGATGTTGGCAAGGGTGAGGTACTTCTGGACTTCGTAAAGGCTGCCCATCTTGATGTACATGGCGGGGTTCATCTGCCCATCAACGACGCCCGACTTCAGGGCCATGTACAGCTCCGTCCAGGGGATGGGCGTACCGCTGGCGCCGAAGGATTCAAAAAGGATGACCTGTCCCTCGTCCATCCCGCGGAAGCGGAGACCCTTGAAGTCCTCGGCGGTCCTTATCTGCCTCTTGTCATTGGTGAAGGCCAGGAAACCTCCTTCCTCGACGGCTTCCAGCAGGTACGCGCCGGTACGCTGGTGGAACTCCTCCTTCGCCCTCTCCCAGTAGCGGCTCTCATCGAAGAAGAAGTGGGCCGCATTGTAACTGTCGAACATGAAAGGCACCGCCGAAGCGTAGATCTCCGGGAATACCGGTGCCACGCCTGCGAAGGACGCCACGTTGATAATGGGCTGATTCATTCCCTTTTTCGCGAGAAGTTCCATTCGTTCCTCTTCGTTGCCGAGCTGGCTGTCCGGGAAGAGCTTGATCATCACAGCCCCCCCGGTTCCCTCCTCGACCAGTTTCTTGAAGTTGACGGCGTAAAGGTGCACCGCGTTGTTCTCCTCGTCGGCCGGGCCGTTGTAGGACATCTTGACCTCCAGGGCGGCCGGCGACGACACTCCCGAAAAAGCGACGCAGAAGAGGGCGAGCAGAATCGCGGCGATCAACCTTCCGGGTCTCATCATGATCAACCTCCTTCATTAAGATCTAAACCGGGTGCCTCCAATGAAATGTGAGCCGATCCCACCCAAGGCAACCTGGTAAATAAATGATACCAAAAAAGGAGACGACCTCCTAAAAAGATGTTGGCTTTCCAGGAGCGCCCGGGCAGAGACAGGGCAGATGTTCCCGAAAGGGTCTACCCCGGTGGCCCTGGTTTTGTTCTTCACGCCCAGTTCTGGCCCCTTAATCCCTGTTCGTATATATTTGGACCACCCAGGTATTAGATCGAGACAGAAAAAGGCCGAAAATATTCCCGAAAAGGTTGTGAGACCCATGGCGAAAGTGACGATCCAGCAACTGCAGAAGATGAAGGAGGCAGGTGAGAAGATCTCCATGGTGACGGCCTACGATTATTCCCAGGCCGTCCTGGTGGAGAAAGCCGGCATTGAGGTGATCCTGGTGGGCGATTCTCTCGCCATGACCACCCTGGGCCACGAAGGGACGACGGCCCTAACCACCGATGAAATGATCGCCCATATCAAGCCCGTAGTGAAGGGGGCACCTTCACCCCTGGTCATAGGGGATCTCGTTTTCGGTTCTTACAACGAGAGTCTTTCCCAGGCGGTTCATTCGTCAACCCGGCTCATCAAGGAGGGCGGGTGCGATGCCGTAAAACTCGAGGGCGCGCACCCCGACGTCATCAAGGCCATCGTTGATGGAGGTATAGCCGTCCAGGGGCACCTGGGGCTCACACCCCAGACCGCCGTCCTCCTGGGAGGGTTCAAGGTCCAGGGGAAGGGCAAAGAAGCCGGGCTCCAGTTGCTCGATGATGCGAAGAGGTTGGAGGAGGCGGGAGTTTTCTCCATCGTGCTGGAATGTGTCCCCGAAGAATTGGGGAGGGTCATGTCCGGCCTTGTGGATGTGCCGGTCATCGGTATAGGCGCAGGCAGGTATTGCGACGGGCAGGTTCTGGTGCTGCACGACATGATGGGGCTTTTCGACCGGTTCACGCCCAGGTTCGTCAAGCAGTACAGGCAGATAGGGAAAGAAATGGTGGAGGCCTTCATGGAATTCAAGGCGGAAATAAGGAACGGTTCCTTCCCGTCGGAAGAGAATGTATTCACTGGATTCTCCAGGGAAGAGGCCGATGCTCTTTTCGAGGAACTCAAGTCCCACGGGGTGCATCAGGACCGTTGACCGAAAGGAGCCTGGGAGTTGGCAATGCCCAGGTGTCCTTTGCGTTGGCCGGTTTTTTCGAGGTCCGGCCCGGGAAGGCGGGTCAAGGTTGTGTCGAGCCCTATCCCAGTAATATTCCCCAGTCGTTCATCTTCTGGGCAAGGCTTTTCGAGGCGTAGGCCGGGCTGGTCGATGGAAGTGTCTGTCTTCGCAAGGCTCTTTTGTCGGCGTCCAGGTCAGGCAGGACGAAGCGTTCATACAGTTCCGCAGCCTTGCGGCCGTTGAAAAAGATAGCCGTGACCGTCGGATGGTCTTGAAAAAACCGTCCAAAGTTGTTTGGGATGACTCCGTCAGCGATGATCGCGCCGTCCATGCTTCCGGGCCTCTCGCAGTAGAGCAGGACGTCCCACAAGGCGATCCTCGCGCCGCGGAGCCTTTCAAGCCGGTCTTCATAAGGGAGTACCGGTCCGGCTTTGAAGAGTCCGCCCATGATCGTCCAGAAAGCGTTCCTGGGGTGAGCGTAATATTGCCTCTCCTGGAGCGACCGTTTCCCCGGGAAACTGCCCAGGATGAGCAAAAGCGGTCCCGGCCCGGAGACAAAGGGGAAACCTCTCTGTTCTGCCAACGATCCATCACTCCCGTACCTTTATAATAAGGATGACGCAAGCAAAAGGCAAAAGCATTTTAAACCTACTGAAGAGGGTACGACACTTTGAGAGAATACTTCCGACTTGACCTTTTAGCCGTCCTCACGGCGGGCGTCCTCTGGGGCACCCTGAGCCCTGCTGGTAAACAGCTGAGCCTTTTGGGCGCCGACATGCTCACCGTGGCGGTCCTGAGGGCGGCTTTCATGGCCGGGGGAGTGGCTCTTTTCCTCCTGGCACGCATGCCGCACCGCTTTCGAATCGGAGGCCGCCAACTACTTCAGGTCGCGATCCTTGCCGGACCCTGCATGGTGGGCATCTACGCCGGGTTCTTCTTCGCGCTTCATCACCTCTCGGTGCCGGTCACCATTGTCATTTTCTTCACCCATCCCCTGCTCACGACCATCGGCTCGCTGGTGATAACAAAGGAACTCCCCGATCGCCGCCAGGTCGCCGGGGCACTGCTCACCCTTGCGGGTGTGGCGGTAGGGGTGCTCACAACGAAGGGGTCCTTTTCGGGAGGGATAGACCCCGTTGGGATCGCCTGGTGCCTTTTCGCCGCCCTGGGAATGTCTTTGTATTCCCTTTTCGGAAGGCTTTCGGCCCAGACAGGGTTCATACCCCAAGCCACGTTGTTTTTCTATTTGCAGTTTTTCGGCCTGGTCTGGCTCTTCCTGCTCAAGACATTCACTGCCGGATGGGGTGACCTTCCCTCGATCACCACGGCACAACTGTTATGGATCATGTACGTAGGGCTTGGCGGGGGCATGCTGGGCTACAGCATCTATTTTTACGGCCTCAGGACCTTGCCGGCTTCGACGGCCAGTATCGTCTCATCCATAGAGATAGTAACGGCTTTCACCCTTTCGGCCGTCCTGTTGGGTCAACCCCCGGCCTCCAGGGAGGTAGTGGGTGCGGCCCTCATCGTTCTGGCGATAGTCCTCGTGAGCCGCGGTGGCAGTGAATCCTTAAGAATACAATCCTAACAATCAGCAAATCTCGAGAGGAGGTTGGGCTCCATGTTCAAGGAGTTCAGGGAATTCGCGATGCGGGGGAACGTGGTGGACATGGCCGTGGGTATCATAATAGGCGGAGCCTTCGGCACGATCGTTATGAGTCTTGTCACCGATATACTCATGCCTCCCATAGGCCTTGTCCTTGGTGGTGTCGACTTTACCGATCTATTCCTTACGCTCAAGGAAGGAGTCTCGCCGGGGCCCTACGCGACGCTGGCGAACGCCCAGGAAGCCGGCGCGGTTACCGTGGCCTACGGTCTTTTTTTGAACTCCGTGGTCAGTTTCCTCATAATCGCCCTATCGGTATTCTTCGTCATCAAAGGGGTCAACGCGATGAAACGCCGGGAAGAAGAGACTTCCCTGGAGCCGACCACGAAGGATTGCCCTTTCTGTCTTTCCTCGGTGCCTCTCAAGGCGACCCGCTGTCCTTTCTGTACCTCCGAGCTAGCCTGAAGGAGCAAGGCCCCAAAGCAGGAAGGAGACAACCGAAATGAACAGGGGGGCGGCGGAACCGCCCCCCTCTTCATGTATTCTTCGTCTCTTCAGCTCGCCGTAACGGTTCTTCGGGCGTTGAGGATCTTCAGGGCGACCACCGAGGCGCCGATGAAGAGGGCGGCCATCACCTTCACACGGTAATCGGGCAGGAAGGCGACGATGGCGGCGACAAAAAGGACAGCCCTCACGGGATAGCTCAGCCTTTCAAACATCCACCCCTGCAAAGCCGCCGCCAGGCTGAAGATACTGGCCAGGGAGGCCACGACAATGATGGCAAGGGGGACCCAGGAAAAATTCTCCAGGAGTATCACAGGGTTATAGATGAAGGAGTAGGGTATGAGGTAGGCAACGAGGGCTATCCTGGTCGCCATGAAACCCGTCTGGCTGGGGTTGCCCCCGGCAATTCCGGCGCCGGTGAACGAAGCGAGGCAGACCGGCGGGGTCAGGTCGGCCATGATGCCGAAGTAGAAGACGAAAAGATGGGCAGCCAGGGGCAGGACCCCCATCTTGACCAGCGCGGGGGCGATCATCGTACTCGTCACTATGTAGTTTGCCGTCGTAGGCAGCCCCATCCCCAGCACCAGGCAGGCCACCATGGAAAGAAGCAGCGTCGGGAACAACAACCCCCTCGAGATGTCGATGATGTTGTTGGAGATCGTCAATCCCAACGCTGTTAGTGATGAGGTCCCCACGATGAAACCCACCAGCGCGCAGGCGAGGGCCACGCCCAGGGCGCACCGGGCCCCCTCCTCGAGGGCGTCGCAGATGTCCTTGATCCCCATCCGGGTGTGCTTGCGGAGGAGGCTCACCCCCACGACGCTGACGATCCCCCAGAAAGCCGCCGCGAGGGGGGTATACCTGTTCAGGAGCATACCGATGATGACCACCAGGGGAACCATGAGGTGGCCATCTTTTTTCATGACCTGCTTCAGCGAGGGTAGGAGATCCTTGGGCAGGCCTCTGAGGTCCCTCTGGCGGGCTCTCAAGTGGACGGCGAAGTAGAGGGCGATGTAGTAGAGCAAGGCCGGTATCGCGGCCGCGGCGGCTATTCTCAGGTAGGAGATCCCCAGGAATTCGCTCATGATGAAAGCACCGGCTCCCATGATGGGTGGCATGAACTGGCCCCCGGTGGAGGCGCTGGCCTCGACGGCACCGGCGAATTCAGGCTTGTAGCCCACCTTTTTCATGAGCGGGATCGTGAAGGCGCCGGTGGTGGCCACGTTGGCCACGGAGGAACCGCTGATGGTCCCCAACAGGCCCGAGGCGACTATGGCGACCTTCGCGGGGCCGCCGGGTGAATGACCCGCCATGGCCAAGGCGAGTTCGTTGAAGAACCTGGCCCCCCCGCTCTTCCCAAGAAAGGCTCCAAAAAGGATGAACAAGAATACGAAAGTACTGGAGACCCCGAGGGCCACACCGAAAATTCCCTCCTGGGTCAGGTACATGTGCTGGATGATCCGGTTGATCGAGTAACCCCTGTGCATGAACATGAAGGGCATGAAGCGACCGAAGTAGCAGTAAAGGAGGAAAAAGACGCTCAGGAAGGGGAGCACCTTCCCGGCAACCCTTCTCCCGGCTTCCAGGACCATCACAAAGGTGAGTATGCCAAGCCAGACCTCGTGGGGTTGTACCTGGGCCCCCCTTCGGGCGATCTCGTTGAAGAAGAATATTATGTACCCCGTCCCCACACCGGCTACTGCCGCCAGGACCCAGTCAAACCAGGGGATCTTGGTCTTGTCCTCGCCCTCTCTGCCCGGGTAAAGCAGAAACACGGCCACGATGGCGAAGGTGAGGTGGACGGCGCGATGGATCGATGTGGGCAAAAGTCCGATCCCTGCGGTATAGAGGTGGAAAAGGGACATGGCGATCAACCAGGCGGAAACGAACATCTTCGGGAAACCTACCGGCCGACGAAAGCGGCTCTCGATGTCGTACTTCTCGACTATGCTCTGGAGGTCTTCCTCCTCGATCTGCTGCACTAGCGGTGTTTTGACGGTTTCGTCCTTACCCATGTCAAACCCCATTCCCGAGAGGGCCCGGGCCGCCAATCGCTCCGACCCGGGCCCTGAAAGATTTTTTGATAATTGAGGACCTTACATTACCTCGTCGTAGTACCTCCTGGCTCCGTAGTGCATCGGGATCAGTATGTACTGGATGTTTTCGGGTTTCATGGTCTCCATCATGGCACGAACGGCGAGAAGGTCATCCTTGTGCTCGAAGAGAGCCTTGGTCATCCGGTAGGCCAGGTCGCCATCGACATCCTTGTTGATGGCCAGGATATTCCAGCTGGCGTAGGTCTTGACCTCGTTGGGCTGGTTTGAGTAGAAATTGGCCGGGATGGTGAAGGGCACCCAGTAGGGGGTTTCGGCAATGACCTTGTCCCGGATGTTGTCGGGAACATCGATGAATTCCACCACACCCAGGGTGGCGGCCTCGACCACGCCGGCCATCCCGAGGGAACCCACCATCACTGCTGCGTCAATCCGCTTATCGCTGAAGGCGGTCGCCGTATCGCCGACGCCGAGGTTCTCGGCCTGGATATCCTTGTCAGGGTCGATCCCCGCCAGCCTGAGCAGTTGACGGGCCGTGACTTCGGTTCCGCTAGCGACGGCCCCGATGGAGATCCTTTTGCCCTTGAAGTCGTGGAGGGTCTTGATGCCGCTTCCCTTGGCTATCATCAGTTGGGTCGGCTCGGGATAGAGGGGAACAAGGGCCCTGATGTAGTCCTGGGGGTTGCCCTCGAATTTATCCTTCCCCAGGTAGGCGTAGTAATAAAGGCCGTCCATGAAGCCTGTTTCGGCCTCCCCACTGCCCATCAGCTGGATGTTGTTGACGGTGCCGCCGGTGGACTGGGCGCTGGCCTTGATGCCTTCGATATTATCATTCCAGATCTTGGCCATCGCCGCGCCGAGAGGATAGTAAGCACCTCCCGTGCTTCCCGTGGCGATGTTGATGAACGTCACGGCCGAAGCTGCTCCCGCCACAAGGCCCGCCATCACCATCGCAAGGACAAGGATCCTCAAACCTCTTCTCATTTCCGAGAAACCTCCTTAAGGAAAGTCACCTCGTGAGGAAAGGTGCAGATAATATATACCTTATAAACAGGTTTCCTGTCAAAGGATCACATAGCCATCGAGCAGGTCTCGGGTCCAGGGTATTGGGGGAGGACCGATCACGGTCACTGGGTATTGCTTTCGGGCGGTATGGAGGTGCTGAACCGGTGGTGTACCCTTGGGGCGAAGAGGATAATAGCGCCGCAGATCAACCTGAAGGCCCAGGCGAAGTTCAAATACCGCGCGATGAAGCCCGTCAACACGGGGGAGACGAAGTAGCACCCGGCCATTAAAAACCACACCAGGGAGGAAGCCTTCGGCCGAAGCCTTGCGGGGACCATGTCTCCGATGAGGGCGAGGTGTAGAGGGAAGCCGTATCCCATTCCGATGCCGTAGACCACTCCCCAGAAGATCATCCGGGCGTTACTGTTCACAAAAGTAACGGCTACCAACGCGAAGGCGGTCACCGAAAAGCTGAGAGCCCCTAACCTGTTCCGCGGAAGGCGGTCCATGAGCCTGAAGCCGAAAAGCCTTATCAAGAGCCCCGTCAGGGCCTGGGAGGAGATGAACGACGAGGCGAGCAAACTTCTCTCCATGGCCAGTCCCGCCAGGGAGACTATGGCGGCGTCGGTCATGGCGAAGAGGATAACCGAAGCCAGGAGGGTCCTGAGTTCCTTCCCCTTTAGCACCTCTGAATAGGTCCCCCAGTAGACATTCCCCAGGTTAGGATCCTCTTCCCTGGGTATGGTGAGGGTGACGGCCAGGCAGAGGATGGCGGGAAGAATAGGTGACCAGATGTAGAAATTTTTGTGGCCGTTCCGCAAAAGCCACTCGGCGATGGGAAGCAACGCTATCAGGGGGGCTATGGTGCCGGCGCTGGCAAGGGTGAAGGAAGAGCCCCGGACCTTTTCAGGAACGGTCAGGACCTGGTAAGTGGTCAGACCGACCAGAAAAAGGCTCGAGGAAAAACCCGTGAGGGCTCTGAAGACCAGTATCAGGGGGACCGAAGATCCAGCCAGGGCGACCCCCGCCCCGCTAGCGAGGCAAAGGAGCGAGGCCGCCAGCATCACCCTCCTGAAGGAAAACCTCTCGATGACGAGGCTGGCGAGAGGTCGGGTGACCGCCGAGGCGGCGAAATAGATCCCCAATATCCACCCGAGGGTTCCGGGATCGGTGACCCCCATATTCTGCAGGTACAAGGCAAGGAGGAAATAAAGATCGCCAAAAGCCATTATGGCGAAGTTGCCTGTAAGGAATCGACCGGTGAGGACACTGGTATAATTCATGGAAGAGACACCTTCTTCGCATCCAAACACGGACCTCATGCAGTGTAGCACGAGAGAACGCGGAGATGTCAACCAGGGTAATTGGCCAGGTCCTTGAGGTGCTGTAGCTCCTCCGCTGTTATCTCGCCCGACACGAAGGGCGAGTAGACGGTTTTGTTCTGCAGGAGGGGTTCGTGCTGCACTTCAGGGTGCCTGCAAAGGACGTCCCTGAAAAGAGGGGTGCCGGGGATCGGAGAATATTGAGCGAGTTTCACCTTCGCCCCGAGGGATCGGACGAAACGGATAGTCTCGGCGATGTCGGAGGCTTTCTGTCCTGGAAGGCCGGCCAGCACATAGGTCTCAACCTGGTCGGGCCGGTAACCCGCGTCCAGGAGGCGGGTTACGGCCGCCCTGTATTCCTCGGAAGTAGCCTTGATCCCCCCTGCTTCGAGGTTGATCTCATCGACGCCCTCAAGGCTGAGGCGAATGGTTTTAAAACCCGCCCGGTGCAACATTGAAGCACAATCACGGTCGATCTCGCGTACGTGGAGCCCGTTAGGCGCGTGAAGCCTCAAGTCGGGGTGACGATCGATGATCCCTTTACAGAGAGGGTAGAAGTGATCCTCCTTCGCCGCCAGAAGGGCATCGTCATAAAAAGCAAGGTCTTCCGCCCCGAGGTCGACCTGGAGGTCAACTTCGGCCACCAGCCGGCCCAGGTCCCTTCGCCTGAACTCCGGCCATAGGAGAGAAGAGGCGCAGTAGGTACACCTCCTGGGGCAACCGGTGGACGAGAGGGCCACTCCGAAGGTCAACCTCCCGTAAAGGTCCATCGCCGGTGTGGCAGAAGGGAGTGGCAAGGGCACCGTTTGGACCTCGTCCGCCCCGGAGAGGGAGGCGTGCTCTGGACATAGGACGGGGTAAATCCCGCCGAGGATCACCGGGACCCCCGGCAACAAATCCTTGAGTTGCTCGATGCACCAGAACACACCCTTGTACCAGTAAGTCATGACCGATGTGACGAGGATGAGGTCGGGCCGCGGTAGGGAGCGAACCCTTGAAGCGAGCCCTTCACCATCAAGGCCGTAATGCCAGAAACGGCGGGGGATCTGCCGGTAGGCCTCGGGCTTAGGGATCTCCCTCCTGGCGGGGACCCTCCGACCGTACTTTTTATCGGAAGCGGCGGAATCACGGATGCAGTCGATGAGATAAACCTCGTTGCCCCTTTCCCGCAGGAGACCAAGGAAAAAAAGCAGCCCCAATGGTTTAGCCCAAAGGTCGAAGAAGGAGAAGTCCATCACCGGGGGATTCACTCCGAGTACCCTGCAGCCCTTCAGGTGACCAAGAGGCCCTGACAGATCACTCATCAGCGCTGTTCTACGAGAACAAAACCGGACAACCCACGGGGCTCCGGATCCCAAACTCTCGATGCCATGATCTCCGCCATGACTTCCAATTCCTTCCCCTTTGATCTCCCGGGATCGGGAATAACTTGCCCTTTGGTGTCCATTATATTTCAGAAAGATCATAGTAAATCGTGAGCCCTGCCGAAGAAGACCCCCCCATTGGGCCGGCCCTTGAAGTAGAATAGCAGAAAGATCCGAAAACCATGGCGGTTGGGAGGTGGCAGGGATGAATTGGAAAAGACTGGTCCTTCCGGTTGCTGTTTTATCAATATTGGTTTTCTCCGGCTCAGCTTTTGCCGCGGAGTTCAAGGCGGACATGGCCGTGGAAACCGCTGGTGAGACCATCACGAGCAAGGTTTATGTCAGCGGTAGCCTCATGCGGCATGAGACGAAGATTCCCGGCGGCGGGATGAATATCAGTATCTTTGATGGGGCCAGGGGGATAATGTATGTCCTTATGCCCGAAGAAAAAATGTTCATGGAATTTCCCAACGACCAAATCGTCCTGGGTGACGAGGATATTGAAAAGAAGCTTTCCGGCGAGGCGGACCTGAAAAAGATAGGAACGGAGACCATCGATGGTTACCAGTGCGACAAGTATGAGGTGATCTACAAGGATCCCGACATGAGGGACATGGACAGTTCCGTGGTTTGGGTAGCTCGGAAACTCAATTTCCCGATCAAGGGAGTCTCCGAGGGGAAAGACGGAACGGTTATCGTGACCTATAAAAACATCAAGGAAGAGGCCATCGATCGGTCCCTGTTCGAAATACCCAAGGATTATAATAAGTTCTCTTTCTAGAACCATTAAGGGCGCCCGTCGTTTGGACGGGCGCTCTTCAGTCCGCGCCCGGTCATCCCGATACCCGTCGCCCACGGTCAAGGCTAATCGAGAAGGGTATCGAGCGTCGCTGCTAAAAAAAGTTCGAAGGCCTCCCCGATGTCCCTTATATCCAGTCCCGTCAACCTTTTGATCTTTTCTATCCTATAACCCAGTGTATTCCGGTGGATATTGAGATCCTTCGCTACGAGTCCGGGGCTGCAGGGGTGAGCACACCAGGCCTTGAAAGTGCGAAACATCTCCTCCCAATCGGGGGCCTCCTTGAGCCCTGAGAGAGTCTTGGAGGCGAAACGGCGGCCTTTTTTGGTGTTAACCGTCGTCAAAAGGTCTTCCAGCCGGTAATCGTCAATAGAATGGGTCCCACCCGGATCATTCTTCTTCAACCCTATGGTCAGCGCTTTCTAGGCATCAAGGTAGGAGAAGTGGAGTTCCTCCACGACCTGGGCGGGCGAACCTCCCCCCACTGTCAGGATTAACCCCATCCCCTTCATTTTCTCCCTGCATCTTTGGCATCCCGACACAGCGTGATCCAGAACGGACCCTCCTCCCACTTCTTTAATGGCGGCGAAGATCGCGAACCTGGCGCCTCCCAGGCTGGCACCGAAATTCAAAGGTTCCGGGAAAACAGATAGGATGATCTCATGGATCTCCTTAAAGAGAGAAACCCGTTCCAGGGGGTCAAGCCCTTTCCCGGTCGCCCCGGGCTTGGCCGACCCGGGCTCCAGGACCAGGCAGACTCTTGGCACATATGGTTCAAAACCCAATTCCCTGATCCGGGTCGCCAGGATGCCGGGGTCATCATGGCCGGGGGCGAAGGAAGCGATATAGGAGATGAGTTCCTGGACCGCCCTGTCCTTGGCCCCTGCGGATTCCTGGATCATCTGTTCCCTGAGGAACAGCTCCGCCTGCTTTTGAACGAGGTAACCGTAACGGGCTACCTCCCTGTGATCACCGGCGATGGCGATGGATCCCACCACCTCGCCGGCGAGGCAAACCGGCAGGGTTACACCAGGTTTGACGCCTTCAAGGCGAGAGGCCTCTTCACTGTCCGTAAATGTTTCCGCCCGGGATCTCATGCATTCCAAGGACGGGGTATGTACTGTGCCGAGCCGGGAAAGGTCGCTGCTTCCTAAAGTCACGCCGTTTTCGTCGGTTATCAGGACGTGGTGCCCGATGATGCCATTGGTTATATCGCAAATCTCCTGGGCGAAACGCTTCAACATTCGTATCCCCTCCTCGAAGATAAAGCCATTATGGACCAAGAAGTTTTTGTGCAAAAGTCCAAAAAATGGACTGTCCGAAGGGCACAAGTCTTTAAGGGTGAACAATATACTGAAGTCGGCCAGGATACTATAATTCTATTTGAAAGTAATAGCATCCCGCGTAAGGAGGGAATGGCCCATGAGGTTGGAATTGCACAAAGTCAGGATTGGAAATGTCTCATGGGGGGAAGCGACAGAGGTCAGGGGTGGAACCTTGTTCATCAACCGGGAAGAGATGCTCGCTGTCGCCAGGGAAGAACCCCGGTTCGCCCGCGTGGAACTTGAACTCGCCCGCCCCGGCGAGAGTGTCAGGATCATCCCTGTAAAGGACATCATCGAACCCAGGTGCAAGCTTTCCGGCCCCGGGGAGGTGTTCCCGGGCTTTGTGGGTGGCACCTGTACCGTGGGAGAGGGTTCGACCCTGGTCCTCGAAGGCGCCGCCGTGGTCACCTGTGGCTCTATCGTTGCCTTCCAGGAAGGTCTGATAGATATGTCGGGTCCGGCCGCGGTTTACTCCCCTTTTTCCCGGACGAACAACGTGGTGCTCGTGGTCGAACCCGTCCAGGGAATCGACCAGCACTCCTACGAGGCCACCTTGCGCGAGGCGGGGTTCAGGCTCGCCTGGTATCTGGCGGACAAGAGCAGGGGAGCGGAGGTCGACGAGGTCAAGGTCTACGAAATGGAAGGCCCGGTGAAGGAATCCTCTAAGTATCCACACCTCCCAAGAGTGGCATATTTCTGCATGTCCATAACCCAAGGGCTTCTTCATGACACCTTCCTTTACGGCGCCGACATGAAGCACCTGGTCCCGACCCTGATCCACCCCAACGAGAAGATGGACGGAGCCATGGTCTCGGGGAACTGCGTGTCTTCCTGCGATAAGAACACCACCTGGCATCACCTGAATGACCCGATCGTGGAGGAGCTCTATGAAAGACATGGGAAGGACCTTGTCTTCCTCGGCGTCATTCCGACCCTGGAGGATACAAGGCTGGCGGGTAAGGAAAGGACCTCCTCCTTCAACGCGAATCTTGCCAGGTCTCTCGGGGCTGATGGCGTGGTCATTTCCGAGGAGGGTTACGGCAACCCTGATACAGACCTATGCATGAACGCCGCCAAGTGCGAAAAACTTGGGATAAAAACGGTGGTAATCTCCGATGAGGCCGCGGGGACCGACGGCAGAAGCCAGGGTCTCGCCGACGCTACCCCTGAGATCACGGCCTTTGTTTCCACCGGCAATGTCAACGAGATGGTGGAGCTCCCCCCCATGGACAGGGTTATCGGCCACGATGGTTCTATTTCCAACCTGTCCGGAGGGGCCGAGGAGAGCCTCCGGGAAGACGGCTCGATGTTCGTCGAACTCCAGGCGATCATCGGATCCACCAACGAACTCGGCTTCAACAGGATCGGGGCCCGGTGGGTCTAGAAGGGGCGGTGATGAAGATGACGACGAAAACAACAACGCAAACAACAACAAAGAGAGTTGTCTGCTATATCAACCAGTTTTTCGCCGGGATGGGAGGAGAGGAACAGGCCCATGTGCCCCCTTCGGTCCGCCCCGGAGCCATTGGTCCCGCAGCCCAGGTTCAAAGCCTCCTTGGCGGCGGAGCCGAGGTCGTCGCGACGGTGATTTGCGGCGACAGTTTTTACGGGGAACACCTGGAAGCGGCCCGGGAGGAATTCGTAAGGATGATCGGTGAGTTCAAGCCGGATGTCCTCATGGCGGGACCCGCCTTCAACGCCGGGCGGTACGGCGTGGCCTGCGGCGATGTCTGTGCGGCTGTAACGGAGGCGTTGGGCATTCCTGCCGTCACGGGGATGTTCAGCGAAAACCCGGGCGTGGAGCTCTACAGCCCCCAGGTCTTCATTGTGAAAACCGCTGACAGCGCGAGGGGCATGAAAGATGCCCTGGGCGCGATGACGTCTCTGGCCCGTAAACTTTTAGGAGGCGTCCCTTTGGGAGCCGCCGAGGAGGAGGGCTATTTCTCGAGGGGGACCAGGAGGAATTTCTTCTACGAGACCAGCGGAGCCAGGAGAGCCGTCGATATGCTCCTTAAAAAACTCGCGGGGACTCCCTTCTCTACGGAGTACGAGATGCCCGTCTTCAAGCGCATCACCCCCGCGAAACCACTGGAGAACCTGGAAAAAGCGACTATAGCGCTGGTGAGTTCGGGGGGGATCGTCCCCAGAGGGAACCCTGATCACATAAGGGTCTCCTCCGCCGAGTCCTACGGGATCTATGATATCTCAGGCCTGGATGATCTCACACCCGATGAGTTCGAATCCATCCATGGCGGTTACGACAGGGTATGGGCGAATGAGGACCCTGACACGGTCCTCCCCCTTGACGTCATGAGGGAACTGGAAAAAGAAGGCGTTTTCGGTAAACTGTATGATCATGTGTTCACCACCACCGGAACGGGGACGGCCGTCGCCCATGCCGAACGTTTCGGTCGCGAGATCGGCGAAAGGCTCAAAAGGGATGGTGTTGATGCCGTCATCCTGACCTCTACCTGAGGCACCTGTACACGATGCGGCGCATCGATGGTGCGGGAGATCGAAAACGTGGCGGGGATCCCGGTGGTACAGATAGCCACCATTGTCCCGATCATGCTTACCGTTGGGGCGAACAGGATCGTGCCCGGCGTGGCCATCCCTCACCCCGTGGGGGACCCGACGAGGGGGGGCGAGGGGGACAGGGCCGTAAGAAGGCAACTACTGGAAAGAGCCCTGAAGGCCATCATGACCCCTATCGAGGAACAGACCGTCTTCACCTCCTAGTGTGGCCGGGCAGGCTCAAGAAAACCGCGGAGGCGGGAGGCTGGGCCTCTCCGCCTCCGTTTTTTATGGAAATAAGGGAACGGCGGAGGCTATAATATACTATTCACCTTTGGCGGGAGGTAAAGTGAGACCCTTGAAGGACCTGTTGATCGTGACCAACAACCCTTTGGTGGTTGAGAAATACTCGTATTCTCGAAAAGTTGAAGGGTCCCCCGTCGAAGTTGTAGAGGAGGCCTCCAGGATGCTGCTCGAAGGGTATTGCCTTTTTGGGTCCCCCCTGCCTCCCAATGGAAGGCTGATGAAGAACCCCTACCGGTCGATCACCTTGATCGGAGAGAAGAAACAAGCAAAACAAGGCAGGGACTTTCTTCTCCTGGAAAAGGCCAGGCAGCGCCTCACCGTTACCCCCTTTCTCGGCGGGGAGGGGAAACGTGGGGAGGACCTGGCCTTCATGGACTTGGTGCTGCTCGAGGCAAGCCTTGACCGACGATGAAATGAAGAGCCTTTCAGTGATAATAAACTATAAGAATGAGATCTCCGGGGCGACCCGTAGGAGAAGAGGGGGAAGCAATGCCAGACCTTGATCGACTCGAAGGGATCATTGCGGAACGACTGGAACAGAATGCTCTTAGTCCGGCGGTGTGGTGGAAAGGGTCGTGGATGAAGGGAGCCGAGTTCCTCGAACTGGTGGAGGACACGGAAAGTGCCTTGAGGGTGAGCGGTTTCGGCCCCGGATCAAGGATCGCGGTCTTCCTTCCCAATTCACCCCTTCTATGGTGTATAGCAGTGGCTGCTTGGAAGCTGGGGGGAGCTATCGCCCCTCTCAACGCGAGGAGCGGCGTCAACGCGAGCCTGAAGATAGTGGAACATATTGATCCTGTCGGAGCAGTGCTCGGCGATGGTATGGAGAACCTGGCCGAAGCACTGGACAAAGCCGGCATCCCTGCCGTGATCGCGCCCCCCGTGGGGCCTTTGCCTGGATTCAAAGGCCGGGAATATCAAAAGGAAGATAGCGATATTGCCGTCATCTTCGCCACGTCGGGGACGACGGGAGCTCCCAAGGCCGTGCAGGTAAGTCACGGTAACCTGATCGACAATTCCCTGAAGGTTCACGAGAACATCGAGGGGTTTGACACGGGGAGGATCCTCATGAACGTCCTGCCCAATTTCCATTCCTTCGGCTTCACCATTTGCGGGGTGCTTCCCCTTTGCTTCGGGCTCCCCATGGTCATTGTCCCTTCCTTCATACCCCTGAAGGAGACCCTCGAAGCCCTGCGTTCAGCGGAAGTAAGCATCCTCATCGCGGTACCGACCATGCTCCCCTTCCTCCTGGGCGCCGTATCGAAGGAAGGGATAGCCCTTCCCAAACTAAAGTACATCCTCACCGGTGGCGGCAAGCTGGACCCCACCCTGGAGGGGCGGATCAGGAGGGAGATGGGTGTAATCTGTTTCGAGGGTTACGGCTTGACGGAATGCTCGCCGGTGGTCTCCTGCAACCCTTCTGAGGCAGCCAGGAAGCTCGGCACCGTCGGGCCGCCCCTTCCGGGGTACGCCGTCCAGTTGAGGGACCTGGAAGGAAAACTTCTTCCCCCGGGAAGTGAAGGCGTGCTATGGGTCAAGGGCCCCTCGGTGACCTCAGGCTATTTCCGGGCACCAGAACTGACGGCCGAACGTTTCCATGAAGGATGGCTCGATACGGGGGACATTGTGAGCATCGATGAGGACGGTTTTATCACCATCCTGGACCGCGCTACGGATCTCATAATCGTTGGTGGGTTCAACGTCTACCCCCAGGAGGTTGAAACGGTGCTGAACACGCACCCCGCGGTTAAAATGAGTGCCGCCATCGGGATCCACTCGTCGATGAGCGGAGAAGTGGTCAAGGCCTTCGTCGTCCCCCACGAGGGTATGGAAGTGACCCAGCATGAACTGGTCCAGTATGCTAAGGAACACCTCGCCCACTACAAGGTCCCCAGGAAGATCGATATCGTGGAAGAACTGCCTCTTTCCAGCGTAGGGAAGGTGCTCAGGAGGAAACTCAAGGAGGCGGAGGGAGAGGACCTCTAGTGGAGGTGGCAGGCCAGGTTAGAGGAAAATAGCATGGAAAAATGGTATATCCCCTTGGACCGCCAGGAACCACGGTCCCCGTCTTTATCGAGAAATATTGCGACGGCGGTCTGCTGGCTCGCTGCTTTGCTTCTCCTTTGCGATTTTGAGCCAACTGCCGGGTTCGCCGCCTCCGTCCTTTCCTTCAGGGCCGGCCTTCAGCCCGGGGGGGCGAGGTTGGTCATAGACCTGGACGAACCCGCAGAATACACAGTAACTACTGACGCTTCGACGATCCTGTTGCATATTGATGCAATGTCCACGGCGCCGGCATCGGGGCGCTTCCCCGATAACGCCGCCGCCGAGGCTTTCACTTCGAAACCTTCCGAGGGGCGCACCTCTCTGGAGGTTCGCCTCAAGTCGCCCTCTGTCACGGTCAGGCACTTTACCCTTCCCATGCCGGATAGGGTTGTGCTGGATCTATTTCCCTCCCCTCGATCGGGGGGATCGGGTGACGCGAGGCCACAGGTCCAGGCTCTCCACGGGTTGATACCTTCCCAGCCGATCGGAGGCCGCGGAAAGGGTTATAGAGAACTGCGCCTTTTGCCGGAGGTGCTTCTGCTAGAGAAGGGCCTTGCTGTTAAAACCTTTCCCTTTGATCTGCCGGACACGAAAAGCATCGTCGGTGGCGGTTCTTTCAGGCCTTTGCTTCGTTTCCACGGACCCTTGAGGCAGGACCGGGCCAGGGTGACTTTTATCCTGAACGGCGTTCCTCTCAAGGAGATCGTTCTTGACAGCACGGTCGCCGGAAAGCAGGTGACAGATATCGACCTGCCTGCGTCGCTTTTGCGCCCCGGAAAAAACGGGATGACCCTGGCCGCGATAACCGATCCGAAGAACGGGATCAAGGATGGTGAAGGGACCCTCGCCTTTCTAGACGGCAGTATCTTGCGCCTGGACTATCTGGACGTCTCTGACTTCAGCCTGGGAGACATGGCGGCCTTCCTTGAAGGAGGACCGCCTTTCCCGGACCGGGACCTGGTAGTGGTCATACCGGATGAGCCGGAGCCGGAAGAGGCCCAGGCGGCGATGGAACTCTTATTGAAATGGAATGGTGGATCTCCTAGCGGCACGGCACCCGGCAGGGTGCTGTCAGTGCGCTCGGTCACCCCGAGGATAGCGGACTCCTCCCACATGATCTACCTCGGGCGAAGTCGCTCTTTTCCCCGCTCGGTCCTCAAGGCTTTCCACTGGGAACCTCCTTCGCAGGAGGGCAGTTTCCTGTCATGCTTCGTGAACAACTACGGAAGGCTCAGACTTCTGATCACCTCGGAGACGGCCGAGGGGATCCTTGGCGGCGCCACCTCCCTGCTGGACCGAGGACTTCGTAGTAGTTTGAACGCCAGGAGGATGTACGTATCCCCAATGAAGGTACTTCCGAAACCAGGCGGTGGGTCGCGGAAGGACCAGGTCACTTTCAAGGACCTGACCGGCGGGGACCTGGTTTTCAGCGGTCCGGGGAAGTCATCCCGCCTGATCGAGATCATGGTTCCTCCCGGAGACCTGGTTGGAAGCCGGGCGGAGGTTTTGCTGTCCTTCCGCTCCTCTCCCCTCATTGACGGTGACCGATCCACCCTGACCCTCTTTCTCAACGGGACATCGGCCGCCTCGGTCAACTTGGGCAAGTCCAGGATAGGGAAGGATCAGTTGAAGACGAGGATTTCCAAGGTGCTCCACGGGGCTAGCGTCCTGGCCGTGGAGATAGAGGCCTACCTTGTGCCGTTCCCGGGAGGGGAGGAAGTGTCCGGGGAGGCCTGCTGGATGATGGTGGAGGGCTCATCCCATGTTCGGGTTCCCCTGGCGGACAAGCGGCCACCGGCTCTTCTGGAGTACCTGCCCTTCTTGATGGACGACAGGGAGGTCACCCTATTCATTGGCCCCGACCCGGGAGACGGTTTGCTATCGGCCTTGGCCACTCTTCTTTCGGAGTGGCGGCGGATCTCAGGTGTCGACATCAAGATCACCGTAAAGCCGCTGTCGGCACTGCGTTGGGATAACCTGACCGGTGACGCCGTTATTGCCGGCAGCCTCGATGAGTTGTTCCTCCAGGGGGTCCTCCTGGCTGCGGCACGACAGGGCGGCGAGGTCGTCATTACTGGTGGGAAGAAGGATGATCCCGCTTTCGACGTGGACAGAGATGCCTTTTTCCAACTCCTTCACCGGAAGGGCACTTCTTCCGTCCTGGTGGTGGGCTGGCCGGCGGAGGGCTTTGATGAGTCCATCCACGGTGAGTTCTTGCGGTCGGGGAAGCTGAGAGGCGATGCCTGTGTCGTGTCGAGCAAGGGAGAAACCACGCCCCTTTACATCGCGCCCCATAAGAAGCGCGCCGGCCTGTTCTCTTCGGACCTTTCGGGAGGGTCCGGGGGCCGTGTTCTACTTGGGGCTGCCGCCTTGGGCTTGTCCTTGGCCCTGCTGTGGGTACTTGTATTCCTGGGCCGGGGAAGGATTGGTCGATGAAAGGCCCGAGTCCGGCGTTCATGAAGGAACATGAAGCCTTCATGAGGATTGCCATCGAGGAAGCGCGCAAGGGGTATTCTCAAGGGGAAGTGCCGGTAGGCGCCGTCGTGGTCATTGAAGGTTCGGTGAAAGGCAGGGGACATAACCGGAGGGATAACCTGAAGGACCCTACAGCCCATGCAGAGATTACGGCCCTGCGGGAGGCCGCTGAACACCTTGGGAGCTGGCGCCTCGAAGACGCAACCCTCTATTCGACCCTGGAGCCCTGCCCGATGTGCGCGGCGGCCGCTGTCCTTTCCAGGGTCGGGCGTATCGTTTTTGGCGCGGAGGATCTCCGTTGGGGCGCCTGCGGGACGCTTTACGATATTCCAAGGGACTCCAGGCTCAATCATCGGTGCGAGGTGACGGGTGGCGTTCTCGCTGAAGAATGTGCTAAAATGCTCCGGGAGTTCTTTCTGGCCCTCCGCTGAAGGCGAAGGAAGAAGGGTGGAGAGGTGGCCGAGTGGTCGAAGGCGGGCGACTCGAAATCGTCTAGGCGGTGATGAGCCGTCTCGTGGGTTCAAATCCCACTCTCTCCGCCAAAAATAACAATGCGATGGAATGGAGAAGTGGCCGAGTGGTCGAAGGCGGGCGCTTGGAGAGCGTCTGGGCGGCGACGTCCCGGGGGTTCGAATCCCTCCTTCTCCGCCAGAAGCTTCAGGGCCCCGTCAGCGGGGCCCTTATTTTTGTAAAGCCTTCCCCCCGGGAGAAACGGGTCCCTTGGGCCTGGAAGGCAACTTGGGCTTGCAGAAGGGCTGCCCAAAACCGCCGGTGATATACTGGATTTCAGTGAAAGATCCTCTGCAGGGGTTCCAGCCCTGTGCGACGGAAGACCGTAAAACCCCGCCAGGCCCGGAAGGGAGCAACGGTATACGATCAGCCGGGTGCCGCAGGCAAACTGGATCCCCTGCAGGGGACCGTTTCAACCCGGAGGTCGAGGGATGGAGGAAGACGAAGTTTTCAGCGGGTGTATCGAGCCGGCCCATGAGTGGGAAGAGGGCGCCGAATTGGTTTTACAGCCCGTCTACATGATCCCCGTAGAGGTGTTCAGGACGGGGTTCTTCTCCAGGCCGACCTACAGGACCGTGACAGTCGTCGTGGACGCTTCCGGGGGGAGAGTTCATATTACCCGGGAGGCGTCCTTACCCCGGGTAATGGAAACGGAACCCGAAGGGTTGAGGCTTCCCGTGAACCTCTCCCGCAGGAGAGCGGTGATGATCGCCGAGGGGGCCGCGGTGACCGAGGGAAGGGAAGGTTGGAGGTCCCTCGCGGGGTCATGCCATGTTCTGGCACGGGAGGAGAAGGCCCTTGCCTGCTGGAAAGCATGGATCCGATCCGCCAGCTTTCTTATCGATTCGACCAGCGGGAAGAAGGTCACCCTCGGAGAAATGCTTGGCTTGTTGCTGCCCTAGGCGAAGTAACCTTCAGGACCCCTCAATTGTTTCACCGGTGATCGGGGCTATGTCGATCAGTGTGGAAATGAGCCTTTCCAGTTCGTCCATGTCGGGGGTGCCGGACTCGGCGAGGCACTTCCTGACGTAGCCCTTGAGTATCTCGATGCAGGCGTTCTGCATGGCCTTCCTAGCGGCGGATAGCTGCAGCAGGATCTCTTGGCAGGACTTTTCGTTAATGATCATCCTCTGTATCCCGCGAAGCTGGCCCTCGACCCTCTTTAACCTGTTCAGCATGGCTTTTTGCTGGGGGGGCATGTTGTCGATCCTTTCAATCAGTGACATGAATTTCTTCCCCTTTCTCCGCCGCTTTTTTGGACAACAAGTAGACCTGACGGGTATATGGTATTCCACAAATTGTTGTCGGTCAATCGACAACTGTGATATACTCCCCGTTGGCCCTTATCACGCACGCGAACGGGACGGAAACGGTGGTGTCCGCAGGCATGCGGGTCCCGTCTTTCGGATGACCGGCGCGGAGGGAAAACCAAAACCAGGGAGGCGGAAAAGTTGGCAGTGGTAAGCATGAAGCAACTGCTGGAATGCGGGGTGCACTTCGGACACCAGACAAGGCGCTGGAACCCCAAGATGAAGCCTTATATTTTCACAGAAAGGAACGGCGTCTACATTGTGGACCTTCAAAAGACCGTTAAGGGTCTCGAAAAGGCCTATGATTTCCTCCGGGAGGTTTCAAAGAGCGGGGGGAGCGTTCTCTTTGTAGGGACCAAGAAGCAGGCCCAGGAGACCGTAAGGGAGGAGGCTCTCCGCTGCGGGCAGTACTATATAAACCACCGTTGGCTCGGCGGCCTCCTAACCAACTTTCAAACGATCAAGAAAAGAGTCACCCGCATGGTGGAGCTCGGTTCCCCCGAATTCCTGGAGGGATCGACCAAGTGGACCAAGAAAGAGATCGCCGGCTTTGAAAAGGAACGGGCGAAACTTGAAAAGTTCCTGATTGGGATCAAGGAAATGCGCGATGTCCCCGATGCCCTTGTCGTCGTTGATCCCAAGAGGGAGGATATCGCGGTCCTCGAGGCCCGAAAGCTTGGCATCCCCATAACCGGGATAGTGGACACCAACTGTGATCCCGACCTGATCGATTACCCGATCCCCGGTAACGATGACGCCATCAGGGCCATCAAACTGATCGTAGGCCTCCTTGCCTCGGCCGTCATCGAAGGGCGGCAGGGTGTCGACAACCTCGTCGAAGAGAGCGCCGAAGAACCGGGGCCTGTTGTGGAAGAGCCCGATGAGACGCCAAAGGAAGAGATCAGCGAACAGCTCGAGGAGACCTTTACCGCCGTGGAAGAAGTTATTGTCGACAAGGAGCTTCTCGAGAGAAAAGGTTGGAAGGAGGCCTAGTTCGACATGTCAGTCGATCTAAACGCCGTGAAGGAACTTAGATATCGTTCAGGGGCGGGTGTCCTGGATTGCCGCAAGGCCCTGGAAGAGTGCGCCAATGACCTCGAGAAGGCAGTGGATTACCTCCGCGAGAAGGGTCTTGCCAAGGCCGCGAAGAAAGCGGGAAGGCCCGCCTCCGAGGGGCGCGTCTTCAGTTACATACACACCAACGGAAAGATCGGCACCCTGGTCGAGATCAACTGTGAGACCGATTTCGTCGCCAGGACCGATTTTTTCCAGGGACTAGGCAAGGAGATCGCGATGCAGATCGCCGCGGCCTCCCCGTCATACCTCACACCCGAGGATGTCCCCCAGGAGGATCTCGACAGGGAGAAGGAGATCTATCGCCAACAGGCTCTTGACGAGGGGAAACCCGAGCATATCCTTGATAAGATCGCCGAGGGACGTATCGCAAAGTTTTTTGAAGAGAGTTGCCTGATGGAGCAGAAGTACATCAGGGATCCCGACAGGAAGGTCAAGGACCTCGTGGTCGAGGAGATAGCCAGGCTAGGCGAGAATATTGTAGTGAGGAGATTCGCCCGTTTTTCCATAGGAGAATAAGGATACCAGGGCGGGGCGTTTAACCCCGCCCTTTTTTTATCCATAGGGAGGTGTTCGCTCCATGGCTTCGTATCACAGGATACTCCTTAAACTTTCCGGGGAGGTACTGGCCGGCGATTCCACCTTTGGGCTGGATATGAAGGCCATCAGCAAGATCTGCGGCGAGATCGTTTCCCTGACGAAGAATGGCCTGGAGATAGCCATGGTGGTGGGCGGCGGCAATATATTCCGGGGCGCCCGGTCGGACGAAGAGTACCTGGATAGGGCGCAGGGTGATTACATGGGCATGCTAGCCACGGTAATAAATGCACTGGCCCTTCAGAGCGTGCTGGAGCGCCTTGGGGTCCCCACAAGGGTCCAGACGGCCATCGAGATGAGGGAACTGGCCGAACCCTTTATCCGGAGAAAAGCTCTCCGGCACCTCGAAAAGGGGAGGATAGTCATCTTTGCCGCCGGAACGGGCTCTCCCTTCTTTTCCTCCGACACCGCCGCGGCGCTTAGGGCGGCCGAGATATCCGCCGACTGCCTGTTGAAGGCCACTAAGGTCGATGGTATATATGATAAGGACCCGGAGGTCAATCCCGATGCGAGGCTGCTTCCCCGGGTCACCTATGCCGAAGCGCTTCAGAAACAGCTTAAGATCATGGATGCGGCCGCTTTTTCGCTCTGTATGGAGAACCGGATCCCCATTCTGGTAGCAAACATCCTCAAGGAGGGAACACTCCGGGACATCCTGGTCCTTGGCAGAGAAGCCGGTACGGTCGTCCATTTCGAAAAGGAGTGTTGAATATGGCTGATCAAGAGATCAGGAAGATGAAGGAAAGGATGGAAAAAGCCGTCGAGCATCTGAAAAAGGAACTCCTGGGCATCAGGACCGGGAGAGCCCACCCGGCCCTCGTGAGTGATATCAAGGTCGACTATTACGGTAATCCGACACCTATGTCCCAGGTGGGTTCCATTTCAACACCCGACGCGAGGCAGATACTCATAACCCTTTGGGACAAGAACGCAGTGAAAGCTGCGGAAAAGGCGATCCAGGCGTCGCCCTTGGGGATAAACCCATCGGTGGACGGCGAGAACATCAGGCTGGTCATCCCCGAGTTGACCGGCGAAAGGCGCGTTGAGCTCACCAAGCTCGTCAAGAAGTGCGCTGAGGACGCCAGGATCGCCGTTAGGAATCTGAGGCGTGAATCGAACGAAGTACTGAAGAAGATGGAAAAGGACGGCAGTATAAGTGAGGATTCCATGCACGATCACCTGGATAAGATCCAGAAGGCCACCGACGATTTCGTGAAGAGGATAGACGTCATCGCCGCCGAAAAAGAGAAAGAAGTATTGGAAGACTGACGTGATCTATTTTCAGCGAAGGGGGCGTCCCTCGGGTGGGACGCCCCCTTGTTACTATACTTCTATTGACCCGAGGAATCTTTTCAACCTGGCCATCCCCTCCCGGATCTCAGCCTCGGAGTTGGCGTAACTCAAGCGGATATGCCCGGGGGCCAGGAAAGCGGTCCCCGGCACCGCCGCGACGTACTCCGTTTCAAGGAGAGCCTCGCAAAAGGTGGCATCATCCTCCAGTTTCTTCCCGTTAAAAAGTCCCCCAAGGGCCCCGGCGACGTTCAGGAATACATAGAAAGCCCCCTGGGGTTCACTGAAGGAGACCAGGGGCATCTCCTTAAGGAGGTCTGTAATGATTGCGCGCCGCCGGGCGAACTCATCCCTCATCCTGACGACGTCCTCCTCGGCCTCTTTCAGAGCGCCCAGAGAGGCCCACTGTGCAATGGTGCAGGCGTTGGATGTGAGGTGTCCCTGGATAGCCCCGATCTTCGGTGACAGCCACTTTGGGGCGAGGGCGTAGCCTATCCTCCAGCCGGTCATGGCGAAGGCCTTGCTCACCCCGTTGATCTGGATTGTGCGATCGGCGACCTCCGGGACCAACGTTGCGATGTTGAGATGAGTAGAATTTCCGTAGACGAGCCTTTCGTAGATCTCATCGTAGATGATCCAAAGGTCGTGCTCCAGGGCTATTTCGGCGATCTCCCTCAGGGTTTCCTCGCCGTATACCGCTCCAGTCGGGTTGTTAGGCGTATTTATGAGCATACCCACCGTCCGGGGGGTTACCGCTTCAGCGACCTTGGAGGCAAGAGGTACATTCCCTGTCGTGACGGTATCGACGATGCTTGCTCTCCCATCCAAAAGCCGGATCTGTTCAACGTAACTCACCCATGCAGGCGAAAAGACCAGTACTTCGTCCTCGGGGTCCACCAGGGAAGCCAGGGAGCCGTATATCAGTGGTTTCGCCCCCGGTCCAATGATGACCTGGTCAGCCGGGTAATCTAATCCGAAGCGGTCCGAGTAGTAGGAAGCGACCGCCTCTCGGAGTTCGAGGATGCCGTTGGACTGCGTGTAGTGCGTCTTTCCCTCTTTTATGGCTCTCTCGGCGCAACTCGCCGCCGCCGCGGGGGAGTCGAAGTCGGGTTCGCCGGCGCCGAAGGAAATGACCGGTTTTCCTTCGTATTTAAGTGCTTTAGCCTTGTTCACGACCGCCAGGGTCGCCGACGGCTCCATCCTGGATGCTCTCACCGAGGTCTTCATCATCTACCATCGCCGTTCCTTTCGTGATCAGGGGTGTAAATGCCTTTGGGTCATTATAGGGCAAGGAGAGAAGGATCGATACTATCATTAGATTAGGATGTCATAGGGATGAAGAGGTAGGATCATTGTTTGGCCGCCCCTTCGATGGTAAAATCTGAACTATGTCGTCCCTGAAGATATCGCGGATTGGGGGGAACACGATGGATGTCAGGTTTGTCACGCGTAACGTAGACCTTCAGGACGAACTTCGGGATTACATGGAGAAAAAACTGGCCAAGCTGGAAAAATTTTTTGACAGGATCCTCGATACACAAGTTGAGGTCAGTTTCAACCGGGGCATGAAAGTAGTGGAGATAACCGCCGACGTGAATGGCGTGATCATGAGGGGCGAGGACTATGCCTCCGATGTCAGGAAGGCCTTTGATAAGTGCCTGAAGAATATCGAACGCCAGATTAAGAAGCACAAATCCTTCCTGAAGGAAAAAGCCAGGATGAAGACGGCCGAGGTGTCCTTCGAGATCGAGGGTTTTGTCAACGAGATCGCCGAACCGGAGGAGAAAAAGGAAGGGATCGTGAAGACCAAGAAGTTTCCCTTCCGACCCATGACCCCCGAGGAGGCGACCATGCAGATGGGTCTGCTGGGGCATACTTTCTTCGTGTTCAGAAACGCCGACGATGGGAAAGTGAACGTGGTCTACAGGAGGAAGGATGGAGGTTTCGGGCTTCTTATTCCCGAAGAGTGATCGGTCGACCCAAGAAAGAGAACGGACCCGACGGGTGGGGTCTTAGCCGACCCCACCCTTTCGCTCCCCCCCTCGGTTATCCCCGCGAATGATCAAAAGGCGGCCTTTTGATAGCGTCCGATCGACCCGTTTGCCCCGCTCAGTTCATCGATCGATGTGCCATGGCCGAAGGGTTATGGTTCGACGGTGTAAGTTCTGAGTGACCGAGGGGTCATCCCTGGCTAGCGGGAAAACTCCCGCCTCGAGGGGCTCCAATGATCCGGGATCTGTCGGGAATGAGGCTCCCTTGAGGGATCCCGATAGATAAGGATCCCTGAAGGGTTATACTACAAAAGAAGATCCAGTGTCCGCCCGGCGTAAGGCCACGCCTGGGCTCGTTCCGGATAGTATTCCAGTCACCCTTTGTTCAACGGGATCGAAAAGAGGTTCCAAATGCACGAGTTGTCCTTGGTCGGAGCTGTGGTCGAATCCTTGGAGGAGATGGCCAGGGAAAAGGGATGGAAGAAAGTGACGAAGGTCACCTTGAGGATCGGCCGGATGAGACAGGTCATCCCCGAGGTAATGATCTTTTCCTTTTCCGTGGTCACCGAGGGCACTATTATGGAGGGGTCCTCGCTGGAGATCCTTGAAGTACCCCTCATGAGCCGGTGCTCTTTTTGCGGGGAGGAATGGGAGGGCCTATCATTTCAATGTCCCCGCTGCGGGAGCGATCAAGTCGAGACCGCGAGCGGCATGGAGATGGACCTGGAGTCGGTGGAGGTGGAAGAGTAATATGCCACGAAGGATAGCGATCCAGCGGTCAGTCATGGCCGCCGACGAAAAAATTGCCGAAAAGATCAGGAAGGATCTCTCAAAAAGAGGGGTACTTATGCTCAACCTGATCGGATCCCCGGGATCAGGCAAGACCTCCCTCCTTGAATGGACCCTGAAGGACACCCTTTTCCGTTCGGTGGTCCTCGAAGGCGATGTGGCCACATCGAGGGACGCCGAGAGGATTGCCCGTACCGGGACCCCGGTGGTGCAGATCAACACCAGGGGAGGGTGCCACCTGGAGGCCAACCTCGTTGAAAAAGCCCTTGAGGGTCTCGAGATGGATGGCGTGGACGTCGTCTTCGTCGAGAACGTGGGAAACCTCGTATGCCCCGCAGAATTCGATCTCGGCGAGGATCACAAGGTCGCCCTTTGCAGCGTTCCGGAAGGACCGGACAAGCCCCTCAAATACCCTCACCTGTTCATGCGGGCCGAGGCCGTTTTGCTCACCAAGGTTGACCTGCTCGAACTCCTGGGTTTTGACAGGGACCTTTTCTGGAAGGATGTCAAGGAATTGAACCCTCGGGCTGAAAGGTTGGAAGTATCGGCCCTCAGGGGAGATGGCATGTCCGATTGGGTTTCATTGGTCCAAAGCTGGGTCAGGGCAAAGAGGCCATGAACCAGAAAAGTGGCCCTAACCTGATAGCGACACTCAACGATAGCCAGGCGGAGGCCGTCCGCTATTGTTCGGGGCCGCTGCTCGTCCTGGCCGGGGCGGGGAGCGGCAAGACCCGCGTCCTGGCCCATAAGTTCGCGTGGCTTGTATCCGAACAGGGCCTCGATCCCCGTTCCATCATGGCCGTGACCTTTACAAACAAGGCCGCCCGGGAGATGCGGGAGAGGATAAACAGGCTCATGGGGGTAGACCTTGACGGGTTGGAGATCGGGACCTTCCACTCCTGGGGCCTTCGCTTTCTCATAAGAAACTACCGTGACCTTGAAAGGATCACCGGGCGAAGGGCCGCGACTGTCTTTGACCGGGCCGACACGAGGTCCCTGGTAAAGGGCATCATGAAAGAACTAGATATTGACCCGAGACAGTACGAACCGGGCTGGGTGGTGGAACGCCTTTGCAGGGCCAAGAGCGAGGGAGACCCCAGGACCCTCGACATCGGGGAACTGGACTTCCCGATCGGGCCGATCTACTCAAAGTACCAGGAAGGGCTGGCCAGGCAGGGTGCTGTGGATTTTGAGGACCTGCTTGTTTTACCCTTGCACCTCCTGGTCAATGATGGCAATGTGCGCGAAAGAGAGAGGGAGCGCATCGACTGGATCCTGGTGGATGAATACCAGGACGTAAACCGTCCCCAGTACCTGCTCCTGAAGGCCCTCTCCTCGGGGCGGGAAAGGATCATGGTCGTCGGTGACCCGGACCAGTCGATATACGGGTGGCGAGGGGCCGATATGAATATGATCCTTAATTTCGAAAAGGACTTCCCCGACGCCAGGGTTTTCGTCCTGGAGCAAAACTACCGTTCCACGCCGAATATTCTCGGCGGGGCCAACGGCGTCATCAGGAACAACTTCCGCAGAAAACCGAAAAAGCTCTGGACTTCGAGGAGCGGCGGCGAGAAGATCCACGTCCTGCTGGCGGGTAACGAGAGGGTCGAGGCGAACTTCATCACTGAAGAGGTACTGAGGCTAAGGGGGCTCGGTTTTAGATTTGGGGACATGGCCGTTCTATACAGGATAAACGCCATGAGCCGGCTTTACGAGGAGGTTTTTCTCCGCAACGATATCCCCTACAGGATAGTACGGGGGACGGCTTTTTACGAGAGGCGAGAGGTCAAGGACGCCCTCTCCTTCATGAGACTCGCCGTCAACCCTTTCGATGAGGCCGCGCTGGAGAGGATAGGGAACATGCCCTCTCGAAGTCTCGGCCAAAAATCCCTGGAAAGATTGAAGGACCATATCCACGCTTCGGGAGAGCAGGGGATCGAGTTATGGTCAAAACTGTCCAAAAGCGGGGCCGAACTCCCCGGTAAGGCCGGCAAGGGGGTCATGGAACTGGGGGCCCACATGGTTGAGATCAATAGGCGAAGCGGGGATATCCCCTCTGTAATAGATTATATCTTGGCGGGGATCGGTTACCAGGCGGAATTGACCAGGATGGACCCCCAAGGCTGGGGGGAGAGGGTGGACAACATCCGGGAACTGCTATCGGTCACTTCCTCCGCGGAAGGGCTCGAGAGGATGCTGGCGGAGATAGCCCTGGTGACCGACCTGGACCTTGCGCCCGACGAGGCGGAATCGGTGAGCCTGATGAGCCTCCACGCCGCTAAAGGGCTGGAGTTCCCGGTGGTTTTCATGGTAGGCCTTGAGGAAGCACTGTTCCCCCATTACCGGTGCCTCGATGACCCGGACGATCTTGAAGAGGAAAGACGCCTTTGCTACGTGGGCATGACAAGGGCCGAGGAGAGGCTCTACTTGACCGGCGCGGGTAGCAGGGTCCTTTTCGGGACCATCCAGAGGAACGGTTTTTCCAGGTTCCTCTGGGAGATCCCCGACGAATTCAAAGAAACCGGGGAGATGAGCGGGGAGGAAGCATCCTATGCTGGTGATAGGTCTTACGGGAGACGTTGGGGCTGGTAAATCGACGGTTTCATCCGCCTGGGGATCCCAGGGGGCCCGGGTGATCAGTGCGGACCCGATAGTGGCTGAACTCTGGAGGAGAGGAGACCTGGTGACGCTGGCCGTCGAAAGGTGGGGGCGGAGTGTCCTCACCGCCGCGGGGACCCTGGACCATGGGGCCGTCTCCCGGGTGATCTTCAGCGATGCGAAGGAGTACCGCTGGGCGTGCGGGATCATTCACCCCCTTGTCCGGGAGGAGATGAAAAGGCGGATCGAGGACCTAGACGGCTGGGTTGTCGCCGAGATCCCCCTTTTGTTCGAGAACGGGGTACCGGAATGGGTCGACCTCACCGTTTACGTCGAGGCGTCGGAGGAAAATAGAATGCGCCGCAACGCCTTCCGTGGTTGGGACAGGGAAGAACTCCACAGGCGTGAACGCTGGCTTCTTGAACCGGGAAGCAAGAAAACCATGGCCGACCTGATCATTAATAATGACGGCACCCCGGATGAACTGGAAGAAAAGACCAGAGACCTGGGATCGCGGTTTTCCTTTCTTTCTTCCCTCGCAAGGGTATGTTTCGGTTCGGTCACGCCGGTGGTATCCTGTCGCCTGTTCAGGGAGTTGTCCAGGGACGAAAGGGTCATCGAGGTGGGGATCGCTTCCCAGGAGGAGTGCGAGGTCGCGGGCACTGACCGAGGCGGTCCTGATCTTATCGTCACGGCTTTCGTGGGATCCTGCGACCTGGAGGGGATCAAGGCCCTGGCTGAAAAGATCGGCGGCGTTGGTATCTTTGTCCGATCGAGCCAACCTGAGGGGCGGCGATTCCCCAAGGAGGTTTTGTTACGAGCTATGAAGGTAGAGAAGTGTTGAAGGTCATCACCACCCACATCGGTGCTGATTTCGATTCCTTGGCCAGCATGGTGGCCGCAGCGAAGCTCTACCCAGGAGCACGGGCCTGCTTCTCCGGGTCGGCGGGGAGAAATGTCAGGGAATTCCTCAAGAGGACGCCGGGAAGATGGGAGATCCTGACACCCAGCCAGATCGATATGGAAGAGATCACGATGCTGATCGTCGTGGATGCGCGCTCTCCCGCCAGGATCGCTTCCTTCGCGGGTATCCTTGGCCGCCCTGGACTCGAGGTTCATGTTTACGACCACCATGCGGCAGTGCAGGATGAGATCGAGGCCTCTTTTTCGCTGATTGAACCCGTGGGGGCCACGACCACCATCCTCGTAGCGAAACTGCTTGAAAAAGGGATCCCCATATCGCCCCAGGAAGCCACCCTTTTCGCCATGGGCATATACGAGGATACCGGAGCGCTGACCTTCGGAGCCACAACCGAAAAGGACTTCCGGGCTATCCTCAACCTGAAGAACCTGGGGGCGGATATGACCGCCATCCCCGCCCATATTGAACTCTCCCTTGACAGTTCCGAGAGAAAGATACAGGACAAAATGATCGAAAACGCCCGTGAGAGGTACATCAACGGGGCCAAGGTGGTCCTATCGTCTATGACCAGCTCGACCTATGTCGAGGGACTCTCGCTCTTCGTCCATCGTCTCAGGGATTATTTCGATGCTGATGTGGCCCTGGCGGCCGTTCAGATGGAAAAAAGAGTGTACGTCGTGGCCCGCGGACGGGAGGAGGTCCTCGATGTCGCCAGCCTGCTTTCCCCCCTTGGGGGAGGGGGGCATTCCCAGGCTGCGGCGGTGACCTTGACCGGGGTCACTCCCCAGCAGGTGCTGGCTGACCTGGAGATGAGGCTTGAAAGGTCCATCCAACCCCTCGTGACCGTTGGTGAGGTCATGACCAGCCCGGTGATGGTTATATCACCGGAAAAATCAGTGGAAGACGCTTACCGGCTGATGATCAGGTATGGGCACTCCGCTCTTCCCGTTGCACTTGAGGGCAGGGTCAGGGGGATCATTACGAGAAAGGACCTCGACAGGGCTACGACCCACGGCCTAGGCGCGGCCAAGGTTGAAGATTACATGACGGAGGATCCTCTCTCCATCGGTCCTGGGGCCGCCGTTGCCGAAGCGCACAGGATCATGGTCTCCCGAAACATTGGCAGGTTGATGGTGACAAGGGACAGACGATTGATGGGGATTGTCACCAGGACCGATATCCTCAGGGCCCTCTTCCCCAGGTCCCTGCCCGCCGAGACAAGGGCGGTGGCACCGGAGATGCCATGGGTTGAGAATATTTCGGGCCTGATGGCATCCCTTCTCAATGACCCGGTCTCCTCCCTCCTGAAAAGGATGGGAGAAAGGGCCACCTCCATGGGGATGAAAGCCTACGTTGTCGGCGGTTTCGTGCGAGACCTGCTCCTTGGGAGACTAAACGAGGACCTGGATATTGTTGTCGAAGGGGATGCCGTGGCTTTCCTCGAATCGTGGGTAAGAAATGGGGCGCGAGTGGCGATCCACCAGAGATTCCGGACGGGGACCGTCATTTTCCCCGACGGCCGGAAGGTTGACGTGGCCACAGCCAGAAGGGAGTTCTATGAATACCCCGTTGCACAACCCCAGGTATCCATCGACTCGATAAAGCACGACCTTTACCGTCGTGATTTCTCGGTTAACGCGATGGCCCTTTCGATAAACGCCGAGGATTGGGGAACCCTGGTCGATTATTTCGGCGGCAGGCGGGATATCAAGGACAGACTTTTGAGGGTCCTCCACAACCTGAGCTTCGTCGAGGACCCGACAAGGGTTATAAGGGGGATACGCCTGGAACAAAGACTGGGTCTCCGGATCGAGGACAACACCCTCAGGCTTTTAGAAAACTGCATCCATGGGGGTTTGCTTACCCTGCTGTCGGGTGTGCGCCTAAGGAGCGAGATAGAGCCTCTTTTCCAGGAGAAGAACGTCCTGGCGCAGATCAAAAGGCTTAACTCCGTCGGTTTCTGGGGGGCGGTCTTTCCCGGCGTCGTCGTTGATAAGGGGGCTCTCAGGGCAACCAGGCGCCTTGAGGTTTTCAAGAAGAGGCTTACCAGGGATATTCCCGACATGGGCAACAGGCAGTGGCTTTTCTTTTTGATGGCGCTCCTCACCGACTCAACCGATACGGTAGCCTTGCAAGTCCTAGACAGGCTCAACCTTTCGCCCGCCGAAAGAGACTTGATCATGAAGGGGCTCTTTGAACTTGGACCGGCTGAACACAGACTCGGCGGGAGGGGACAAAAGAAACCTTCGAACATTTTTATGTTCCTGAAGGAGTTTAACCCCATAACGGCTTTCTACTGGGCCGCCGCCACGGAACGCTGGCGGGTGAGGAGGAGGATACTCCTTTACCTGACCCGTCTCCAAAAGGTCGAGCCCATGCTGGTTGGCCGTGAACTGCTGGAGATGGGATACGAGGAAGGCCCTCTCATCGGGAGTATCCTTTCCCGGCTGCAGATGGCCCGGCTGGATGGGGAAGTGGAAACCCGCGAAGATGAAATAGAATGGGTCAGGGATAATTTCCACCTCTCCCTTTTGGGGCCGGAACGGGCTAAAGTTTAGGAGGTGTGAAGATTTGGGCAACATGCCCGCCCTAGGGGACTTGCTTCTGAGCTTACCGGCGGTCCTCTGGGCTATTACTTTTCATGAATTCTGTCACGGCTACGCCGCCGATCTTCTCGGCGACCCTACTCCGGCGAGGATGGGGCGGCTCACGCTCAACCCCTTGGCCCATCTTGACCCTATAGGAGCCCTGATGCTGCTAGTTTTCCGTTTTGGCTGGGCGAAGCCGGTACCCATCGACCCCAGGTTCTTCAGGCGCCCGGGACGCGACATGGCGATCGTATCCCTGGCCGGTTCGGCCGGCAACCTGGTCACCGCTGTCGCCTGTGGGGTCGTGGTGAGACTTTTCCCCGGCCCCTTCATTTCAATCCCGGCACTGGGAAGATTCGTGGTCCTCATGATCCTGATCAATCTTGGGCTGGGTGTTTTCAACCTTGTCCCCATTCCGCCCCTTGACGGCTCGAAACTGCTATCCCTATTCCTGCCTCCGTCATGGTTGAGGGGTTTTTTCTGGCTTGAAAGGTACGGTATCTTCATCCTGATGATCCTTCTGGCCCTCGGGGTGGTCCAGATGTTGATCACTCCCATGATAATGACCCTGTTCCACTTGATACTTTGATGACCGGAAGGAGTGAAAGGGCCCCTTGAGAATTCTTGTCTCCAACGACGATGGTGCATTCGCCCCGGGGATCGTTACCCTGGTCAGAAAGCTTCACGACCAAGGCTACCGACCCTGCGTGGTGGCTCCGGACAGGGAGCGCAGCAGCGTTGGTCACGCGATAACGCTACACAGGCCCCTCAGGCTGAGGTCGATCCAGGGGGGAGGGTACCCTGAACATCTGGAAGCCTTTTCCTGCGACGGCACTCCTTCCGACTGCGTGGTCCTTGGCCTGGAGGCTGTAGCCCCTGATTCAGAGATGGTGCTCTCGGGGATCAACAAGGGCCCCAACCTCGCCGACGACCTGACCTACTCTGGGACCGTTTCGGCGGCCATGGAAGGATTGTTCCTTGGCAAGCCATCCATCGCTGTATCCCTTAACTGCAGGCCTGACGATGAAGAGGAACATTACAGTACGGCCGCTGAGGCAGTGGTCTTCATCCTTGGCAGGGTAAGGCAGCACCCCCTGCCAAAGAACATTCTTTTGAATGTGAATGTACCCAATGTCCCGGTGAGTGAAGTTCAGGGCTACAGGATCACGAGGAAAGGGGTCCGGGTCTATAGGGAAAAGGTCACCCCTCTCAAGGACCCTAAAGGCCGGTCCTGTTACTGGATATCCGGCAAGCCGGAGGACGTCAGCGAGGACGGGAGTGATATCGGGGCGGTTGTCGAAGGGTATGTGTCGATAACGCCCATCCACATGGACATGACCCATTATCCCTCCATAACGGCCCTTCGCGAAGCCGGGTTCGAGGATTATTGAGCCGATGGGGTCCGCTTCGGCATCAATGGACCCGGGTCGAACTCGCTTTGAAGTAGCCTCCTTCCTGCCTTTTCAGGAAAGGAACCAAAATAAAGTTATTCATCGCCTCTCGAAGGTATCCAAGTTGACATTTCCTGAGAGCGGTGTATTATATTCGGCAATTATTGAAAGGATTGGGGAGGCTTTTGTGGTTATGACCCTTAACCGCTTAAGACGAGCTGGACGAATAAGACCTGGTCTGTCTGCGTCGGAATTCGCGGATTATGCGGTGATGACGGGGAAGAGTAGGTCGTGTGCTCGTCGACAGAGAGGGGATGCAAACCGCTGAAAGCGTTCCTCGCCGAGACCGACCGAATAGAGCCCCTGAACCGACTCCCGAAGAAAGTCCTTAAAAAAGGCAATTAGGGGGTAAACGGTTTCAAACCGTGAGAGTAGGCTAAAGAGGCCGAAAAGTAGGGTGGCACCGCGGGCAAGGCTCGCCCCTTCGTAAGAAGGGGCGAGCCTTTTTGTTATTTAAAGGAGGGAACCAGGATGGAATACAAGGGAAAGGTAATTCTTGCTTACAGCGGGGGCCTGGACACATCGGTGGCGATAAAGTGGCTGAGCGACCAGGGTTACGATGTGGTGACCCTGACGGCCGATGTGGGGCAGATCCTCGATACGGAAGAGGTCAAGGAGAAGGCGCTCAAGGTGGGAGCAGTCAACGCCTACGTCATGGATCTCAGGCAGGAGTTTGTGGAGACCATGGTCTGGCCGGCACTGAAGGCCAACGCCCTCTACCAGGGCAAATATCCCCTGAATTCAGCTCTTTCCAGGCCGATCATCGCGAAGTATCTTGTGTGGGTGGCCGGGATGGAAGGGGCCGTCGCCGTCGCCCATGGTTGTACCGGGAAGGGTCAGGACCAGGTCAGGATAGAGGTCTGTTCCAATGCCCTGGACCCGGAACTAAAGGTCATAGCGCCGGTCAGGGAATGGCATTTCTCCAGGGATGCAGAGATCGCTTATGCCAAGGAAAACGGTATCCCCGTCCCTGTAACGGCGGAAAGCCCTTACTCCATTGACGGGAACTTGTGGGGCAGGTCCATTGAATGCGGTCCCCTTGAGGATCCCTGGACGGAGCCTCCCAGTGATGCTTTCGCCCTTACGGTGGATCCCTGGGAAGCTCCGGATGGGCAGGAATACATCGAGATCACCTTTAAAAAGGGTATTCCGGTGGCGATCAACAACACCATTATGGACGGTGTTGCGTTGATCGCTGAACTGAACAGGATCGCTGGAGCGCATGGGGTGGGCAGGATCGACATGATCGAGGACCGGCTGGTGGGATTCAAAAGCAGGGAGGTTTATGAATGCCCCGCTACGGTATGCCTCCTCCAGGCCCACCAGGCGCTGGAGAGCATGACCCTGACGAAGGACGTCATAGCGGCCAAGGCGGACCTCTCGCTAAAATACGCGGAACTCACCTACACCGGTTTCTGGTTTTCGCCACTGAAAAAGGCTCTCGATGCCTTCTTCGATTCCATCCAGGAGAACGTGTCCGGCACTGTCAGGGTGCGACTTTTCAAGGGCGCGTCGGTGGTGGTGGGGATAAAGGCCGAAAAGTCACTTTATGTCGAATCCATGGCCACCTATTCTGAGGGAGATGCCTTCGACCACGAGGCTGCGGCCGGGTTCATAAAGATCTGGGGGCTCCCCGTCAAACTCTGGAGGCAGGTCCACCCTGAAGTCGAAACGAAGGTGCCCGAGCTTAAGGTAGTAGGTGGTGCCAAGTGACGGTAACAGTGTCAGTTAAGTGGATCTCAGGATGAGGAAGTCGGATCGGCCAAGGTCCGGGTCACAGTGGAGGTACATGACCTCCCTCACTACGGCTCCGGGGGGTCCAACCCGGACCCACTCGATCATTTGATCCACCGATTCTGGAGGACCCTGGAAAACCGCCTCGACCCCTCCGTCGAGGCGGTTTTTTATCCATCCGGATAGTCCCAGCGAAAGGGCGGTCTGCCTTGCCCTCCACCGGAAACCTACTCCCTGGACCGTCCCTGTTATAATGACCCTGACACACTTTTCTTGGCCCATTAAGTGATCCTCCGCGGGTGTAAACAAGTTTACCATCCAGCGAAGTATCTTTTGGGAGTTTTCCAATGGGGAGGTTGGTCAATGAAATGAATGAAAAGATTCAGATAGAAGAGGTTCTGGAACGGAAAGGGGAAAAAGCAAAAATAAGGGTTTCGGGTAGAGTTTTTCACCCATCCGGAGGGGGCCAGCCCGGCGACAGCGGTTGCCTCGAAAGCGAGAGTTTCAAGGCCAGGGTTCTCGATTGCCGCACCAGCAATGAAGGTGATGTCCTGGATATAGTGGTCAAGGAGGGTGAGATCCCCCTGGGCCGCCCGGTCGACGCCACAGTCGATTTTGAAAGGAACCGACGTTTTTCGAGAATGCACACTGCCGAACACATCCTTTCCAGGACGCTCGAAAACCAGCTACCCGGGCTGGACGTGCAAAAAGTCTCCATAGGTGAAAAGGAGAGCGTGGTTTTCATGACCTATCCCGGGGATATCGCTTGGGATGACCTGTTCAGGGCGGAGGAGGCCGCCAACAGGGTTATCGCGGCGGACCTCCCGGTCGGTGTTAAAAGGGTCTCGAGGGAAAGAGGCGATAGTTTCGAAGGAGTAAAGATCAAGTGGGACAGGATCGACGAAAGAGAAGTGACCATTGTCACCATCGGTGAATTCGACAGCATGGCTTGCTCGGGGAGCCACGTCGGATCCACATCGGAGGTCGGGGGGTTGATCGTCACCGGCTTCAAGGGTGGCAATGGGCAATGGGAGGTCAAGTTCACCGTTGATCGCCAGGAGACATTACAGAGGCACAGCAGGATAACGAGGGTGCTTTCAAGGGAGATCGGCTGCGAAGAGGAAGACCTCCCCTCGGTGGTCGCCAGGCTCAGGGAGGAGCGGAGGGAAGCAACAAGAAAACTGGACAAGGTCAGGAAATATATCGAGATCCCCTGGGAGGATATCGGCGAGACCCCGGGGAAGTTGTACTTCTTCGCCATAGAGAATTTCCCACCGGAGTTGGCTTCTTCGGGAGTAAAAAGAAAGATTGAAAAGGAAACCGGTTGCGTCGTCGGCTTTCTCTCCCGGGAAGAAAGCGGGGAGGCGGCATTTATGCTCGCGGCCGGAAAGGATCTCCAGGTAGACCTGAGGGTGTTTTTAGAGGAAGCCGATACGTTGCAGGCAAGGGGTGGAGGTGCGGCCGATTGGGTCCAGGGAAGGGCCGGGAATGGATCGCCCTCTGAATGGAGGAGATTCCTTGTTTCAATAGTTGACAAATAGATTACATAATGTCACTATTGATCTCATGAAATGACTTGGGATGCTCCGCCGGGGTCCGAGTGTCAGCGAACCCAGAGAAACTGAAGGGAGGAATTATCCTTGATCATTCGGAAGGCATCTTCAGTTACGGAAGATAGTACCCGGGGAACGGGAGGCTTCCCCCAAGGGTTGCCGCTGGAAGTCCTTTTTGACGGCAACAGGGCTCCCTCGAACGTCCAGTTGAGAAAGATGATACTCCTGCACGACCTGGCCACGAAAGACGAGGTCTAAAGAATGGGAGGGCCGTAGTCTCCCCTTTTTGAGATATAGTATCCTTCAGGGCATTTTTCCAGTGAAACCCGAGGAGGTCCTTCATGCGCATTCTTTTCTTTTTGTCCATGAGCGGTGCGGCGATCACTTTCGCCCTTTTTTACACCTGGTGCATTCAAAAGCCGGTCATGACAGTCATGCGGTTTTTCCAAGGTGAAGACCTGCCCGAGGAGGCGCCCTACGGCGAGACCGAAAAGCTGCCGCCGGCCGTTCTCCCCCTGGTGTGGTATCCCCTGAGGATTGTTTTCTTTTTCGGGGAGACTTATATACTGGCGGCCTGGGGGGCCTATTGCATCCTCCGGACCTTAGAGGCGATGCAAAAGGCAGGCATCGAAAAAGGGCCGGCCTTCCACATCCCAGCCTTTATAGCTTGTGTCGGAGCCCTGGGGTACCTGGCAAGGAAAGAGCCCCGAAAGGACATTCTGACCATCATCCAGTCCTGCATCGGGATGGGGAGCTACCTTGTCTTTGTCCTGAACCGGGCTGCCTTGATGACCTATTACCCCTGGCTGGTCGATTTCTTTGCGAAGTAGGCCATTACTGCCTTTCCGCGGCATCAGGCCCAACGGATCGAATTCGACTTGAAGACCAGGATCACCGTTGACCCCGGAACGATGCCAAGCCTGGAGAGCGATCCCTTCGTGATCCTGGAGGTGAGGACCGTATCCTGGATATTCACCGTAACAAGAATGCTTCGTCCCTCGTCCTCCAGGTTCATCCTGGTGACGGTTCCCCTCAGGGTGTTCCTTGCCGAAGAATTTCCGGGGTAGTCCAGGGAAAGGATAATATCACCAGGATCCAGTAAGCCCATGGAATATTTGTTCCCTGGTTTTCCCGCCGCCGTTATGACCTGGCCATCCTCCAGGTACCTGAGGACGGTACCATCGTTTCCCTCTTCCCAGGGACCCTGGATGATGTTTTCGATATTCTTGGATCGGATCTTGCCTGAAAACATGGAGATCACTTCGTCGGCGGCGCCGTAGGACCATTCGATGTCATGGCTCACAAGCACGATGGATGCTCCGAAATTATCCCTGGCGTCCACGATGGCACGGGCGATGATCCTCGCGCTGTTGGCATCGATACTGGCCGTAGGTTCATCGAGGATCAATACTTCCGGCCTTAAAACCAGCCTTGAAGCCAAGGCCACCCTTTGTGACTCTCCACCGGATAACTGGAACCAGTGCCTGCCGGCGAAATCCCCTGGATCGAGCCCGACCATCTCGAGAGCCGAATGCACCTTTCGGGTAAGACCCTCCTTGATGCCCCTGGCCTTGAGGCCGTAAACCACGTTTTCAAAAACCGTCCTCTTTAGAAGCCTGGTTTCCTGGAGAAGGAGCGTGGCCTCTCTTCTCAACTGTTCATTAATGTCACGCACCGGTATGCTCTTGAAAAGAAGCTGCCCGCTCCGGGGCCTTTCAAGAAAAGCCAGTATCCTCAAGAGTGTACTTTTCCCACAACCGTTGGGACCGGTAATCCCCAGGATGGAGCCCCTTTCTATTTTCAGCTCTGAGACCTCAAGTACGGTGCGTCCGGCGTAGGACTGGGTGATATCCTCTAGTTCGTAGATGTTGGTCAACTGGTGGCCCTCTTTCTTGCCACCGAAACGGCCCCGTTGACGATAAAGGCTATGGACAGCAGAACGATGCCCAGGGCTATCCCCTCGGCGAACTGGCCCTTACCCGTCTCAAGGGCGATGGCGGTGGTGATCGTCCGGGTTCTCCATTTAATGTTGCCTCCGATCATCATGGAGACACCCACCTCGGAGATGATCCTGCTGTACGCCGTCATGGCCGCTGCCACGACGGCGTATCGACCCTCCCAGAGGGAGCTGGCAGCCAGTTGCCCGGGAGAAGCCCCCAGCGTCATCAAGGTGAGGCGGGTGGAATCCTCCATCTGTTCCGTGGCCGATGCGGTTAGGGACACCACCACCGGGAGCCCGAGGAAAAATTGGCCGATGGCGACCCCTCGCAAGGTGAAAAGGAGGCCCAACCCCCCGAAGGGGCCGCTCCTGGAGATGAAGGCGTAGATCAGCAACCCAACGACTACTGTGGGTATCGCCATCAAGGTATCTGATATAGCCCTGCAGGCGTGTTTGCCGGGGAAGGAATAGTATCCCAGGATGAATCCCAAGGGTATCCCCGCCGCCAGGGTGAGGAGGATCGAAAAGGTCGATACCTTCAGGGTCGTAAAAATGGCGTTGAAGGTCTCCTCTTGTCCTGAAAGAAGGATGGCAAAAGCCGCTTTGAACCCTTCGGACAGATAATGCATTGCCGCCTCCAGTTTTCTTCTCCTTGTATCCTACCTTGGAAGTCTCCGACGAGCCTTGGGCCGGCCTCCTGGTTCTTGTAAAAAGGGACCCCGCAAGATCCCCAGGGGGGTGGGGAGGATGCGGGGTCCCTTGCTGATTGGCAAAGCCCGGTTACTTCGCGTTAGGGACAAACAGGGGTTTGCCTAGAAGGCTGAACTCCCCGATCATCTTCTGGACCTTGTCGGAGCGCATCCAGTCGGAAAATTTTAAGGCCAGGTCGTAACGGAGATGGTCTCCCCTTACCGGGTTGACGGCGATAACGCTGTACTGGTTGAAGAGCGCTTCATCGCCCTCGACCAGTATCACCAAGGGGGGGTTGCCCTTGTAATTGTCCTCGTACTTAATGAAGGTGCCCCTGTCGGTCAAGGTGTAGCCGACCTTCTCGGCCGCTATGTTGATCGTATCTAGCATGCCCTGCCCGGTTTGGATGTACCAGTTCTCCTTCTCCGGTTGACCGTATCCGAATCTCTCCCAAAGGTCTAGTTCCAGAACGTGGGTTCCGGATTTATCGCCCCGGCTGGCGAAGGGAGCCCCCTTGGTAGCGATAGAGATAAACGACTCTTTGACGGTTTTGCCCTTGATCTTCGCGGGGTCGGAAGGGGGACCTATTATTATAAAATCGTTGTACATGACCTGCCGGCGGTTGACCCCATAGCCGTCCTGGACGTACTGCTTTTCCACTTCGGGGGCGTGGACAAGGAGGACGTCCACATCGAGATTTTTACCCAATTCGAGGGCCTTCCCGGTCCCTACTGAAACCCACTGGAGTTCGATCCCCGTATCCTTGAGAAACTCCGGGGCCAGGTAATCCAGGAGTCCCGTGTTGTCCGTGCTGGTCGTAGTGGCCATGCGCAAAACTTCGGCGGAAAAAGCGGAATATGCTGCGATGGACAGAACGAGAACTGAAAAGAAGAGGATCCTCAAAGAACGTTTCATTGCAACAACCTCCTTCAGTTGAAGTGGGGGCATTTTTCATAAAAAAACCGTCTCCCCGCGTTGAGGGGAGACGGTCCGGTAGGCCGGCCACTCCTTCCTCCTTTCCAAACGCGGGAGGCGTTCCTGTTTCCGGGAACGCCCTTCGGCCCGCCGCCGTGGGAAAACCTTTAGGCGGTAGGGCTCGGAGGTTTTGTAACGGAAATATATCATGTAAAGAAAGGAAGGTAAAGGGGTCCGGTAATTAGGGTGGAGCAGTGAAGCCCAGGTCGTTGAAGAAAGAAAAGAGAGGATCCGACGATGGTGCCTCCTGGTGAGGCCGGAGGGAAGGACAGCCGCCGCCCGAGGCGGTAGGTCTTCGCAGTAACTGGGGATATAATATTTTTCACAAGCGAAAGAAACGGGGGAGTTGAAGGTGGAAGGCAAAAAGTCCGGCATCGATGCTGTCCACTCGGGGGACCGTGTTCACGAAGGGGTGGCGAGGCCGAAGGTCCCTCCGATCTATGCCAGTTCAGTTTATTCTTTTGAATCCTTTTCAGACCTGGAGGATGTGTTCGACGGCAAAAAAACGGGGTACATCTACGCCAGGATGGGCCACCCCAATGCCTCCCTCCTGGAGGAAACCCTGTCAGCCCTGGAGAAGACCGAAGCCGCCCTGGTTTTTTCCTCGGGGATGGCGGCTATTACTACCGCTTTCCTTTCGGCGGTGGAGCCGGGGGACCACGTGGTGGCCGACCGCGTGCTTTATGGGGGGACTTTCTCATTTATCGATGGATTCTTAAGAAAATGGGGGGTTGAGGTAACCCTTGTGGATACCCTAGACCCCGACCAAGTAAGGAAAGCCCTCCTTCCCAGGACCAAGGTGATCTACCTTGAGACCATCTCAAACCCCCTCATGAGAGTCGCCGATATCCCAACCCTCGCGGAGATCGCTTCTTCCTCGGGGGCGATGCTCTTCGTCGATAATACCTTTGCCAGCCCCATCCTCTGCAAGCCGGCCACGATGGGCGCCGATGTGGTTATTCACAGCCTTACCAAGTACATCAATGGGCACAGTGACGTGACCGGAGGGAGTATCGCCGGTGGGAGGCAATTTATGGAAAAGGCCTCCCGGTTGCGCTCCATGATGGGCGGAAGTATGAGCCCTTTCGATGCCTGGCTCGTGCAGAGAGGGGCGAGAACCCTGCACCTGAGAATGGTGGCTCATTCGGCTAACGCGCTTCATATCGCGAGAGCCCTTGAGAAGCACCCGCAGGTTATCAGGGTCGAGTACCCTGGGCTGGAGAGGCATCCCAGTTATGGTATGGCCCGGAAGATCCTCGAAGGGGGATTCGGGGGGATGCTGAGCTTCGAGCTAAAGGGAGGCGAAAAAGCCGCGGCCAGGTTCGTGGACGCCCTGGGGCTTGTTGACCTGGTCCCAAGCCTGGCTTCCACGTCGACGATCGTTTCCTACCCGGCTAAGACATCCCACCGGTCCCTTTCCGAGGACCAGCGTGCGGCAGTGGGTATCTCAGGAGGTCTGTTGAGGCTCTCCGCGGGCGTCGAGCCCGTGGAGCCCGTCCTTGAGGATGTCCTTCGAGCCCTGGACCCGATGGCCGGGGACGGGGAAAAGGAGGAGGGGAGCACCCGGTGAAAAAAGTACTGATCACCTTCCCTGACGACCAGGCCGCCGACCTCGCCGTGACGGGGGCCCTCCGCGGTGTCGCGGAGTGCTTGAGGATCCCTAAGGCCGGAGATCCTTTCCGGTCCGACGCCTTGAAAGGGGCCGATGCGGTCATAACGTTCATAACACAAAAAGAGATGGACCGGGAAGAGCTCGCCCTCCTTAAGGAAGGGTGCCTGTTGCAATCCATGCAGGCCGGGGTCGATGCCCTCCCTTTCGACGATATACCCGAAAGGGTGATCATCTGCGCCAATACCGGGGCCTGGGCTGACCCTATGGGCGAACATATTCTCGGCATGATCCTCTCCCTGGGCAAACACCTGCAGAAGTGCCACGATCGGCTTTCGAAAGGCATTTTCGACCGTGGCATCATCAACACATGGTTCCGGGGGAAGACCTGTGGGTTCGTCGGTTTCGGGGGCATCGCCAAGGCGGTCGCCAGGCTTGTCCGCCCCCTCGGGATGAAAGTGATCGCTGTGAATACCAGCGGCAGCACCGATGAAGAAGTCGAATTCATAGGGACCCTGCAGGATCTTCCGAGGGTACTGGAGGGATCGGACGTGCTGGTGATCGCCGTTCCCCTGACCAGGAAGACCAGAGGGCTCATCGGGCGGAAGGAATTGGCCTTGATGAAGGACGACGCGATCCTGATAAACCCCGCCCGCGGCGCGATCATTGATCAAAAGGCGCTCTACGAACGAATGAAGGCCTTCCCGGAGTTCCGGGTCGGGATCGACGCCTGGTGGGAAGAGCCCCTCGTCCAGGGAGAATTCAGGCTGGATCATCCCTTCTTCGAATTGGACAACCTGCTCGGGTCGCCCCATAACACCAACCTCGTGGAGGGGATCTTCCCCGCAGCGGCTGGGATAGCAGCGAAGAACGTCAGGGTCTTCCTGGAGGGAGGAGAACCGAAGAGCGTTGTGGACAGGAAGGATTACCAGTTCTAGCGGGGACGCCAGTCGAACTTCAAGACCGCGTTTTGTCACCACCCCAAATGTTTTCCCTGTCGGCGACATCGTAGAGGTGATCGAGGATCTCGGCGAAGAGGGGGTCGGTTTCGCGGGGCGGGTCGGTCCTGAGAAAGGTCCTCTCCCTGGAGATCCCGTTCTCCTTCCAGGATTTTCCCTTGGAAATGCAGTTCTGGGTGAAACCCTGCAAGTGGTCCAGGGCCTTGGCGAAACGGGCCTCGGGTGTTCGAGCCTCCTCGAATTCGTCCCATAGGCCCCGGAATTTCCCGGCCAGGTCGTTGGGGAGGGATGAGAACAGGGTCTCCGCCGCCTCTTCCTCCCTTGCCTTTTGCCCTGCCACGGCCGCCTCGTCGAAGGCGTAGGTGTCGCCGGCGTAGATCTCGACCAGGTCGTGGGTCAGGACCAGTTCCAGGGTCCTCAGGAGGTCCGCCTTGAACCCGATCTCGTCCCGGAGGAGCATGGCCCACAGGGCCAGGTGCCACATATGTTCTGCTATGCTTTCACGGCGGCTGCCGTCACCGAGGTAACCCTTCCTCAGGATGGTCTTGGCCTTGTCCAGGGTAAAAAGGAATTCCAGGATCATGCCAGTGCGTTCATTCATTTAAGAGCCTCCCAGCGCAAAACGTTGGGCCAAGGGCGTCCGGAACGGCCGGGACGTGATTGGCCTTTGGTGACGGATGCATTATATATAAAGGGTCATGCAGCCTATTCAGCTCCCCCAGTTTTTTGGGGGATAATTCCAAGGAGGTGCTTTTTCGGATGATCGATGCCAGGTACAGGGATATACCCCAGCGAAGAGAAGATTTTCCCGCCCTTACCAGGGTCCATAACGGCTACCCGCTGGCCTTCTTCGATGGCCCTGGAGGCACACAGGTCCCCCAAGCGGTGATAGATGCCGTAACATCTTACTACCATACGTGTAATTCCAATACCCACGGTTTTTTCGTGACCACCAACGAGACGGACAGGATCATCGAGGACACAAGAGAAAGGGTGGCCGAATTCCTGGGCGCTGAAAGCGGCAAGCTTATCTCCTTCGGCCACAACATGACCAGCCTGAACTTCGCCCTGAGCCGTGGTATAGGCAAGATGCTTTTGCCAGGCGAGGAAGTCCTTATCACCCAACTGGACCATGAGGCCAATAGGGGTCCATGGCTCTCCCTAAGGGAGGAGGGGGTGGTCGTCAGGGAGGTGGCTCTTCTTCCCGAGGGAACGCTGGACTACGATGATCTCGCCGCCAAGATCAACGAGAACACGCGGCTCGTGGCGATGGGTTTTTCTTCAAACGCTCTCGGTACCGTCAACGATGTGGCCCTTGCCAGGGAATTGACTCACAAGGTGGGAGCCCTGCTCCTTGTCGATGCCGTCCATTACGTCCCGCACTTTCCCGTCGACGTCAAGGCCCTCGGCATGGACTTCCTGCTCTGCTCGGCTTACAAGTTCTACGGGACCCACATAGGCATCCTCTACTCGAGGGAGGGGCTCCTTGACCGCGTACCTGTGCAAAACCTAAGGACCCAGGAGCAACAGGCGCCCTGCCGGATCGAGACGGGCACCCTCAACCACGCAGCCATCGCCGGCGTCAAATCAGCGGTGGAATACCTTTCCACCTTCGGCGCGGGGAATGATCTGCGTTTGAGGATCGTAACCGGAATGGAAAGGATCGGCGAGTACGAACACATCCTTGGCAAGGAGATCTACCTGGGTCTAAGAGAAATTAAGGGAGTAGAGGTCGTCGGTCCGGCCTTCACTTCAGAGAGGAGGGCCCCGACGGTCTCCTTCACCATGGAAGGCATGAACCCCATTGAAGTATGCCGGCTGCTCGACCGGAGGGGTATCTGCGCTTGGGATGGGCACTTCTACGCTGTGCGCCCCATCGAGGTCCTCGGCCTTCTGGAAAAGGGCGGGGTCACAAGGGTGGGGGTATCACTCTACAATACCACCGAGGAAGTCCAGAGGCTGCTGGAAGCCGTCAGCGATATCGCCGGAGGAAGGTTCCGGGGGGATTGAAGATGAGGGTCCTCTTCATCGGGTTCGGCAACGTGGGGAGAAGGATGGCCAGGATCCTCACCGTTGAGAGATCGAAATTCCCCGGGATGAAACCCCTTGACGATCTCGTCACGGTGGGAATAGTCACAAGGAAGAGCGGGGCCCTGATCTCTCCTTTCGGGGTGGACCTTGAGGGAGCCCTGAAGGAGATGGAAAGCCACGGCTCTTTCAATGAAAAGAACAGGGATTTCTGCCCTCTCACCGCCGAGGAGGCTGTATCCAGCCTGGATTTCGATGTTTTGCTCGAATTATCGAACCTTTCAATCGAAAACAGGGGCGAACCGGCGGTATCCCATGTCAGGAAGGCCCTTGAAAGAGGTCGTCACGTGGTCTCCGCTAATAAGGGCCCCGTGGCTTTCGCGTACAGGGAATTATCACAATTAGCCGACCTTGCCGGAAGACGATTCCTTTTTGAGACGACCGTTATGGACGGGGCGCCGGTTTTTAATCTTTACCGGTCATGCTTGAAGGGTTGTGTTGTCCGATCGGTCGACGGGATACTGAACTCCACGACCAACTACATCCTGGGAAGAATGGAAGAAGGCACGGAGTTCGCCCAGGCTGTGCGTGAGGCACAGGATATAGGGGTGGCGGAAGCAGACCCTGGTCACGATATCGACGGGTGGGACGCGGCGTCGAAGGTGGCCGCCCTGGCAAACGTCCTGCTCGGAGGCGATGTGAACCCTTTCGATGTTCAAAGGGAAGGGATCGGCGCTGTCGATAGGAGGCGGGTGGGGGAGGCGATACGGTCGGGCAGAAGGCTGAAGCTTGTCTGCCGGGCATGGCGTGATGAAAAGGGCGTCCATGGAAAGGTCGGCCTGGAAGAGTTGCCGATGGATCACCCCTTTTCGATGGTCGGCGGCGGCGGCGCGGTACTCAGGATCCACACGGACCTCATGGGTCCCATCCTCGTGACCCAGGAGAACCCCGACCTTTACGACACGGCCTATGGGGTCCTGGTGGACCTGCTAAGCCTGAAGCAAGGATAATAACGATTTCCTGAAGGGACTTGCGTCGGGCGGACTTAAGGGGTATATTTGAAACAATTTCAAAAAGGAGGGATGGGTTTGGCCAGGGAAAAGACGAAGAAGAATCTGGAGGAAGCTTTTTCCGGGGAATCACAGGCCAACCGTAAGTACTTGGCTTTTGCGAAAAAGGCCGACGAGGAAGGTATCCATCAGGTAGGTAGGCTTTTCAGGGCTGTCGCCGAGGCTGAGACGATCCATGCTAACTCGCATTTGAGGGCTTTAGGCATGATCGGCTCTACCGCTGAGAACCTCGACGCTGCCATTGCCGGCGAAACCTACGAGTTCACGAGCATGTACCCGCCGTTTATTGAAGATGCGGCGATGGAAGGGGATAAGCAGGCCGAGAGATCTTTCCGCCTCGCCAATGAAGCTGAAAAAGTCCATGCAGGCCTGTTCCGGAAGGCCAGGGAGAGCCTGCTTTCGGCAGGGGACGTCGATTATTACGTGTGTTCCGTCTGCGGTTATATCGCCGAAGAGGAAGCGCCCGACACCTGTCCTTTATGCGGGGCCAAGAAAGAGGCTTTCAAACAGGTCGAGTAAGGTCGACCTTTTCAAAGGAGGTTGCCGTCTTGGAAAGGAAGGGTATTGTAACGATGAAAGGAGCTCCGGTGACGCTGCTGGGCCCGGAGCTGGCCGTCGGGGAAAAGGTGCCCGGTTTTACAGTCCTTGACCGGTCACTCAAGGAAGTGACCCTTGATGATTTTGAGGGAAAGATAAAAGTCATTTCGGTCACACCTTCTCTCGACACTCCGGTCTGTGATCTCCAAGCCCACTGGTTCAACGAGGAAGCTGCATCGCTTCCCGGCGACGTCGCCGTACTCAACATCAGCATGGACCTTCCCTTCGCCATTGACAGGTTCTGCATTGCCGGCGGCATCGATTCCATCGAGGTCCTTTCAGACCACCGGGATGCGTCCTTCGGACAGCGGTGGGGTGTTCTCATCAAGGAACTCCGCCTGCTCGCAAGATCGGTGTTCATAATCGACACGGACAACATTCTCCGCTACAAGGAGATAGTGGCCGAGGCCACGACGCCCCCCGACTATGATTCAGCCCTGGCCGCGTTGAAAGCGCTTCGATAAAGCCGATCTTTGAGGTTGAAGGGCCCCCTGGGGCCCTTTTTTGTTGGTGGAGATGGGGTATATTATCAGTGGTAGCCGGTCCCGGAAGGGGTTGAAGGGATGTACAAGGTCAGGGTCCTGAACAGCGAAGATCTGAAAAAACTCCTGGACATCAAGGACGTCATCACCGCCGTGGAGACCGCTTATGAGCAGTATTCCAGGGGCGAGGCCGAACTATTTCCCGTCATTGCCCATGAATTCGAGCGAGGGTCCCGGGAGCTGGATATCAAGTCGGGGTTCCTTACAGGAACAGGCCTGGCGGGGCTCAAGGTGATCGGATACGTGGCCGACAACCCGGAAAAGCGGAGGATCCCGGCCATTTCAGGGATCGTCATCGTGCTCAGCCTTGAAACGGGGAGACCGGTGGGCATGCTGGACGGAATGGTCATCACCAATATCAGGACTGGAGCCGCCGGTGCCATCGGCGCGAAGCATCTTGCCAGGGAGGGGTCCAGCAATATCCTGGTGGTTGGCACCGGCGCCCAGGGAAGGGTCCAGGTGCAAGGTCTGACTAAGGTCCTCCCGGGGATCGAGGTTATACGGGTAGCGGGGAGGGATCCCGAGAATCTTTCCCGGTTCGTGGGCGAAATGTCAGCCCTCTACCCCCAGATACACTTTCAGGAGAGCTCGATGGGAGGGCTCCAGGAGGCGGTCTCTCTGTCCGATGTCGTCGTGAGCTGCACCCCTTCCCACGAACCCTTGATCAGGGCGGAATGGGTCCGACCCGGGACCCACATTAACGCGATCGGCGCCGACTTCCCCGGTAAACAGGAGTTGGACGAGCACCTGCTGCCCCTTGCCCGGCTTGTCGCCGACAGTAAGGCCCAATCGTTGGAGATAGGCGAGTTCCAGACGGCCTTCAAAAAGGGTCTCATCGGGGAGTACGACGTGACCGAGATCGGGAGCATCTTGTCCGGCGAAGCCCGGGGGAGGGTGAACGATGAGGAGATCACCATCTTTGACACCTCCGGCATGGCTCTTCAGGATATCGTCACCGCCAATCTCGCACTGGTCAGGGCCCTGGAACGCGGGATCGGTTCGCTGGTGAACCTGTAACACGGAGGTGGCCCTTCATGGTGATAGCCCCAGAGATGAAAGATGTACTTAAAGCGGCGAGGTTTCTCGAGGGCAGGATAAGAAAAACCCCCGTCGAGAAATCTTACCCCCTTTCGGATATGGCGGGCTCCGAGGTATTCCTCAAGTGGGAGAATCAACAGCTTTGCGGTTCCTTCAAGGTAAGGGGAGCCCTTAACAAGATGTATTCCCTCACCTCCCAGGAAAGGAGTAGGGGGGTCATTACCGCCTCGTCGGGAAATCACGCCCAGGGCGTCGCCATGGCGGCGAGCCTCCTCGGGGTCAGGGCGGTCATCTGTGTCCCCGGTTCGTGTCCCGAAACGAAGAGGGAAGCGATCCTCTCGAGGGGCTCAGGGTTGGTTGACCTCAGGGTCATCGGGCGCTTTTACGATGAAGCCGAGGCCGAAGCCAAGGCAGTTGCCGAAAGAGACGGGCTCGTCTATGTCTCGGCCTATGAAGATCACCACATCGTCAGCGGCCAGGGGACCCTGGGCCTTGAGTTCCTGATGGAGGTGCCCGACCTGGACCTATTGATCGTTCCCATCAGCGGCGGAGGGCTGATCTCCGGGGTTGCCACGGCGGCCAGGGCCCTGAGGCCCGGCATAGAGGTCATAGGAGTCCATGCCTCGGCCAACCCCTCCTGGAAGGTAGCCTGGGAGAACGGTGCAGTGGTGCCCGTGGCGGAGAGCGATACCTATGCCGACGCCCTTTCGGGAGCAGCATCGGGGATACTTTTCCCGTTGGTCAGGAAGATAGTGTCGGGTCTTTCCGACGTTTCGGAGCGCGAGATAGCAAAGGCGATCGTTTTTTTGCACTCAAACCATCACCAGGTGGTTGAGGGAGCCGGTACCGTCGGCGTGGCCGCGCTCATGGCCCGGCGGATCGAAACCAGCGGCCGGAAGACGGGCATAGTGATAAGCGGGGGCAATATAAGCGACGGAACGATCCTCAAGGCTTACAAGGAAGCAGGTGATGCCAAATGAGCGGTAAGGATGGGGATGAAAAAGGCAGGGAAGGTGAGAGGAAGCATTCACCCTTGACGGCGTTCCTTTTCCTGACCGTTACGTTGGCCCTGGCCGTCAAGTTCCTGATCAACGTTCCCTTTTTTCGGCAATTCTTTTCGGGTTACGGGAAGTTCGCCCTTCTCCCGGTGTTGTTTTACCTGGGGTACGTCGGTATCCACCGAAAAAGTTAAGGACTTCCCCTTACACCTTCCAGCCCTTACGTCCGCCGGGGGCGCCGGTGATCCATTGTCTTCACCCATGGCGCCCGGCAGCCTCGCCCCGCTTCCATGGGTCCTCTCCTTTTTCTTGCCGAGGTTAAAGGCGGCAGGCCCGTCGAGGCTTTGCGCAGGCTATGCTTCCCGGAAAGCCGTTGAAGGCGGCGAGGGCAGGTCCCTGATCTCCTCCCTGGACTCGACCACTTTCAGCTTGGCCGCCGCAGCGTCCTCCCAGACCTTTTCATGGATCGTTTCGTCGAATAGGGCGATGATCCTGGCCGCGAAAAGCGCCGCATTCCGGGCAGCCCCTATCCCCACCGCCCCCACGGGGACGCCCGGCGGCATCTGGGCCACCGAGAGCAACGCGTCCATGCCTCCCAAGGTTCCCGCCGGTGCGGGGACCCCAATGACCGGGAGGGTGGTATGGGCGGCCAGCGCCCCGGGAAGAGCGGCTGAAAGACCTGCCACGGCGATGATGACTTTGAGGCCTCTCGCCCTGGCGTTCCTCGCATAGTTGACCACGTCGTCGGGGGTGCGGTGGGCTGAAGCCACCGTCATCTCAAAGGGTATCCCCAGGGCCTCGAGGACTTCCTTGGTCTTGACCCCCAGCTCGAGGTCCGAAATTGAGCCCAGGACTATCCCGGCAACCGGTCCTTCCAAGGCGTTCCACCACCTTTCAGCGCGATGTCGCTTCTGAACCTGCCCCCTTGAAAGCTGATCCTGTCAACAGCCCTATAGGCCTTTGAACGGGCATCGGCTATGGTTTTTCCAGTTCCGACCACCGTAAGGACCCTTCCCCCTGAGGTGACCATCCTCCCGGCTTGATCTCGTGCGGTCCCAGAGTGGAAAATGTACGTGTCCTCTTCACCTTGCAGTTCGTCGAGTCCCGACAAGGCGAGCCCCTTCTCATAGGGACCGGGGTAGCCTCCCGAGGCGAGGACCACGCCCACGGCGGTCCTGGACGATCCTTGGTGGGGGAGGCCGTCGAGGGCGCCGCCTGCGCAGGCTTCGGCAAGGCGCGCGAAGTCACCGTCGTAAGCGGGCAGCACCACCTGCGTCTCGGGGTCGCCCATCCGGACGTTGTATTCCAGGACCCTCGCATCCCCTTCCCGATCGATCATAAGGCCGAAATACAGCACCCCCCTGTATGGGATGGATTCTTTTTTCAGTCCCGACACGGTGGGCCCGATAACCCTGTCGATAACTCTCTCCATGAAAGGACCGTCCGCCCAGGGGACGGGGGCGAAGGCGCCCATGCCCCCCGTGTTGGGGCCCTTGTCACCGTCAAAGGCCCTCTTATGGTCCTGGCTCGTGGGCAGGACGTGGAAAGAGCCTCCGTCGGTTATCACCAACACGGTCAGTTCTTCCCCGGGAAGATGGTCCTCGATCACCACCTTTTCCCCCGCCCGGCCCAGGAACCCCTTGATCAGGAGGCCGGCACAGGTGTCTCTTGCCTCCAAGAATGACCCTATTATGAAGGCGCCCTTACCGGCCGCGAGCCCGTCGGCCTTTACCACGTAGGGCGGCCGCCTCTTGAGAAGGGCCTTTTCAGCCTGGTCCAAGTTTTCGCAGATGTCGAAATCCGCAGTGGGTATACCATGCTTTGACATGAAAAGTTTTGCGAAGGCCTTGCTTCCTTCGAGCTTGGCTCCCTTTTTCCCGGGCCCGAAGACGGTGAGGCCCTCCTCCCTTAAAACATCGGCCAATCCCGCCACTAGGGGAGCTTCCGGCCCGATGACGACCAGGTCGGGAGAGAGGGAGCGCGCCAAGTCGAGGGTCATCACCGGGTCGGAAATATCCAGCCGGTGGACCGTGGCTGTCTTTTCTATCCCGGCGTTGCCGGGAGCGCAGTGGACGGAAGTTACCGAGGGCGACCTCGATAGGGCCCAGCAGAGGGCGTGTTCCCTGCCGCCGCCGCCCAGAACTAGGGTTCTCATGGTTCGATCACTCCCTCAGTGGCGGAAGGTTCTCCATCCGCTGATGAACATGCTGATACCAAGTTTCGCGGCGACGTCCCGGATGTCACCGTCCCTTATGGAGCCTCCCGGCTGTATCACCGCGGCGATCCCGGCTTCGGCGGCCGCCTCGATGCTGTCGGGGAAGGGGAAGAAGGCGTCGGAACCCAAAACCGCGCCGGCCGCCTTACCCCCCGCTTGCATGCAAGCCCACTTCACGGCGTCCACCCGGCTGGTGAACCCTCGCCCCAGTCCAACGGTCATGCCCTCACGGACGATCGATATGGAGTTGCTCTTGCCGAGGGCGGCCGCCTTCCAAGCCAGGAGCAGGTCGGCCCAGAGGTCGCCCCGGGGCTCACCCACCCATTCCCCCGAATCGGGATCCGGCAGCGGGGGAGTGATGTCCTCCTGGACAAGGGTGCCGCTCCAGGTTCTCAAAAGGGAAGTGCCGCCGGCGTGTTCGCCGCCCCATTCCAAGAGGCGCAAGTTGGGCCTTTCGGAAGCCAGCGCCCCGACCGCCTCTTCCGTGAAGGACGGTGCCACCAGCACTTCGGAGAACTGCTCCGCCACGCGCCGCGCGACGCGGAGATCCACCTCCCTGGTGAAAGCGATCACGCCCCCGAAGGCCGAAACGGGGTCGCAATCGAAGGCTTTAAGGTAAGCCTCGACAGCATCCTCCGATAGGGCTATCCCGCAGGGCGTCGAGTGCTTGATGATCACGCAGCCACAATCGGCGTGGAGAAGGTCCATCGCTCTCACGGCGCAGTCGATATCGAGCAGGTTGTTGTATGAAAGTGGTTTCCCGGATACCAGCTTCCAGGGTATGTGCTCGAGAGGGTCCCCGTAAAGCGATGCCCGTTGGTGAAGGTTTTCGCCGTAACGCAAATCCAGTCTCTTGGCGAGGGGCAGAACGCGAAGGGGGCCGAAGGGTTCTTCCCTTCCGCAGCATCTCGAGAGGCCTTCGTGGATGACCGCGTCGTAGTAGGAGGTTTTCAGGAAAGCCCTGACAGCGAGCCTTTCTCTCGTGGGGAGCGTGACGTTGCCCTCGGACCTGATCTCTCCCACCACGGCAGTGTAATCCTCGGGGTCCGTAACGGGAACTACGTGGCGGAAGTTTTTCGCGGCGGCCCGGATCAGGGTGACCCCCCCGATATCGATATTCTCCAGCAGCTCATCCAGGGCGGCGCCCTTTTTCAGGGTTTCCTCGAAGGGGTATAGATTACACACGACCATATCGATCATGGGGATCCCGTATTTTTCAACATCGGCCTTGTCACCCTCGAAATGTCTTCGCGCCAGGATCCCGCCGAAGACCGAGGGGTGAAGGGTTTTGACCCTGCCGCCAAGCAAATGAGGGTACCCGGTAAGGTCTTCCACCTCCTTGACGGGCACACCCGCCTCCCTGATGTGCTTCGCCGTCCCGGAACTGGAGACGATCTCCCAACCCAGGTCGGCCAGGTCCTTCGCCAGGCCGGCCACGTTTCTCTTGTCGAAGACCGAGATAAGAGCGCGCTTCTGGCCCATGTCAGGCTCTCCTTTCAGCGCCAACGACCCATCAGGTCTATCAGGGTCCTGGTATAGAGGATATGCTCCACCCGGTGTATGCGGTCCTCCAGCGTTTCAAGTGTATCACTTGGATGGATCCTTACGGGTTCCTGGGCGAGGATCTCCCCGTGGTCAACTTCCTCGTCGACGAGATGGACCGTGACGCCGGTCACCTTCACCCCTTTCTCAAAGGCCGCCCTTATGGAGTCCCTGCCGGGGAAGGAGGGAAGCAGCGAGGGGTGGATGTTGACGATCCTCCCCATCCTGGGGGCGACGAACCGCGGGGAAAGGATCCTCATGAACCCGGCGAGGACCACCCATTCGGCGGAGTACTCTTCAAGAAGCCCTTCCAGGTGTTTTTCGGCCCCCTCCCAGTCGCTTTCGGGGTTGGGGAGGACATGGGCGGCGATCTTCCTTTGGCTCGCGAACAAGAGCCCTCCCGCGTCGGGTTTGTCGCTGGCAACAAAGGCCACTTCAGCTTTTAGAAGGCCCGATCGACAGTTGTCCACGATGGAGGCCATGTTCGTCCCCTTGCCGGAAATGAGAATGGCCAGCCGGGGTTTCATCAGGAGACCTGCCCCAGGATGACCGCCTTTTCGCCCATCGCTGCCAGGAGCGAAGTGACTCTTTGCTCATCGCGGGGTTTAACCGCCATGACAAAGCCTATACCGAGGTTGAATACCCTTCTCATCTCCACCTCGTCTACTCCCCGTTCCTTGATGAGATCGAAGATGGGCGGCCGTTCCCAGGAGGCGTAGTCGATCGAAGGTTTGAGGGTCGCGGGGAGCATCCTGGCGATGTTCTCTTCCAGGCCGCCACCGGTGATGTGGGCCATGCCGCCGATCGCCCCTGACGATGCCGCTTTCAGCGCCTGGGTGACGTAGAGTCTGGTAGGCTCCATCAGGACTTCCGAAAGGGGCTTCCCGTAGCCGGCGGCGTTATGGTCCAGGGCGGGAGCGCCTAGGCCGTCGAGGAGGCATTTTCTCACCAGGGAGAACCCGTTGCTGTGCAAGCCGGAACTCGGCAGACCGAGGAGGAGGTCCCCCTTCGAAATGTCCCTTCCGTCGATGATCTCGTCCTCCTCAACGATCCCTACGGCGAACCCGGCCAGGTCGAACATGCCCAGGTCATAAACGCCGGGCATTTCGGCCGTCTCCCCGCCGAGCAGGTCGCACCCGCAGGACGAACAGGCCTCGGCGATGCCTTCCATCACGGGGCCGAAGATGCCCGCATCCAGTTGGCCGCAGGCGATGTAGTCCAAGAAAAAAAGAGGTTTCGCCCCACAGGTGACGAGGTCATTGACATTCATGGCCACCAGGTCCTGGCCCAGGCCGCGGTACCGCCCCGTGAGCCTGGCGACATCCAGTTTTGTCCCCACACCGTCGGTGCAGGCCGCAAGGGCTTTTCCCCCGCCGATCCTGTAAAGACCGGAGAAACCTCCGACCCCTGATATCACCCGCGGGGAGGAAGCGCCCGAGGCGATCTTCTTGACAAGGCCGATCCAGGCATCGCTTCTCTCCAGGCTGACGCCGGCTTTTTCATAGGTCCATGCCATTATCGTCTCCTCCGTCAAGGTATTCCCCGCTGAAGCAGGCGGTGCAGATATCCGACGGCGGGAGGCCGATCGATGAGACAAGGTCTTCGATGCCCAGGTAGTACAGCGAGTCAGCCCCTACCGTCGTGCGCAGGGTATCGATATCCAGTTTGGCGGCCGCCAATTCTTCGCAGGAAAGCATGTCTATGCCATAGTAACAGGGGAAACGGACGGGCGGGGAGGCGATCCTTATATGGACCCTGGCGGCCCCGTCCTGCCTGATTATTGAAATGGCCCGTTCCGCTGTGGTGCCCCTCACGATCGAATCATCGACGACGGCCAGTTCCTTGCCGGCGACGAGCTTCTTGATCGGGTTGAGCTTGATCTTCACTCCGAGGGCCCTGACTCTCTGGGTGGGCTGGATAAAAGTCCTCCCGACGAACCTGTTCCTCACGATGGCCGCCTCGTAACGCTGACCGGCACAACCGGCATAACCGATCGCCGCGATGGTCCCGCTGTCGGGCATGCCCGTGACGATGTCCGCGGTGGGGCAGGGAGCGCTGGCCGACAATTTGCAACCCAGGGTTTTTCTCACTTCGTAGACGGATTTCCCGTCGACCACGCTGTCAGGCCTTGCGAAATAGACGTACTCGAAGGCGCAGGAGTAAAGGCGGGAAGCCTCGACGGGGATCCTGATGCTCTTGATCCCGGCCTCATCAATTACGATGATCTCACCGGGTTTTACATCCCGGACCAGCGAAGCGCCCACTATGTCAAGGGCGCAGCTCTCGGAGGCCACGTAAAAGGTGTCTTCCCGCTTCCCCAGGACGAGGGGTCGAAAACCCCAGGGGTCGCGGGCCGCGACGAGCCGGTTCCCCAGCAGCACCGCGAGGCTGTAAGCTCCCCTTAGGCGCCTGAGGGCGTCCACCAGCGCGTCCAGGGGCGGTTTGTGCGACTGGTGCGCCATCAGGTGGATGATGGTCTCCGTGTCGGTGGTCGACTGGAATATGGCGCCCCTCGACTCAAGCATGTGCCTTATCCCCATGGCGTTGGTGATGTTGCCGTTATGGGCGACGGCCACAGAGCCCATGGAATAGTTGGCCGTGATCGGGTGTACGTTGGCCAGGCCGGAAGGGCCGGCGGCAGAGTACCTGACATGCCCGATGGCGGAGTTTGCCCTCAGGCCGGCCAGGTATTTCTGATCGAGGGCTATATGGACCAGGCCCATCCCCTTTACGGAGTTGACTTCGCCACCTTCGTTGGAGTTCCAGGCAATGCCCGCTGATTCCTGTCCCCGGTGCTGAAGGGCGTAAAGCCCCAGGTAGACATCCTCCAACACGGAATGGCCGTTTTTGCAAAAGGCGCCGAAAACCCCAGCCATGGCTCTAGGCCCCCTTGACCTTGTCTTGGGCTGTCTTTCCGGGGTATATTTCCCGCTCCCCGAGAGCGAGAACGCCGCCGGTTATCTTACCGATCCTCCGGGAGGGGAAACCCTCCCAGCAAGAAAGGAAAAGGTCGGTCGATCCTTCCGGGACGAGGTAAACGGCCCTCGCGCCCCATTCTCCGAAGAGGCCGTCGGGGGAAAGGTCGAGGTTCCCGGCATCGAGACTGATCCCGATCCCCCCCGCCCGGCAGATCTTCGCGAGGGAGACCAGCAACCCACCGCCGGCCAGCACTCGTCCCGCCGCGGCGGCCCCTTCGCGGGCGGTGCGGTGGGCCCTTTCCATGAAGGCCCTTTCCTTGACGGGGTTAAAGGATCCAGCCGTGTAACTGCCGTCTGGGTCAACGATCCTAGAGTAGGCGCTTCCCCCTAAAAATCCTCGTTCTTCCCCCACCAGGAAGACCGAGCCGGCTCCCAGTTCGGCGGCATCACCCAGTGGGACCCTTCCCTCTTCGAGCAGCCCCACGACGGCGACAAGGGGGCTGGGAAGGATCTTACCGACAGGGCTTTCATTGTAGAGGCTGACATTACCCGATACAACGGGACAGGTGAGGTCGCCGCCCACCGCTGCCAGGCCCAGGACAGACCGTTCCAGCACCCAGAAGTTCTCCGGGTCTTCCGGCGACGGGAAGTTCAGACAGTTCGTCATGCCCAGGTGGGCGGCACCGCACACCCAAAGGGGTCTGAGGCACTTGAGGAAGGTCTCGGCCGTCCCCAGGAAGGGCTCAAGTTGACATTTCCAGGGGTCCGCCTCCATGGTCACCGCCACGAGGTTCCCGTTCTCCCGTACCCGGAAGATAGATACGCTTTTACCGGGAGGGGTGACGGTGTTGGACTGGGCCTCGGAGTCGAAACGGCCGAAAATACCGGATTTGTCGGCCAGGTTCGGATCTTCCAGGAGGGCCGCCAGGGAGCGGGAGACCTCTTCCGGATTGAGGTAATTCTTGCTTTTGGCCTCAACGGTCTTCCCCATGGAGGGCTTTTTCGAAGGCCAGTGGATCGGGGGAGAGCCACCCCCGACCATCTCCGCCGGAAGGTTGACCACGGTCTTCCCGCCCCGGGTCATGACGAAGTTGCCATCGCCGGTGACCTCGCCTATCACCGCCCAATCCAGCTTCCACTTGGCGGCTATGGAGCCGATCTCGCCCAGGTCCTCCTCCTTTACGATGAGGAGCATCCTTTCCTGGGTTTCCGAAAGGGCTATCTCCCAGGGCTCCATCTTTTCCTTGAGGGGAACCAGGTCGACGTTAACCAGGATCCCGGCGCCGCTTTTCGAGGCTATTTCGCTCGAGGATGAAACGATCCCCGCGGCTCCCATGTCCTGCATGGCGACTATCAAGCCCTTCGAATGGATCTCGAGGCAGCCTTCGATCAGTCTTTTTTCCAGGAGGGGATCCCCTTTTGGGACCCGGGGAAGGTTCGGGGCCTTGGTGCCGATCAACTCGGAAGAAGCGAAGGCGGCTCCAGCGACCCCTTCTTTCCCGGTCCTTGAACCTATCAGCACAGCCCGGTGTCCCGGTTTTGCCGTCCTGGAACTGACGATACCGCCCAGCGGCACCAGCCCGAGGCACATCGCATTGACCAGGGGGTTAAAGTCAAAGCACTGATCGTAAATAGTCTTGCCACCTATGGTGGGCACACCGAGGATGTTCCCATACCCGGCGATGCCCTCCACGATCCCATCGGCGGTCCCCGCGGCCTGGGGTGAATCCTTCCTCCCCAGGCAGAGTCCATTCAACAGGGCCACCGGCCTGGCCCCCATGGCCAAGACGTCCCTGACGATACCGCCCACACCGGTGGCGGCGCCGTCGTAGGGAGCCACCGCGGACGGGTGGTTGTGGCTCTCCAGCTTGAAAGCTATCCCCCAACCTCCGCCGATATCGACGACGCCGGCGTTCTCCCCGGGTCCCAGCACCACGAAGTCCCCCTTGGTGGGCAAGCCGGCCAGGAGCCTTCTCGTGGACTTGTAACTGCAGTGCTCGGACCACATGACACCAAGGATCCTGAGTTCCGCCTGGTTCGGTTGCCGCCCCAGGGCTTCGACGATCGCGCTGTATTCAGAGTCGCTGAGTCCTACCGATCGGTGGTCCATTTCCATTTTCGCAACCTCCCTTGATCCCGGCTGTCAACCCATCTCAACAAGGGGTCGCCGCATTGGAGGCAATCACCCCAGTGACGGTCCGTCCCTTTGATCCTACCTGCCTCGGTGACCATCTCCGCCGGGCGGAAGCTCTACCATCAAGGCGGCCCCTCGCCGACAACCTCGTAACCTGGGGGCCTTGATCCTAAGAGCACCATTCTTTGATAAAAAATGACCCTCAATCTACTTACATTATTCGCACTTCGAGCATAAATGTCAATATTTTCGAGAGTCATGTGAAAGGATGAGTGGAAAGTAGGGTCTATTAGTGTAAAAAATAACATTCCATGTTAGAATACCAGGCGTGCCGCTGGGGGTCTCTGATCATCCCCACAGGAATGAGGGTTTTATCATCGGCCCCCTCGGGGGGACTAATATTCATGAGGAGGAATCGCTTTAATGGAAGGTTTCAAGACTCCTGTTGAATTGGCCAAGTCAGCATGTCTTGCAGCAAAGGCCAAGGTGGCCTGGAGCATTCCCCAGATGCTTCTGTTGGGGGTCATGGCCGGGGCCTACATTGCTTTCGGGGGATGGCTGATGACCGTCGTGACCCACGACCTTGCAGCTCATATGGGCCTGGGTTTCTCAAAGTTTCTCGGCGGCGCGATATTCAGCGTCGGCCTGATGCTAGTGGTCATTGCCGGGGCGGAACTTTTCACGGGGAACTGCATGATGCCCCTTGGCGTCATGGCGGGCTGCATCCCCATGAGCGGAGTCGTCAGGAATTGGTTCTGGGTCTACGTGGCCAACTTGCTCGGGAGTGTTATTGTAGCGTTACTGATCTTTTATTCCGGCCTCTGGAAGGGACCGATCGGCATCAACGCCTTCAAGATCGCGGCCGGCAAGATGAGCCTCCCCATAGGCGAGGCCGTTTTCCGAGGCATACTCTGTAACTGGCTCGTAGTGCTTGCCGTGTGGATGAGCATGGCGGCCACCGACATCATCGGGAAGATCTGGGCTATATTCTTCCCCATCATGGCCTTCGTCGCCTCCGGTTACGAACACTCCATCGCCAACATGTACTTTATGGCCCTGGGGATCCTCCTCAAGGGCGACCCCTCGACCGTAAGCGGCGCCGGCCTTTCCCAGGAGGTGCTATCCCAGGTCTCTATAGGGGGTTACTTCCATAACCTGATCCCTGTGACTATCGGCAACTTGATCGGAGGGATCCTGTTCGTGGCCATATTCTACTTTTTGGTCTTCAGGACGCACCTTGAGGACATTGTGTAAAGGCATCAAAAGCCGATCCTGTTCTAATAACCTAGATACCTGCGGCGGCAGCGGGGTGATCGACGCTGCCGCCGTCATTCTTGCCGGCGGCAGGGGCAAAAGGGCTGGAGGGGCCAAGGTGTTCCTCACCGTCGAAGGGCGCTGCCTCATCCTGGAGGTTCTGGAAAGGGTCCTGTCTCTTTTCAGCCAGGTCATCATTTCCTGCCGAAGAGAAGATAACGAGCCGCTCAGCAGGATCATCCAGTCCTTGCCGGAAAGGGACCGTGTTAAGACCGCATCTGACCGGGTGGAGGGATTGGGCCCCCTGGAAGGGATGGCCGTGAGCCTTAAGGCTTCCGAAACGGAATGGGCCTTTGTGATGGGATGCGATATGCCCCTCGTTGATCCCGCTGTGGTGAGGTTGATGTGGTCGAAAAGGGGGGAGAATGAGGACGCCGTCATCGCGAGAATAGGGGGCTTCCTTGAGCCACTTCATGCCTTTTACCACAAAAGGTGCGTCGACGCGGTGGAAAGGGCCATTTCAAGATCCAGGCACAAGATCACCTCCTTTTTATCGGATATAACCACCCTTGTCATCGAAGAGCGGGAGCTCGCCCACATCCCAGGTTATCGCCGTTCTTTCCTGAACGTTAATACCCCGGAAGACATTCGATCCTGGCTCGAGGAAAGGCACCGGTGCCCTTGAATTCTCCGAATCCGGCCGTCCGTGTTCCTTCAAACGCCCATCACCGATGACATTTCCCTTCCTGTTGGTTAGAATTGGTTTCGTTTCTCAAGCCAGAGGTGTCTCATAATGAAGGTGCCCATAGAACGCATCAGGAACTTCTGCATCATAGCCCACGTTGACCACGGGAAATCGACCCTCGCCGATCGCCTGCTCGAGGCTACGACCACTGTCAGTGCCAGGGAGATGCGCGAACAGATCCTCGATACCCTCGAGCTTGAACGCGAGCGGGGGATCACGATCAAACTCGTGCCGGTGCAGATGAAGTACAGGGCTTCCGATGGCCTGGATTACGTCCTGAACCTCATCGACACGCCCGGCCATGTGGATTTCACCTACGAGGTCTCCAGGTCCCTTGCTGCCTGTGAGGGTGCTTTACTCATCGTGGATGCCGCCCAGGGAGTTGAAGCCCAGACCGTGGCCAACGCCTATCTTGCCGTTGATCAGGGCCTCGAGATCATTCCTGTAATAAATAAGATCGACCTCCCCTCGGCCCAGCCCGAGCAGGCAGCGAAAGAAATCGAGGAAGTGGTCGGACTCGACAGCTCAGAGGCGATCCTGGCCAGCGCCAAGGAGGGTATCGGGGTAAAGGAGATCCTGGAAGCGGTGATCAAGAAGATCCCCCCTCCCTTTAAAGATCGCTTGGGCCCCCTCCAGGCCCTTGTCTTCGACTCCACCTACAACAACTTCAGGGGGGTCATCTGCTACATAAAGGTGGCCAACGGCACCATCAGGACCGGCGACATGGTGACCTTCATGGCGACCAGGAGAAGTTTCCAGGTGGAGGAGATAGGGATCTTCGGGCCCGAGATGCGCCCCGTCGACGAGCTGGGGCCCGGGGAGGTCGGCTACCTTATCTGCAATATCAAGTCCGTGGAAGAGGCCAGGGTCGGCGATACGGTAACCAGCCAGAGGAACCCGGCTTCTACACCTTTACCTGGTTATCGGAAGGTCAAGCCCGTAGTCTTCTGCGGTTTTTTCCCCATAGAAAGGGATGAGTATCCCCAGCTGAGAGATTCCCTCGAAAAATTGCAGATGAACGATGCGGCCCTGTTTTTCGAACCGGAGACTTCGACGGCCCTTGGATTTGGCTTCCGGTGCGGGTTCCTTGGGCTTTTGCACATGGAGATCGCGAAGGAACGGCTGAACAGGGAGTTCGGTGTGGACTTGGTCGCCACGGTACCCAACGTGGTATACCAGGTCAAGATCACGAGCGGAGAGATCATTGAAGCGCACCGTCCTTCGGACTTTCCCGAAGCCCCTCTCATCGAGGAGGTCCTCGAACCCTTCATAAAGGTCACCGGCTTCGTCCCGGCGGAATACGTGGGCAAGGTGATGCAGCTCTGCCAGGACCGCAGGGGCGTCTTCCTGGGGATGGACTACATCACCCCCCAGAGAACCCGCCTGGTCTATGAGCTCCCTCTGGCGGAATTCATAATAGACTTCCATGACAGGCTCAAGTCAGTGACGAGGGGATTCGCCTCGATAGACTACGAGCATTCCGGTTTCAAGGTCTCCAACCTTGTCAAGGTTGATATCCTGATCGGCGGTGAGCCCGTCGATGCTTTCTGCTTCGTATCCCACGCTGACCAGGCGTATCACCGCGGCCAGGATGTGGTCCGGAAGCTCAAGGAGATCATCCCGAGGCAGCTCTTCGAGGTCTCCCTCCAGGCCGCGATAGGCAAAAGGGTGATCGTCCGCCAGAACGTCAAGCCTTTACGCAAGGACGTCCTCGCCAAGTGCTATGGCGGAGATATCACCAGGAAGAGGAAATTGCTCGAAAAGCAGAAGGAGGGGAAAAAGAGGATGAAACAGATCGGCAGGATCTCCTTACCCCAGGAGGCTTTCCTCGCCTTTCTCAAGTCCAGCGATGAGGAGGAGGAATAACACGCGCCTCGAGCCCACATCGCCGGTTTCTCTTTACGTTCACATTCCTTTCTGCCGGAGCAAATGCCCCTACTGTGCTTTTTACAGCGTTATCCCCACGCCGGGCGAAGTGACGGCCTTTCTTGAGGCTCTTGAAGGTGAGATAGGCTTTCTCTCGAAAAGTTCAGATCGTCCGCTTTTAAGGACGGCCTACATAGGCGGTGGGACTCCTACGCTCCTTTCCCCTCGCGACTGGGAAAGACTTATAACTGTCCTCGAAAGTGCCTTTTCATTCGTACCTACCGCCGAAGTGACCGTGGAGGCCAACCCCGGGTCCCTGGCGAGGGAGCATCTCGCTCTCTGGAAGGACTGGAGGGTTTCCAGGGTCAGCCTCGGTGTCCAGAGCCTCCAGGACGAAGACCTCCTGGCGATGGGCAGGCCCCATGACAGCAGGCAGGCCCTTGATTCCATGGCGGAGATCAAAGGAAGGGGCCTTAGCCTTTCGGTGGACTTGCTCTTCGGCCTGCCGGCCCAAAAGCTCCGGGGGTGGTCCGATACTCTCAGTAGAGTACTCGATGAAGGTGCGGAACACCTTTCGATCTACGAACTGACCCTCGAAGATGGAACACCCTGGGGTAGTCACCCCCCGCGGGACCTCGCCGCGGGCTATCCCTTTTACCGCTGGGCCCAGTACTATCTGGAGAAGAAGGGCTTGCTGCAATACGAGATAGCCAGTTTTTCCAAACCCCGTCGGTGGTGCAGGCATAACGTGGCCTACTGGTCCGGTGCCCCCTTCCTTGGGATTGGGCCTTCGGCCTGGGGGTACGACGGAACCGTAAGGACAGGTAACGTAGCGGACCTGGAGCACTACCGTTTGATGATAGAAAAGGGGGTAAGGCCGACCCTGTTTTCAGAGAGGCTGGAAGGCAAACGTCGGGCCTTCGAGTTGTCGGCCCTGGCCCTGAGGACCCGCTGGGGCATCAGGCTCCAGGAGTACCGACGCCTATGGGGCGATCAAATGCTGAAGGGCCTTCAAGATTCCCTGGAAGGTCTACCCCCGCGTCTTTTCAGAAAAGCGCCCGGAAGGATCGCCCTGAGCAAGCAGGGCATGAGGGTGGGGAATGCCATCTGGGAAAGGCTTGTACCATGACGAACTCGAGAGGCCTGTGCCGGGCGGGGCGTGTCTTCTCCGATAGCTCTTGTCGCGGGTGCCCTCTCGGAGACCGCTTCCCATCATCGGATGCACCCAGGCTACCTTTCACCCGTTATACTGATATGAAGGGCGAGGTAAAACCCCTGTCCACCGCTTTGGTATGATCCTGCCAGGTTCAGTGAATACGGGGCTCGGTCCAGGGCGTGACCGATCCCCCTTGAGGGAAGGTGCGATGATGCGGGAAGAGATCAAGTCGATGCTTAAGGACCTGCCCCCTATGGACGAACTACTTCAGAAACCGTGGACAAGCCGGTACCAGGAAGTTCTCGGGCGCGAAGCCGTCAGATCGACCTTCGCCGATGTGATCGGCGAGGTCAGGAGGGACCTGCTCAAGGGGCTCATCCATTCCTTCGACACCACCCTCATCGAATCGGAGACCAGGGCCCGGTTGGAAAAACGCTCCAGAAAGAGCCTCAGGAGAGTGGTGAACGCCACCGGGGTCGTCATCCACACGAACCTGGGAAGGTCCTGCCTTGGGAATGAGGTCCTGGAAAATGTGAGGGCGGTTTCGGCTTCTTACAGCAACCTGGAATATGACCTCGAAGAGGGGGCCAGGGGGCAAAGGCACTCCCATGTCGAATGGCTCCTGTCAAGCGTCACCGGAGCCGACGCGGCCATGGTCGTAAATAACAACGCTGGCGCCGTCCTGCTCTGCCTGGCTGCTTTGGGGCGGGGCAATGAGGTCATCGTCTCCAGGGGAGAACTGGTGGAGATAGGAGGTTCCTTCAGGATCCCCGACATTATGGATTTTTCCGGGGCCATCTTAAGAGAGGTCGGGACGACCAACAGGACACACCTCCCCGATTATCTCAAAGCCATAAACACTCAGACCGCCATGATCCTCAAGGTGCATCCTTCCAACTTCAGGGTGGTGGGTTTTCATTCGGAAGTCTCGAGGGAGGAACTGGCGGCCCTGGCCCGGGAGAAGGAACTCATCTTCATGGAGGACCTGGGGAGCGGGGTGGTGGCGGACCTATCACCCTGGGGACTCCAGGGCGAACCGACGGTCAGACAATGCGTCGAGTCAGGGGTGGACCTGGTGACCTTCTCCGGCGACAAGCTGCTCGGCGGCCCCCAGATAGGCGCTATCGTCGGGAGAAGCCAGCTGGTGGAGAGGATCCGGCATTACCCCTTGCTGAGGGCGATGAGGGTCGACAAGATGACCCTGGCCGCTTTTGAGGTGACCCTGAGACTTTACTTGGAAGGCAGAACGGGCGAGATCCCCACATTGAGAATGATCTCCCAGCCGGGGAAAACCTTGAGGAAAAGGGCCCGCAACCTGGCCTCCATGATCAGACGAGTGACCGGTTTGCAGGCAAGGGAGGTTGTGACCCAGGATGCGGTCGGCGGGGGAGCTTACCCTGCTGCGGTCCTCGAGGGTTTCGGGGTTGAGGTGGAACCACCGGAAGGAGTTTCTGACGGTTCGGCCCTTGAATGGCTTAGAAGTGCCCCTGTCCCCGTGATCGCGTCGGCAAAAGAGGGGAAGATCCTCCTCCATGTCAGGACCATGCTTGACGGGGACGGGATGGATGTGATCGGGGCGCTAAAAGACCTGTCGCCCAGGGAGGCCGGCCATGATGGAGAAGACTGAGGTCTCCATCGTGCTCGGTACCGCCGGCCATATCGATCACGGTAAGACCACCCTGGTACGGGCGCTCAGCGGGGTCGACTGCGACAGGTTGAGGGACGAGAAACGGCGTGGGATCACCATCGAACTGGGGTTCGCCCCCCTCACACTTCCCAGCGGCAAAACTATTAGTATTGTCGATGTCCCCGGCCATGAGAAGTTCATAAGGCAGATGGTCGCCGGCGCAGTCGGGGTTGACGGCATCATCCTGGTCGTGGCCTCCGACGAGGGAGTGAGGCCCCAGACAAGGGAACACCTGGAGATCCTCGGGTTAATAGGGGTCGAGCACGGACTGATAGCCTTAACGAAGGCCGATCTTGTGGAAGAAGAATTCCTGGAACTGGCCATAGAGGAAGTGAAGGAAGAGGTCAGGGGGACCTTCCTCGAGGGGGCTGAAGTGATACCTGTCTCATCGGTGACGGGGTTCAACCTGGACGTCCTCCTAGAATCACTGGAAAAGCTTGTGGCGGGGATATCCCCAAGGGGTTCCGAAGGCCCCTTTTTCATGCCCATTGACAGGGCTTTTCCTGTGAAGGGTTTCGGTGCCGTCGTCACCGGTACCGCTTACCGGGGTAGGGTAAGGAAGGACGACGTACTGTCGGTCCTGCCCCGGGGTATCAAAACGGATATTCGTTCGGTCCAAGTCCATGACAACCCGGTCGATGAGGCCCGAAGCGGCCAGAGAGTCGCCTTGAGCCTTGGCGGGGTTTCGCTTTCGGACCTGAAAAGGGGCGACGTCCTATGTACCCCGGGAATATTCGTCCCTTCAGGCAGGCTTGACGTCGATCTCAAGATACTGGCTTCTTCTCCGGATCCTCTGCGCCACTGGCAGAGGGTCCGGATCCATCTCGGGACCACCGATACGGTGGGCAGGATCGCCCTGCTGGGTGGAGACAGGATCGAACCCGGCGAGAGGGCCTTCGCCCAGGTCGTGACCGAAACGCCGGTCGTGGCCGTCAGGGGGGAACCCTTCATCATCCGCTTTTACAGCCCCTTGACCACGATCGGCGGCGGGAAGGTGCTGATGTCGGTCGCCAGTAGGCCGAAGGGGCCACGGGGCCGAAAGGGTCACCAAGAACTGCTGGACAAGGTCTCCAGGGCGAAAGACCCCGGCGAGCTCCTCCTGGCGGTCACTTTGGACCAACTGGTGGTCACCGTCGACGAGGCTTCTGTCCTGATGCAGGAACAACCAGGGGTTGTCGTCTCTCTAGCCGGTGAGCTGGATAGGGCCGGACGGTTGCTCCTGGTTGACTCGGGAGAAGGGTTGATAGTCAACGGCGATATGGCAAGGAAAAAACTAGGTCAGGTCCTGTCGTTTTTGAAAGAGTACCACCAGGAAGAGCCGGACAGTCCGGGAGCGCCGGCGGATGCTCTCTTCAGAAGGATCCTCCCCGAAATGGAGCTCCGCCACGCGAAAAAGGTGGTAGAACGATGGGCACGAGAAGGGGAGATCGAAGTTGAGGACCAGAGGGTCAGGCTTCCCGGTTTTTTCCCTGGAGACGCGGCCAGGAGAGGTGCCGCTGGGGCCGTCATTTTGGATCTCTGTTCGACCCGATCCTTCCAGTTGCCGGAGATAGCCGATGTCTTGGAAGGTACAGGACTCCGTCAGGACGAGGTGGAGAAAGCCCTGGAAGCCCTGAGATCCCAGGGGCAGATCTTCTTCGCGGGCAGTGGGTTCATCGTATCCAGGGAAGTCCTGGAGGGACTCATCGGTATCCTTGAAGGTTTCAAGGACGATATCACCGTCGCTTCCGTCAGGGATGCTACCGGGAGCAGTCGGAAGTATATCCTCCCTCTACTGGAGATGCTCGATTCGATGGGGGTGACCAGGAGAGTCCAGGATAAACGTATCCTCAGGAAAGGTAAACTTGGCCAGGATTAGCTCTTTCTTAAGAGAAAGGAATCTCCCAAACCTGAAGACATAGGTTCGTCAAGGCGAAGACCACCGCAATTGCGGAAAGGCACGATGCTGAGAAAGCTGGCCCATCCGTTAAAATGGCCGTTTATCACCCGTGCGCTGGCGAACCTGTGTTCTCCGGGACCTTGGGTGGAACCTGGAAAACAAGACAAAGGCTTCCTCGGAACTCCTGATGAAGCTCCAAGCTCACAGGGACAACCGATTATTATCGCCCCACCGGTTACCCAGGGGCCGCGCTACCTGTCAAAGGCCCGTCGTCCCTTACCCTGTTGGGTAGCCATGCTTTGCCCCGGTTTTCAATACTTTAGACTTCGGCTAAGGGCTCGATGGTGCCTCCGATAGCTGAAATGAAACAGCACCGGCCAAGATTGTGAAAACGGGGTAACGATGCGGTGAAGGGTGAAATGATATTCGTATTTAATTTCCCTTCCCGCTACATTGAAAGATGTGAACATTTGTGGTAAAATCTTAGGAAACCAACAACAGGAGTGAACCTGAGATGAGTCCTAACCTAGCCACGATCAGAGACCGGGTGAACGAGTTCAAGGGCTCCAAGGTGCGGTACAAGGCTCTCAAAGGCAGAAGAAAGATGGAAGAGCGGATGGCTGTGATCGTTGAGACTTACCCGCACCTTTTCACGTTGTACGTCGAATCCCAGAGAAGCACAGTATCCTTCAGTTACGCTGAACTGCTCACCCGCGAGGTCGAAATGGAGATCCTTCCCGGAAACAAGAAACTTATCCCTTACTGACCCTGCCCCCTCGCACTTTTCCCCGGTGCTCGACGCACCGGGGTTTCTTTTTAAGAGGTGTCCGTCATGACCCATGAGATCAACTCCCCCGGAAAAATTAACTTGACATTGAGGATAACTGGCATCAGGAGCGACGGCATGCACAACATCGCCTCTTTATTCATGAGGCTGCCTGCCTTGGAAAAGTTGACACTGGGGATCCGCAGTGAAGATAATGGCGGCAAAGATCTCGTAAGGGTCCACGGCCAGAGGATCAAAGACAGGAATATCCTCCAGGCGGTCCTGGAAGTCGCCAGGAAGAAGGACCCGAATATGCCGCCCATCATTGTAGACATTTGGAAACAGGTGCCCCCAGGGAGCGGGCTCGGTGCGGGAAGCGGTAACGCCGCCGCGTTGGCTTCATGGCTTTCTAGGGATCTGGGCGTAAGGTTTTCGGTCGAAGAATTGGTTGGGATCGGTTCCGACGTTCCCTTCCTTTTTCGAGGCGGGGACCTTTCCTGGATGACCGGTGCCGGGGAAAAGCCCCTCCATAGGATCAACGGGGTCGCCGGTCTTTTTAGGGTTGTTATTGCCATTCCTGGGTGGTCCTGTTCTACCCCGGTTATGTACAGGAGAGCCGACGGGTTTTACCGGAAAGAAGGGTGGAAATACTGCGAGGAAGAAGCCTGTGAAGAGGCCCTGGGTATCCTCGGGCCTCTGAAAAGGCGACGGAGGGTCGGTCTTCTCCCCAATGACTTCCTTCCGGTGCTTTTAGCAATGCATCCGGGGTACCGATCTCTCTTCGAAGCCGCGGAAAACAGCGGCGCGCTGGCCTGGGGTATAAGCGGGAGCGGGAGCGCCTTTTTTTGCCTTTTCAACCGCGAAAATGGCGATGCCTCTCCCTTGGGTTTGTTTGAAGAAGCTGACTTCGTGCGGAAAATCCTTGTCTTGGGGTGATGGCCTTATGAAAAGTACCAGGACCGAGAGGTTGATCAGGATCGCATCGCGTTTTTTGGCCTTGCCCTCGAGGCAGATCTCCCTGACCGAGATGTCGGAACAGTTCAAAGTGTCCAAGACGGTCATCAGCGAAGACATGGCCATCATTGATAAAGCCTTCCGCGAAGAGGGTGTCGGAACCTTGAAGGTAGGAAGAGGCCGAAGCGGTGGTGCAGCAATGAAACCAGGCTTTTCAGGAAATGACCGCTCATCCTTTCTCGGGAAGGTTGCCGCTGTGCTTTCATCCAATGACAGGATCCTACCCGGCATGCTCATCCATTACTCGGACATCCTTTTTAACCCCGCTTTCGCCCGGCCCCTGGGTTACGCCCTGGCTTCGGATTTCGCCGGCAAGGAACCTGATGTGGTCATGACCTCCGAGGTCAAGGGGATACCCCTGGCGATCTTTACCGCCCATGCCCTGGGGGTGCCCATGGCAGTGTGCCGCTTCCGGAACAGGCCGGGAGATGGTCCGGCCGTGGCGGTACACTACCCCTCCGGCAGCGGTGAGGTGAGGACCATGTTCATGGGGACGAGGTTCCTTACTTCGGGGAAGAGGGCCCTCATCATCGATGACTTCATGAGAGGCGGTAGCACCGCCGCCGGCATGCTTCTCGTGGCCAAGGAATTCGGGGCCGAGGTGATCGGGATAGGGATCTTCATCGCTGCATCGGAACCGGAAAAGAAAGCCGTTTCGGAATACCGATCCCTGCTCAGGCTGGAGAGGGGACCCGATGGTACGCCCGTAGTGAAGGTACGGCGATGATGGCCGTGTTTCGGCCTTACGGCTCTTGACCCTGTTGTTTGACGTGGGCTCTCAAGTGGGATAGAATCACCCAATGGGAGGAGGTGGCTCGTCTCCATGAAGGTGAAGATCAATACCGAAGAGTGTATCGGTTGCGGTGTATGTGCTCAGATATGTCCCGAGGTTTTTGAGCTTGATGAGGACGCCGGAAAGGCCAGGGTGATCCGTCCCGAAGGGGCGGAGTGTGCCCCAGAAGCCGCTGACAGCTGCCCTGTAAGTTGTATAACCGTCGAAGAATAAGAGACCTGTCGGCGGTAGAACGGATCCTCCCGTCTTGCGGTTTTTCCAAGAATGGGCCCATAGCTCAACTGGTCAGAGCCACCGGCTCATAACCGGAAGGTTCCTGGTTCGAGTCCAGGTGGGCCCACCACGCTAAATGATGATAAAGCCACCTGCGGTGGCTTTATTTTTTAGGCGGTGAGCACGTTGCTTCGGGTCAGGGATATCATTGATGGGATCGATACCTTCGCCCCCTTTTCCTCATGCCGCGATTGGGATAACTCGGGCCTGCAGGTAGGTAGCCTCGATTGGGAGGTTAGCCGATTGGCGGTATCGCTGGACTTGACCGACAGGGCCATCGACGAATCCCTGGAAAAGGGATGTTCCTGCATCGTCACCCATCACCCCGTTATTTTTGAGCCCCTCAGAAATATCGAGACCGGGACGTCCCTGGGAAGAAAGATCCTGACATGCCTTGAAAGGCATCTTTCGGTTATCTCGGTCCACACGAACTGGGACATATGCACCGGTGGAGTCAACTGGACCCTGGCCGGATTGATCGGCCTGGAGCCGATCTCTTCTCTGGATGGAAGCGACGGCGCGACCGGGTGGATGGGGGTTCACGGTGCTTTTTTGACCCCGGTAAAGGGAACCGCCCTCCCCGCTGTTCTCCGGGAAAAGTGGTGTCTATCCTGGTCCAGGGATTACCGCATACCCGATACCGTGTCATATCTTGCCCTTGCGGGTGGGGCAGGCGGGGATCTTTGGCCGGTGGCGAAGTCGAGGGGCTCTGAAGTGTTCGTCACCGCCGATATGAAGTACCATCAGGTCATGGAAGCCGTCGAAAGCAGCCTTGGGGTGATCGTCGCGGATCATGGAGAAATGGAGAGGATCACCCTCCCTGCCCTGGGGTCCCTCCTGTCCGAAACCCTCCGCCTGGAAGTCCTCCAGGTCGATGCTCTGGGTTTCGAGGCGGGGAATATCGCGACGGAATGACCGTTTTTCGCCAAATCTTCAAACGGGGTGAGCATTGATGAAAAAACGCGTTTTCAGCGGCATGAGGCCGACCGGGAGACTCCATCTCGGGCACCTTGCTGGGGCCCTGTCCAACTGGATCAGGTTTCAGGACGAGTATGATTGTTTTTATTGCATTGTGGACTGGCATGCCATGATGTCGGACTACTCCGACACGCGCTTCATGAAAGACAATTGCCGTGAAGTGCTTCTTGACTGGCTTGGTGTGGGCCTTGACCCCGACCGGAGTACCCTATTCCTGCAGTCCCATGTGCCCCATCACGCCGAACTCCATCTGGCCCTTTCCATGATAACGCCCCTTGGCTGGCTCGAAAGGTGCCCCACCTACAAGGACCAGATCCTCAATATCCAGAACAAGGATCTCAGCACTTACGCTTTCCTCGGTTACCCAGTGTTGATGGCGGGGGATATAATGCTCTACAAGGCCGAACTGGTTCCCGTGGGTGAGGACCAGTCGGCCCACCTGGAACTGACCAGGGAGGTCGTCCGGCGGTTCAACCACTTTTTTGGGGAGGTATTCCAGGAGCCCCAGACCATTCTCACGAAGACCCCCAAGATCCCTGGTACTGACGGCCGAAAAATGAGCAAGTCCTATGGAAATGCTATCAATATCGCCGATGATCCGGAGGAGATATGGGAAAAGTTGAGGACTATGGTCACCGATACCGCCAGGGAGAGGCGGAGTGACCCGGGCAACCCGGACAAGTGTCCCGTCTGGGACCTGCACAAGGCCTTCAACCACGATATGGAACAGAGAGCTTACATCGACAAGGGATGCCGTACCGCCGGTATCGGCTGCATCGAATGCAAACAAGCACTTTATTCGCATCTGATGGCCATCCTGGAGCCGATCCAGTCCAGGCGCAGGGCCTTTGAGGCCAATGAGGAGGACCTCCTTGAGGTCCTGAAAAAGGGAGCGATGAAAGCCGAGAAGGTATCAGAAGTGACCATAGAGGAAGTAATAAAGGCTATCGGTTTTATCAGCCGATGAAGGGCGAACTCACCAAGATGGAGGCCTGAATGAGACTCGATGTAGAGCTTGAGGGTTTTTCCGGGCCGCTCGATGTGCTCTGCCATCTTGTCGAGTCAGGGGGCATAAGCGCCTCAGGGATAAGCGTCAGCCAATTGATCAGGGTGTATTCCGAATTTTTGATCGAGAACGAAAGGGCGACTATCAACGAGATGGCCGCCTTTTTCTCCCTTATCGCCCGGCTTTTGCTCGGTAAACTCAAGGCCCTTCTGCCTCCTTCCCCTGGGGAAGAGCAAGCCGAGTTTGATAGAGGATCCGAGGCCGAGTTGATCGAAAGCGTCCTGGAAAGGTACAGGCCTTACAGGGCGGCGGCGGCCGGCCTGGCGGGAATGATGCAAACCCGGGGGCGCAGTTTCACCAGGGGCGGTTCTGAGGAAGGTCCCCCCTGGTTCGACCTGGGCGACCTCTATTCGCTTTGCATGGTGTGGTGGGAGATGGTTCGCCGGAGACGAGAAGGCGCCGGTGCCGCGCCCGCGGTTCTCGAAGAGGAATGGGACGGCATTCCGACGGTGACCCCGGAGGAGGAGCAGGTAGAGAAAAGGATGGTGGAGATCGAAATACTGCTCTCGAGCAAAGGGAGCCTTCAAATGAGCCAGGTCTTCGGGACCGTTTTTTCAAGGCAGGCTTTCGTGGTGACCTTCCTGGCGATCCTTGAAATGGCCAGGCTGGGGAGGGTCCACCTGGTCCAGGAGGTTCTTTTTGGTGACGTCCGGTTATCGCGGTGAAAATCCCCTTTCTCCGATAGCAAGGGCCGTAGAGGCCGTCCTCTTCGTCGCTGTCCAGCCCGTGGGCGTAAAGGAACTGGCTTCAGTCACGGGATCGACGGAGGAGGTCGTGGCCGGGGCTCTCGAGGAGATAAAGGAAAGGTATCGGAATTGCCATGGACTCCGCCTTTTGAATATAGCCGGCGGGTGGTCGATGGCCACTTCTCCTGAACAGGAGGAAGTGGTCGCGCTGTTTCGTGACGTGGCGCTCTCCCAGAGGGTGCGGTTAAGCAAGGCGGCCCTTGAAACCCTCGCCGTCGTCGCCTACTCGCAGCCTACAACGCGGTCGGAGATCGAAGAGATCAGGGGAGTCAGGTCCGAACGGGTACTCGATACACTTCTCGGGCATGGTCTTATAAAGGTGGCCGGGAGGAGGAAAGGTTCGGGAACGCCGTTGCTTTATCGAACTACTGATTCGTTCCTCTCACTCTTCGGGCTCAACTCGATCTCGGACCTACCAACCCTCGAGGAGATGCAAGATATTCTTCCCGTAGACGAAATGTCCGATGACGGGGGAAGGGATATATGACCGAGAAGCAACGGATAAACAGATTTTTGGCCTCCTGCGGCGTCTGTTCGAGAAGGAAGGCGGACCTGCTGGTTCGGGAGGGGAGGGTCACGGTGAACGGGGAGACCTGTGTCGATCCTTCCCGAGTCATCGATCCCGACAGGGATACCGTGAGTGTCGATGGGGAGATAGTCGCCCTCCAGGAGAAATTGTACCTTGTCCTGAATAAACCGAAGGGGTGCGTCTGTTCCGTTTCGGACCGGTTCACCCGGACGATCTTGGAATTGCTGCCCCCAGACTACCGCGCAAAGGGCCTTTATCCGGTCGGCAGGCTGGATAAGGAAAGCGAAGGTCTCTTGATACTGACCAACGATGGCGCCTTGGCCCAGAGGATACTCCATCCCGGGCAGCACGTCCTAAAAACTTACCAGGTCCTGCTGGACACCGCTGTTTCCGTAGATTTTATTTATTCCCTTTCGAGGGGGACCGGGATCGCAGGAAGGCTGGTGACGCCGGTGGAGGTCGCACTCATGGAGAAAACGCCCAAAGGGCGCTGGGTGTCTATCACCCTTTCGGAGGGCTTGAAGAGAGAGATAAGGGTCATGGCATCCACCAGGGGCTTCGGGGTGGAAAGGCTTGTCCGGACCAGGATCGGACAGCTCGGATTGAAGAGGCTAAAACCGGAGGAATTTGTCTCTCTGGACAGGGAGACGCTCCTGGACATGATCATTCACGGCGGTGCCGTGTAGGGTGGGGAGGAATTTCCGATGAGAATCTACTGCCATTATGGCAGCAATGTCATCACCCTTGACGGTCCCGCTGGTGCTGGGAAGAGCACCATCGCAAGGTTGCTGGCCGATAGGCTCGGTTGCGAATACCTGGACACCGGGGCCTTGTATCGGGCGGTAACCCTTCTTCTCTTAATGAGGTCCATTGGAACCACAGAGGAAGAAAAGATCTCCATGGCTTTGAAGGAATGCGTCGTCTCTCTTGAGGGAGGGAAGGTGTTCATAGACGGCCGGGACGTCACGCTGAAGATCCGTTCCCCGGAAGTGGATCGGGCCGTTTCCGCCTACTCCGCGCTCCCTGCTGTGAGGAATTTCCTGTTGGAGACCCAGAGGAGGACCGCCAAGGGAAGAAAGGTCGTCGCCGAGGGAAGAGACATGGGGAGCGTGGTCTTTCCCGAGGCGTCCTTCAAGTTTTTCCTGGATGCCAGGGTTGAAGTCAGGGCCGCCAGGAGGTTGGAAGAACTGAAGGCTAGGGGTGAAGTGATAACCTTTGAAGAGGTTAAGACTCAGCTTTCCAGGCGGGACCAGCTGGATAGCGGGAGGGAACTCTCACCCTTGAGAGTCCCTGAAAAAGCCTTAATCATCGATACTTCAGAAAAAACGGTCGACGAAGTCATAGGTGAGATCCTGGCTGTAATGGCAGGCAGGAGGAGCTGTTGAACATAGTATGACCCCGGGAGGTCCCAACTTGAGAGTGCTTTTTTACTGGATCGTAGCCTTTTTTTTCAGGATAGTGATGAAGGTCTATAACAGGGTAACGGTGAGGGGTCTCGATAGGGCGCTGACCGTTGCCCCCCCGGTCATTATTGCGGCAAACCACTGCAGCAACCTGGATCCCATCGTGATAGGCGCTTTTTTCCCGAGGAGGCTAAGGTACTTGGCGAAATCAGAACTATTCCGGTTCCTGCCCCTGGGTCTTGCCATCAAGGCCCTGGGGGCCGTCCCAGCCAACAGGGAGGACCTGCAGGGTTCCGCAGGGGCCGTGAAGTTCCTGATCGAAAGGCTCCAGGCCGGTGAAGATATTCTGCTCTTTCCTGAAGGTCAGAGGAGTACGGACGGAAGGATCCAGCCCCTGGAACAGGGAGTGGGACTCCTTGCGGCAAGGACCGGTGCCCCCGTGATCCCCGCCTATATCCATGGGACCTTTGAGGCGATGCCTCGTGGTTCCCGGGCCTGCAGGCCCGTAAAGATCTTCCTCTCCTTCGGAGAGCCCCTTCACCCGGCATCGCTGGGATCGAAGGAGGTTTCCGCAAAGGACCTGAGGAGGGCCGTAACCGACCTCCTTGAAGCTTCACTCAAGGAACTGGAGGCGGTTAATCTTTGATCGAACTCCAGCGATCACCTTTCCAAAAAGCTTTCCTGGTCGGACTGGAGATGGGCTGCAAGGAAGACGGCCCCGGCACCCTGGAAGAAATGACCCTTCTCCTGGAAAATCTCGGGATAACCTGCGCGGGCAAAACCATCCAGCGCCGTTCGGAGCCGGATCCCGGTTACTTCGTGGGGCCAGGCAAGGCGGAACTGATCGGGACCGAGGCCAAGGATCTCCAAGCGGGGCTCATTGTCGTGGACGGGATCCTCTCTCCTGGCCAGGCGGGGGCCCTGGCCCGAGTGGTGGGACTCCCCGTCTGGGACAGGCCCTTGGTCATCATGAAGATCTTCGAGGACAGGGCCCAGACGGAAGAGGCTAAACTCCAGGTAGAACTGGCCCGATGCAGATACGAGATACCCCTGCTTAAAGGGCTGGGGCTCCAGATGTCGCGACCCGGGGGTGGAATAGGGACCAGGGGGCCGGGTGAGACGGAGTTTGAGAGGCACAGGAGAAAGCTGGCAAGAAGGATCCGTGAGATAAACAAGAAGATCGAGGCCATAAGAGATAGGAGGGAAAGCCGGCGGAAACGAAGGACGAGGGCTGGTCTCGCCACCATAGCCCTCGCGGGTTACACAAACAGCGGCAAATCAACGCTCCTCAGGAGGCTTTCGGGAGATCATGACCTTCAAGTCGCCGATAAGCTTTTTTCAACCCTCGACCCCTTCGTCCGAAGGGTTAGGCTCGCTGGGGGCGCCGCCGTCCTTTTTACTGACACCGTAGGTTTCATAAGAAACCTGCCCCCCGTGCTGGTGACAGCCTTCCGTGCCACCCTTGAGGAGATCACGGCGGCGGACCTTATCGTCCTCTTAGCGGACGCCACCTCCGGGAGATTTGAGGAGGACCTGGCCGTGGTGGAGGAGACGCTGGCCTCCATAGGGGCAGGGACTGTCCCAAGGATAATAGCCATAAACAAGGCGGATAGGGTTGACACCGATACGATGATAAACCTCAGGACCCTGGCCGGGAGGTCGGGTGACAGGGTCGTTACCATCAGCGCCCTTACGGGCGAGAACACCCCGGAACTCCTCGATGTTGTGGGGGAGATGCTTTTTTCGGGCCGAAAGGAGGAGCGAGGGGATCGATGAAAAGCATGACAGGATTCAGCAGGGCGGTGGAGAAGGGAGACCTTTTCTCGATCAACCTGGAGATAACGAGCTTGAATCACAGGAACCAGGAGATAACCGTGAGGCTCCCAAGGGAGTTGTCCCATCTGGAGCCCCAGATCCAGCAGAGTATGAGGGCCGCCTCTAGGAGGGGCAAAATACAGGTGAGGATTGACATCACCTGGGACCCTGCCGCCAACTCCTCGAGAATAGAACCCGAGATACTGAAAGGCTACGCTAAAGAACTGGATCGTATAAGGCAGGAACTGGGGCTGAAGGGGGAGTTGGACCTGGGGCCACTTCTGTCGCTCTCCGGCGTCCTTTCCTCCCGAGAGCTGGATACCCCCGAACTTGAGGATATTCTCGGCGATACGGTGAGGAACGCCCTGGAAAAGGGTATCCAGGAATGGGATTCCATGAGGGCGAAGGAAGGGGATCATCTCAAGGAAGCGGTCCTCGATTCGCTGGAGACGTACAAGGAGACGGCCGAGGCGATCAGGGAAAAGTGGAGCCTTTCCCGTGACAGGGCTCTTGAGGCCCAGAAAGAGAGGATCAGACAGATTCTCGAAACTGACGGAGCCTGTGTTGATGAGAACCGTGTAGCCCAGGAGATAGTCCTCGCCGCCGACAAATGGGATATAACGGAGGAACTCGCCAGGTCTTCAAGCCACGTGGATAAATTCCTCGGCTTGGTCCATAATGATGAAGTCTCCGGGAAAACCCTCGATTTCCTGCTCCAGGAGATGAACCGGGAGGTCAACACGATCGCCTCGAAGGTGCAGGATTCGGAAGTAAGATGGTTGGTCGTTGAAGCCAAGGGCTTCCTGGAAAGGATCAGGGAACTGGTCCAGAACGTGGAGTGAGGCCATGGGTTATAACCTTTTACACATAGGTTTCGGTAATATGCTAGTGGTCGAGAGGGTCGTGGCCATCGTCCACCCCTCGTCGGCACCCATCAAGCGTCTGAAGGACGAGGCAAGAAGCCAGGGCAAGCTTATCGATGCCACCGAGGGAAGGAAGACCAGGGCCATCCTTATCACCGACAGCGATCACGTGGTCCTGTCGGCGATACAGCCTGAGACCATCGTCGTCAGGTTTGAGGGTAAGGAAAAGGAGGGTGACCCCGATCGCTAAGGGACGGCTTTTCGTGATCTCGGGGCCGAGCGGTGTAGGGAAGGGCACCCTCAGGAAAGCTCTTTTCAAGTCAGTTCAGGGATTGGAGTACTCCGTCTCCTGCACTACCAGGGAGCCAAGGAACAGGGAGATCGACGGGGTGGACTATCAATTCATCGACCTCGATGACTTCAAGGATCTTGTCAAAGAGGGACGCTTCCTTGAGTGGGCCGAAGTACACGGGAACTTTTACGGTACCCTGAAGGAAAACGTGAAAAGGATCCTTGAGAGCGGCCGCGACGCGATCCTGGAGATCGATGTCCAGGGGGCACTCCAGGTAAAGGAGTCGGATCCGGAGGCGGTGTTGATCTTTGTTATGCCCCCATCGGAGGAAGAGCTCAGGAGCAGGCTTAAAAGGAGGGGGACCGAGAAAGAGGAAGACCTGAGGAACCGTATCAGTGGGTCCAGGGACGAGATGCTCCTCTCGGCAAGATACGACCACCTGGTCGTCAATGACGATCTCGGTCGGGCCCTTGAATCATTGAGGAGAATAATAGAGGGCTACCGGGACCCCCAACGATCCCCCAAATCCTTTTCGTGAGGTGATACCCGTGACAAATAAAGCCGAAAGGGCAAATGACCCATCCATATTGTCCAACAAGTATCTTTTAGCCTGTATCATCGCGAAACGGGCAAGACAACTGAGCGAAAAGAAGGGGCGTCTGAACCTGGAGGAGGGGGATCTGTATTTTAACCCCATCCAGCAGGCGCTAAGGGAGATCGGCGAGGGCAAGATCATCCTCGAGTTCCCCGAAACTGACCCCGCGACCACTCCTGAAGGAGACGATAAGGATGACCCTGGGGTGGAAAAAGGATCGTAGACTTCTCCTCGGGATCTGCGGCGGTATCTCGGCCTACAAGACTCCTGAACTCGTCCGGGAGTTCAAGAAGCTCGGTTGGGAAGTCGAAACAGTCCTTACAACTGCTGCGGAAAGGTTCGTTTCACCACTGGTCATTTCGACCCTTTCCGGCAGGCGGGCTTGGCTTGAAGAGGACTTCCTCTCCCGCGAAGAGGGTTGGAAGATCCCTCACATCAACCTCGTGGAATGGGCGGACGTTACGCTGATCGCACCGGCAACGGCTTCCTTTCTCCACAAGGCCGCTTGGGGTGATGCCTCGGACATCCTCTCGGCATCCATCCTGGCGTCTAAAAAACCGATTTTAATCTTCCCGGCCATGAACGTTTTCATGTGGGGGCACCGCGCCGTAAGGGAGAACGTTCACCGCTGCAGGGAACTTGGGTATGGGGTTTTCGAACCCGAGGAAGGCTTCCTTGCTTGCGGTTATGAGGGGAAGGGCCGGCTACCCTCTCCAGGGGTCATAAGGGAAGAGGTTTTAAGGACGCTTGAACCGACAAAAGACATGAAGGGGACCAGGGTTCTGATCACTTCAGGCCCGACAAGAGAGGCTATCGATCCCGTCAGGTTCATCAGCAACCACAGCTCCGGAAAGATGGGGGCCTCCCTGGCCAGGACTTCCTGGTACCGTGGAGCCGAAGTCACGATGATCACCGGGCCCGCCCAGGAACCTCCGCCCCACGGTTCGAGGGTCATAAATGTTGTATCGGCCGAAGAGATGTACGAAACCGCCATGTTGGAAGCGCCCTCCCAGGACATAATTGTCATGGCGGCGGCCGTAGGGGACTTTCGCCCCTCTTCATTTTCGAAGGACAAGATCAAGCGAAAAGGGGAAAAGTCTTTTATTCTGGAAATGGAACAGAACAGGGACATAGCGGCGGCTCTTGGGGCGGCCAGAAAACCAGGGCAGTTCCTTGTCGGTTTTGCGGCGGAGACCGGCAACGCTATGGAGAACGCCCGCGAAAAATTGGAGAAAAAAAAGCTTGACCAGATCGTGGTCAACGAAGTCAGTGGCCCAGAGGGAGCCTTTGGGTCCGATAGAAATTCCGTCAGGATCCTCAGTGGCAAGGGAGTGCTTTCCGCCTTCGAGGGCTCCAAGGATGAGGTGGCTGAAGCGATCTGGGACGCCGTCGCCCAGGGGCGCAAGGACCACGGCCAGTGACAGTGTTTCTGGAGGCTATAGTTCCCGGGCCTTGGTGGCATCCCCTGACCTTTGAATCGGAAAGACCCGCTGAACGCGGCACCAGGCTGTCGGTCCCCGTCGCAGGGAAGTCAAGGATAGGTTTCGCGACGGGGGTAATGATGGATTCCCCCCCCCAGGGTGACTTCAAGATCCGGAAAGTGAAGGAGATCATCGATCCCCTCCCCCCGCTGGGCTGGGAGCTTTTTGAGACGGCCCTCCGAGTGGGTCGGCATTTTCTTTGCGGCCCCGGCGAGGCCCTCAAGGTCATCGCTCCGGCGCATATCCTTTCGGGAGAGTTCCGTGGGGAACTTTCGAAGATGGCCGCGCCCGGTGCGGCCTTCAGTGAGAACTATTGCTTCCTCCCCTTCCTCGGAGACAGGGTGGAAGAGTACAAGAGCCTTCTTCTTTCACGCGGGGGCGGGGCTCTTGTCCTTTTCCCAGATCGGGAGGGAGCTTCCTCCTTTTGGAAAGGACTCCCGCCGGAGGTAAAAAAAGACGGGGTCTTGTGGACCGCTAACTCGGGTCCTGGCGCCAGGAAGAGGTGGGATCGGGTCAGGATGGGGGACTTCCGCCTCGTAGTGGGGTCTCCTTCCGCCGTATTCGCCCCCTTGGTCTCCCTGCAGACGGTCATTATCGAGGATGAGGGCAACCCCTCTTATTATTCGGAAAGGTTCCCCTTCTTCAATGCCCGGAGCGTAGCCGGTTTCAGGGCCCGCCTCTGGAAGGGGAATGTCGTCTATGGCGGGAGCATTCCATCGGCTCGGAGCTACCTAAAGGGTCTTTCGCAACCTGCCCCGCCCCAGTCAGAGAAGTTCCTGTTCATCTCTATGAGGGATGCCAGGAATATGATCGTTCCCGGCGTGAAGGACCCCTTGCCTGTCAGCGATGCGATACTGAACCGCACCTTGGAGGTTGTGCGCGACAAGGGGACAACAATCTGGGTGCTGGACAGGAAGGGTTATTCCAGCGGCGTCACCTGTGGTGAATGCGGAAGACCCCTGACCTGCGGAAGTTGCGGCCTCCCGCTACGCTGGGACGACGACCGTGGGATATTCCGCTGTGGCTTTTGCGGCGAAGAAAAACCCGTCACTGACCTCTGTCCTTTTTGCGGGGGGCACTCCCTCCAGGGGTCCAGGCCGGGCCTGGAAGGGGCGAAGATCATAGCGGAAACCGTGCTGGGCAGGGACCTCCCTGTTCACCTGTGGCACGCCGACATCCCTCGTGCTGCCTCCTCCAGGAAAAAGGTGATTGAGGACTTGGCGGGTGGGGGCATCGTGGTAGGGTCAAGGAAATCGTTGGAACTGTGCGATCACCTTACCGTTCCACTGGTATGCTGGCTCGACGCGGATTCTCTCGCGTCGGCTCCCTTTATCGACTCCTCGGTGCGAGCCTTCAGGGCTGTTTGGGAATCGGCCTGGAGGGGGTGGGGGCACCCGGGAAGGAAGGTCCTCATCCAGAGCCGGCGACCGAGGGCCGGATGGCAGGTTGGCCTTGTGGCGGGTTGGGATCATTTTTGGCCAAGAGAGCTTGAAGAAAGAAAAAAGCTGGACCTGCCCCCCTGGAAATACCTTGTTGAGATCACCAACCTCGCCGAGAATAAGGAAAGGATCAAGACCGCCCTGCTGAAGAAGGGCTATGAAGCCCTTGACCCAGGTGGCCCAGAGGGTATGGTCTGGCTCAAGTGCGACGAATTGGATGAATTAAGGGGAACACTGGCACCCTTTTTCCAGATTTCGGGTTCTACCAGGGGATTTCCCAGGATATCCCTCCGGTCTGAATAGGAGACAAGGAAAGGAAGAGATCGTTCATGGCTATCGTGGCCATCGTGGGGAGGCCCAACGTGGGTAAGTCATCCCTCTTCAACCGCATCGTCGGTAAGAGAAAGGCCATCGTCGACGACCAGCCCGGCGTGACTCGGGATAGGATCTATGGTGAGGTTGAACACGGGGGGGAGATGTTCCTGCTGGTCGACACGGGAGGGCTTCTTCCCGAAGGGGGCGACCCCATGTCGGAGAGCATTAAGAAACAGGTTCTTCTGGCCGTCAAGGAGAGCGACCTCCTGGTGCTCGTCGTTGACGGCAAGACCGGGTTGACGACGCTCGACAGGGAGGTAGCACTATTCCTTAGGAAAAAGGGCAAACCCGTCATCGTCGCCGTGAACAAGATCGACGATCTCGTGCATGAAAACAGGGAAGCCGAGGGTTATGCCCTGGGTTTTCCAAACGTAATAGGGGTCAGCGCCGCTCACAACCGGAATATAGAAGAACTGTTGGACCGGATCAGGGACCTGACCCCTGGAAAGAGTCCCGGACCCGAAGAAATACCCGAGGATGAGATCTCGGTGGCGATAGTGGGTCGGCCTAACGTAGGTAAATCGACCCTTCTCAACCACCTTTCGGGTTCTGAAAGATCCCTGGTGACCTCTGTGCCCGGAACAACGAGGGATTCGGTGGACTCCCAAGTCGTTATCGGCGGTAAACCTTTCCGTTTCATTGATACGGCCGGCCTAAGGAAAAAAAGCAGGATGGACTCTGATGTGGAATTTTACTCCCTGGTCAGGACCCATGAAAGCATCGGGAGGGCGGATGTGGTCGTCCTGCTGATGGAAGGGACCCAGGTTTGTACCGACCAGGACAAGAAGATCGTCGGACTCGTGGAAGATAAAGGCAAGGGACTGATTCTCGCAGTCAACAAATGGGACCTGCTCGAGAAGGATCCTGGACTTGGGGACAGGATCTCCCACCAGGTCAGGGAAGAAATGCCCTTCGCCAGCTTCGCCCCCCTGGTCTTCATCTCATGCCTGACGGGCAGAGGGCTACACAAGTTGCCCGAAAAGATAGCCATGGTCCAGTCCAACCGATCACGATGGCTGGATGTCTCAAAGACGGCAACCCTTGTCCGGGATGTGCTGGCCTTTGAAAGGATGCCCAGCGACCCTCGGGGCAGGCCCCTGTATATCAGGGGCTGCAAGCAGGTGGCAGTGAACCCCCCGGCCTTTGCCTTCTATGTCAATGACAGGGATATTGTTAATCGTTCCTTTGAGAGGACCACGGTCAGGAAGATCAGGGAGATGGCGGATTTCGAGGGCACTCCTGTCAAAGTATTCTGGAGATCGATGAGAAAGGGTAATTGATCTTCATTTAGCACTTGACCGCTTCTTCGGCAGATGATATTAGTGTATCTGGCCGTCAGCTAGAGGTCCGACGGCCTTGTTAACAACCTGAAGAGTTGGAGGTGCGGGCAAAGTGACTAAGGCGGATCTGATCAGCGCGGTCGCGAAATCTGCGGGCATCACCAAGAAACAGGCGCATGAGGCTGTGGGTTCCACGTTCCAGGCGATCGTTAAGGCTCTTTCCAAGGGGGAGAAAGTCCAATTGGTAGGCTTCGGTACTTTCGAGGTCAGAAAAAGAGCCCCCAGGAAGGGGAGAAACCCTCAGGATCCCACCAAGGTCATCAACATCCCAGGGAAGAAGGTTCCGGCCTTCCGTCCTGGGAAAGCGCTGAAAGAAAAAGTTCGCTAACCCTTCCGATCTTATTCATCCGGATCTGCCGGCGGGAGCCATCGGTCTCCTGCCGGCTCTTTTTTTGCTTGGAGAAGTGGACCAAGTATCTCGTAAAGGGAGTGCCATTGCTCCAGTTTCAATTCTTCACCCCTGGCGGTCCCTGAAAGGCCGGCCTGCGCCATCCTGTCGGCTATTTCCCGGCGCATCCCCGGCAAGAACGCGGCGAGATTGTTCAAAAGGGTCTTTCTTCTTTGGGAGAAGGCGGCGCGGACAAGGGTTCGCCATATCCTGTCGCGGGGTAGGGAGCGGTTTTTCTGGATTGAAACCTCCAAAAGAGCGGAGTCCACCCTGGGGGAAGGAGAAAATGCTTCGGGTGGGACCTTCCTGACAATCCGCGGTTTTCCCATCGCCTGGATGGTTATCCCCAAGGGGTAACGGTCTTTTGACCGTTCCGGGGCGCAGATCCTCTCAGCTGCTTCTTTTTGCACCATAAGGAGCATGTAATTCAAGCCGGCGGGGGCGTACAGCTCGAGAACCCTCCATAAAAGGGGGGTAGTGATGTGGTAGGGGATGTTGGCCACCATTTTGTTGGGGGGCGGTTCAAGCTGTTCTGGAAGCCCACCCTTCAAGGCGTCGCCCCAAAGCATCCTGAGGTTGGGGTAGCGGGTTCGGAGGCTTCCAAGGTAGGGCTCGAATCTTCGGTCGATCTCCGATGAATAGACCAGCAAAGGGTTCTCCCCCAAAAGCCCCTCGGTCAGGAAGCCCTTGCCCGCCCCGACTTCCAGTAATACGTCGTGGGACCCTACATCGCAGCGACCCAGGATGAACGCCAGGATATTCCTGTCGATGAGAAAGTTCTGTCCGATATGGGTGTTAGGCCTGCTGAATCGTCCTTGCATTCATTTCGTCTCCCGGCCCCGGGACCGCACTTAAGGTTGTGAAGAAGGAAAAGCGGGAGAACCAGAAGGTCTCCCGCTTTTGATATCTGGTCGGGACGAGAGGATTTGAACCTCCGACCCCTTGACCCCCAGTCAAGTGCGCTAACCAGGCTGCGCTACGTCCCGTAGGCGACGAATATTGTATCCTCGGTGTGTTTATCGGTCAAGAATGAATATGCTTATGGGCCGCCCCTCATCACGCCTGGGGTTCCCAGGTTTCACCGCACATCTTGAGCAAGTACTCCCATCCTTCATCGACGTCCTTCTGGAAGGCCTCGATGACGGATTGCCCGGCCTCACCCTTGAAAAGGTGCCGGAACCTGCCCTGGGGCTTGAAGAACTCCTCCACGGGGACCCTTTTTCTGGGCTTGTAGCCCAGTTTCCACTGGCCGTCGATCACTTCGTAAATGGGCCAGATCCTGGTTTCAACGGCCAGTTTGCAGATCTCCCTCTGGAGAGAGGGTTCGAGCCTCCAGAAGAGGACGCAGGGGGTCAGGATGTTCACGAAAGCCGGCCCCGGCGTCTCCACGGCCCTTTTGACCTTTTCAATTACCTCCATCGGATTGTGGATCGTTGTTTGGGCTACGTAGGGGATGTGATGGGCCGCCATTATGGCTGTCAGGTCCTTGGGTTTCTGGATCTTTCCGGGGATGACCTTCCCAGCCGGGGCCGTGGACGTATTGGCGCCCTTGGGGGTAGCACTGCTTCTCTGGGCGCCGGTATTCATGTAGCCCTGGTTGTTGTAGCAAATATAGGTAAAGTCGTGTCCCCTCTCCGCCGCGCCGGAAAGGGCCTGGAGCCCTATGTCATAGGTGCCCCCGTCGCCGCCGAAAGCGACGAACTTGATATCCTTCGTTATCTTACCTTTCTTCTTGAGGGCCACATAGGCTGCCTCGATGCCCGAGACGCTTGCACCGGCGTTCTCAAAGGCGGAGTGGAGGAAGGGCACCCCCCAAGCGTTGAAGGGGTATATAGTCGTGGAGACCTCCAGGCAACCGGTCGCCGCTGTGATGACGACGGGCTGTTCAACTGCGAGAAGAGCCTGCTGGACAGCGGTAGGAGCGCCACAACCGGGGCACATCCTGTGACCCTGCCGCATGGCTTTTTCTTTTGTAACAAGATCTTTAATTCTGATAGCCATCCTGGTGCACCCCCTATTCCCTAAGGCCGAGATATCTTTCCTCGGGGCTCATTTTATTGTTGATTAGGTCCATGAAGGCTTCCTCGGCGTTGTGAGGGAAGAAATCCCTTCCGCCCAGCCCGTAAACGTAAGTATTGGTCGGTATGTGGATGCCGGCATCGTAAAGCGCCCCCTTGATCTCTGTGAAGAGAGGAGCGGGGGCTCCCAGGCTGGCAGCCCTGTCAAGCACCGCGATGGATCTTGCGTCTTTCAGGGCATCCACTATCGCTGCCGCTGGGAAAGGACGGAAAAGCCTGATCCTCATGCACCCCACCTTGTGCCCCTTTTCCCTGAGGCTGTCGACGGTATCCTTGGCGGCTCCGGCGGCGGAGGACATGATCACGATTATGTGATCTGCATCGTCGGTTCTGTAGGTGTCCACGACGGGATAATCCCGCCCTGTTTTCTTCGCGAACTCCTGGGCCACTTCCTTGTAGACCCTTTCAACATGCTTCATGGCTTCGACCTGTTGACGCTTGATCTCGAAGTAGTAGTCCGTCAACGCCAGGGAGCCGTAAGCGACAGGGTTATCGATATCGAGGAGGGGGAAAAGAGGGTCTCTTTCGCCGATGAATGCCTGGACCTCATCGTCATCCATGAACTCCACCGGCTCAAAGCAATGGCTCGTGATGAACCCGTCCTGGCACACGAAGACCGGCAGGAGGACATCCTTGTGCTCCGCTATCCTGACTCCCATGATCATGGTGTCGTATACTTCCTGACCGTCCTCGCAGTAAATATGGATCCACCCGGAATCCCGCTCGGCCATGCTGTCGCTATGGTCGCAGTGGATGTTGATGGGTGCGCCGAGGGACCGGTTGACCAGGCCGAAGACGATCGGCGCCCTGTAGGAAGCGGCGATCGGGAATATTTCATGCATCAGTGCCACGCCGTTGGCGCTTGAGGCCGTCATGACCCTCGCCCCGGATACGGAAGCGGCAAGGCAGGCGCTGATGGCCGAGTGTTCACTCTCGACGGTGACGAGGTTGGTATCGACCAGGCCATCGGCGACGAACTCCGAGAATCTCATCGGGATATCGGTAGAGGGAGTGATGGGGTAGGCGGCAACCACGTCAGGGTTGATCTGCCTCATCGCCTCGGCCACTGCCCAGTTACCAGAAGTGATATCCTTCCTAGACATCCTGTTCACATCCTTTCTTCAGGCAGGGCTACTGCTCGATGAATTCAGACTCAGGCCGCATATCGATGGCCTTTTTGGGGCAAACGGCGGCGCAGATGCCGCAGCCCTTGCAGAAAAAGTATTCTATTCCTGTCATTTTGCCTTCGGGAGAGGCCTTGATCGAATTGTCGGGGCACTGGACCCAGCACTGGAGGCAGTGAATGCACTCAGCCTCGTTCCAGACGGGCCGCATACTCCGCCACTGTCCGGTCTGGACCTCCTCGGAGGTCGAAGCCGGCACCGTTGTCGCGAGAGGCAGGTCTTTCCAGCCCTTTAATGAACTCATCCCTGCTGCACCTCCTCGTATCCGCGTCGGATAGAATTCTGGTTGGCCTTGAGGACCTTCTCGGGGAGCTTGCCCCCCATTTTGTGGGTGAAGTGATCAACAAACGCCTCAAGGGGTACGTCCTTGAAAAAGTGGGCCAGCGCGCCGAGGATGGGGGTGTTCGGTCTGTTCTGGCCGAACTCCTCGAGGGTGATCTTGGTGGCGTCGACGGTCATGACCTTTACAGAATCCTTCAGCCCCAGTTTTTTCTTTAGGTTTGCTGGAGAATCCGGCGAGTTGATCAGGTAGACAGTGGAATCTTTGCCGCCCACCGTCGGCTTGACCGCATCGATCAGCGTTGGATCGATGAGGACCACTACATCCGGCGTGAGGACCCCGGATCTGTCCCTGATCGGTTCGTCTCCCACCCTATTGAAGGCCTTCATTGGCGCCCCCTGACGTTCTGCTCCGTACTCGGGGAAGGACTGGGTGTGCTTGCCGGCCTCGAAAAGCACCTCAGCCAGGATCGCGGACCCCGTCTTGGCTCCCTGTCCCCCTCTTCCGTGCCATCGGACTTCGATGACTTGTGACATTAGTACCCCTCCTTCTTGAAAGATACGTTGAACGGTTAATTGCGGCTAATTCTGAAGACGCCTAAAATAATAACATGGAAAGGAAAGAAACCCTCACCCTACCGCATCCCGCTCCCTGGGTCATCGAAGCCGCCGGGAATGAACTGGAGCCTCATGGCTTATAATTCCCCAGGGACAAACAGGTAGAATGGGCTCTTCAGAATTATATGTCTATTGCATGTATATTGTATGTAGGCGGAACCTTGTGTCAAGCCTGAAGAATATTTTCAAACTGCCACCGCCTTTATCCGCGAAAGGATGTGCCGGTTTTGATGCCCCTGGGAGAGATACTGGTAAAAAGCGATCCCCACAACCTGGTCTCAATGATCTCCGGGGAGCATGCCCCTTATAAGGCGGTTGAAATCGGGTTCGGTAACGGCGAGTTCCTGCTTCAAAGGGCTTCCGAAAGGCCTGACGGACTTTTTTACGGCATCGAGGTTTCCCGTAATTCCATAATGAAGGCGATGAAACGGGCGAAACGATCCTTCTCCCGCAACGTCCGTTTTTTCTATGGCGATGCCCGGTTCATCCTGAACGAATGCTTCCCCGAAGCATGGTTGGACGCTGTCTATATGAACTTTCCCTGCCCCTGGCCTAAGAACAGGCACGCCAAGAGGAGAGTGACCACAAGGTATTTCGTTAACAGCCTGGCGGGGGTTCTCAAGGTAGGGGGATCCTTCGAACTGGTGACCGACGACCGGCAATACGCCGAAGAAGCGGCGGCGATGATACCTTCCCACCCCGCCATCGTGATCGATCTTTTTGAACCGGACCCTTTAAGAAGTCTGCGCACCAAGTACGAAAAGAAGTGGCTGGAAGCGGGCAAAAGGATCTTTCTGTTGCGCTTCATAAAGGAAAAACCCTTCGGGAAGAAAGACCCGAAAAAGGGAGTGATCGGGTTGCACAAGTCTTTGGGAAGGCCCTGCCCGGCATTATCGGAATTGGCGCCCCTGGTGGGGAAAAGGGCCGGACAGAGGGAAGCTCGCTGGGTCTTCAGAGACTGCTTTGTCAACCCTTCGGGAGTAATCCTGGTGGAGACCCTCACCTCCGATGAGGGATTCGAACAGACATTCTTTTTTCGGATCGTCCCGAGAAGTGACGGGTGTCTGATCAAAACGGATCCCGCGACGCGGCCTTTCACGACCCCCTCGGTGGCGGGAGCGTTCAAGGATGTGACTTCCTTGCTGGAGGATGGGGCACAATGAATGGTTTTCCCCTTTACCCCGTGGGTTTCGTGCGCTCGCCCTTCAAGAAACCTATGCCGCCGGAGGAATTCCGCGGGACCCTTTCAAGGATCGAACTGAGACCCGAATTCGAAGAAGCCTTGGAAGGGCTGCAAGAGGGTGAACTGCTACTGGTACTTTTCAGGTTCCACCTTTGTCGGGGCTTCCCCATGAAAGTCCACCCGAGGGGGGATCCCGCCAATCCCCTCAGGGGGGTGTTCTCGACCTGCAGCCCTTACAGGCCTAACCACATCGGCGCCAGCATCGTACGGTTGAAGGAGGTAACTGGACCGGCCCTGACGGTGGAGAGCCTTGACGCGGTGGACGGAACGCCCGTGATGGACATAAAACCTTTCAGGGGGATAAACTGGGAAGAGATGGGACAGACAGGCCTTCCCAGGAGCCCTTTTTTGTGAAAAAGGCCCGCCCGACCTCCGGCCTTGTGTTACAGGCCCTTTTCAATATCCTAGGGCCTGGTGCGGGGAAGTCCTTTCTTGATCTCTTCTCCGGGACAGGGAGGGTCGGCCTGGAGGCCTTGACCAAAGGGTTCGCCCCGGTGGTCCTGGTTGAGTCATCGAAAAAAAGGCCGACCGAGTTGGCAGGGTCTACAAGTCGGCGGGAGTTAGAGATCCTGGCGATGGATGTCCGAAAGGCCCTCTCCCTCCTGGAAAACCAGGGCCGCCTTTTTGACGTGGTGTTCGCTGATCCCCCCTATGGGATGGGGTGGGTCACTAGGATAGCTTCCACGAGGTTTCGCCTGGAGGCTGTCATGAAGGATAAAGGTATCTTCGTCATGGAGCATTCGAAGAGGGAAGTGGTCGTCCCGGCCCAATGGGATGGGTGGTCTTTCCGGACGAGGGCCTACGGAGACACGTTGTTGACTTTTTTCCAAAAAACAATTGAAGGGAGGGAACCACCATATTAGTAAGAGCCATGTACCCCGGATCCTTTGACCCCATTACAAACGGGCACATTTACATAGCCGAAAGGGCCGCCGCTATATTCGGCGACCTCACCGTGGGGGTGCTTAACAACAGCCAGAAGAAGTACACCTTCTCCAAGGAAGAAAGGGAGACTATGACAAGGGAAGCCCTGAGCCACCTTCCCAATATACGGATCAAGCATTTCGAAGGTCTCCTGGTCGATTTCATGAGGGCCGAACAATGCCGTGTCATCATCCGGGGGTTGAGAGCCCTTTCGGATTTCGAATATGAGTTCCAGTTGGCCCTGATGAACCGGCAGCTGGCACCGGAGATAGAGACCTTTTTCATCGTCACCGAAGCCAAGTATTCCTACCTTTCGAGCCGAGCGGTGAAGGAAGTCTTCCATTTCGGGGGAGCCATCCATGATATGGTCCCTCCGGGGGTTTTCCGGAGGCTGAGGGAGAGATTCCCGCCCGTGCCCGGCTTTAGACAAGCCTGAGAGGGCCCTTCTTCGATTCGCTCAACGGTTCAGGGTTCGGGACGAGGCTTTCCCAAAGGGCCGTGGCCCTATATTCGAGATCGGCGATCATTCGCTGGTATGTCCCGGGTCTCCCTTTGGGGCGGAATAGAACGGGGAGTTTCGAAGAGGTTTTCATCATCTTCAGGACCTCCTGCCCTTTCGCATCCCAACCGAGGACCCTGATGTAAGGGGGACCCAGCCTTTGGGCCTTCCTGTTGGCCTGGTGTTCATACCCGATCAGGGAGTGACAGGCCGATCGCCGTATCCTGCTCCCGGGATACCGGCGGCTGGTACAAAGGTTTGTGAATTCCTCGAAGGATTGGGCCTTCACGGCGTTGGCCCAAAGAAGATTCTCGATCCCCTCCCTCATCTCGGCGTACTTCGAGATCCCTGAGGGGCCCTCCCTCAACAGGACGGCCCGCAGGATCCTCCAGAATAGGTCAAGAGAGAGTACACACCTGCCCCGGGAGATCTCTTCCCTTAGCGAAGAAAGGGCGTGAGGGGGCATCACCTTCGCCACGGGGTCGGTTATACCTTCGGCTCTTACGGCACCCCTGATCCACCCTGCGCCGGCGAAGGATCCTGAGGGGCCTGAGTGGTAACCAGTCCCGGTCCTTTTGACGGGAGTGGTTTCCAGGGGGTAACCCCGTTCGACGATCCTCAGGACGTACTCCTGGGCCAGGATATTATTGGGGGATGAAAGAATCGCGCCCGCCCCCGGCAGCATCTGTTCCATGGCTGCGGTCCTGGCCTCGGCGTAAGAAAATCCGCTGTCAAGACGTTCCCTTAGGATCTTCCTGAAGGGGGAGGGTTCTTCGACGAGGATCCTCGCTATCGCCTCAAGGGGGGCATCGGGGTCTTCCATTCCAAAGGAGAGGTGGGTCACGATACCGGTCATGGCCATCAGGTCAACCGCGGCCGAGCCGAAGACCCCTGCGTTGTGACAGGAGAAGGCCGTTGGGAGTTCTATTACAAGATCGGCACCGGAATGGAGGGCCATTTCGGCACGGCTCCACTTGTCCAGGAACGCCGGTTCGCCTCTCTGGACAAAGCTCGATGAAAGCACCACGACCACGGCGTCAGCGCCGCTTGTTTCCAGAGACCGGTTGATATGGTATAAATGTCCATTGTGGATGGGGTTATACTCGGCAATGATCCCTACTATATTCTTTTTGAACAAGGGCCCGGACCTTCCTTCCTGGTCGATCAAGAATACGATAGATCTGTGGAACGGTTCCGGTCAATACCGAAGGAGGTCTGGACGAGCATGAAAGTACTGGTTCTCAACTGCGGCAGCTCTTCTTTGAAGTACCAGCTTTTCGATATGACGACGGAAGCCGTTCTGGCAAAGGGGCTGGTGGAGAGGATCGGCATCGAGGGTTCAAGGGTTCGGCACGAAAAAACAGGTCTCGAGCCCCTGAAGTTCGATACCCCTATCCCCGACCATAAGGTGGGGATCAAGGTTGTTCTCGATACCCTTCTTGATGGGGACCAGGGAGTGATCAAGAACCTCGAGGAACTCAGGGCCGTAGGCCACAGGGTGGTCCACGGTGGTGAAAAATTCGCCCGCTCCGTAGTGGTGAATCCCGAGGTACTGAAGGTTGTCGAGGAATGCTGCCCCCTGGCGCCGCTACATAACCCGGCCAACCTCATGGGGATAAAGGCTATGATGGAGGTCCTGCCGAACGTTCCCCAAGTCGCGGTTTTCGATACCGCCTTCCACCAGACTATGCCGGATTATGCCTACACCTACGGCCTTCCCTACCATTACTATGAAAAGCACAGGGTCAGGCGTTACGGGTTCCATGGTACCAGTCACTTTTACGTTGCCCATAGGGCTGCCGAGATGATGGGCCGGCCGATCGAGGACCTGAAGATGGTAACATGCCATCTTGGCAATGGTAGCTCCATTTCGGCTGTCAAGAAAGGCAAGTCCATCGACACCAGCCTTGGGTTCGGGACCGTCCCTGGTGTCCTGATGGGGACCCGGTGCGGGGACATCGATCCCACCGTTATCCTTTATATCATGGAACATGAAGAGATCGATCCCAAGTCGATGAGCCATATTATCCACAAGGAGAGCGGTTTCAAAGGCATTACGGGCATCAGCAGTGATCTCAGGGATGTGGAGGAGGCCGCCGTCCAGGGAAATGGCAAAGCCCGACTCGCCCTGGACATCCTTTTTTACGGTATTCGAAAGCATATTTGTGCCTATGCCGGGGCCATGGGAGGCATTGACGCCATCGTATTCACCGCCGGCATTGGAGAGAACAGCATCACCGTAAGGAAAATGGTCTGTGAAGGCCTCGAATTCCTTGGGGCGAAGATCGACCTCGAAAAGAACAAGGTTAGAAGTAAAGAGGCCTTTATTAACGTTCCTGACTCCAGGGTGAGCATCCTGGTCATACCCACCAACGAGGAACTCGTCATTGCGAGGGATACCAAGGAGCTCGCCATAGACAAGGCCTGAAACGATGAAAAGGGGTAACGGGGATCCTGGAAGGGGTATCGGGGGAAAACCCGTTGAATGGTCCTGCGCCTTCGACGGCACGGCAGTGATCGAGGAGGGAGGGACCCTGTCCTTCAGATGCGAACTCCCTATATCAGGATGCATCGATCATTGGGGACAAAAATACAGGTTCAACGAACCTGTCGTGGTAGATGCCAGGGTAGCAGGTGATATCTCGGGACTCGGCATGGACTTCGCTTTAGAAACAAGGGCTGAAGTTGACTGTGCCCGGTGCCTGGAGCCTACCCTTTTCCAAGTCTCTAAAAAGGGGCATATTTTCTTCAAACCGCTGCCCGAGGACAAGGGCGATCAGGATAAGGCGGACAGCGCGGGCGGTGGCGATGATCTGGTCTTTGTACCCTCCATCGAGGGGGAGATAGACATTTCAGATCAGGTGTGGGAATATCTGGTAGTTTCTCTCCCCGAGAAGGTTCTCTGTTCCGAGGGTTGCCTGGGTTTATGTCCCTCCTGCGGCAAGAACAGGAACAGGGGCGAATGTTCGTGCCCCACTTCCGGGCCCGACCCGAGGCTCGGGGTTTTGGCGGATTTAATGAAAGATGGAAACGATGAAGCTCCCGGGAAAGGAGGGAACAGTAATGGCAACGCCAAAGAGTAGAACGTCCCATACGAGGACCAGGCAGAGAAAAGCCCACTGGCTGGGGTCTTTAAAGAACCCGGGAACCACGGTCTGCCCCAACTGCGGTGAAACGGCCCAGATGCACAGGGTTTGTCCCGAGTGCGGTCAATATCGCGGGCGGCAGGTCGTAAAACAGAAGGCAGAAGGCGAAGGGAAGAGTTCCTGACCCGTTTTTTAGGGGTTCATTGAGGCTGATCCTAGGAGGTCAGGGGGGTTCCTGAACCCCCCTGACCTCTTCATATTTCATGCGCCGCGGCCTTGTCCCCGCCGCACTTTATTTTATACTTAATTTTTCAATTTTATTTCCGTATGTCAACGGACAGGGAAAATGTCATGGGTTAGGTACCAAAAATGGACAGGGAAAATGTCATCCCCCCTAGGGTATCTGCTCAAGAGAATGCTCACGGATCCTCTTTCTGCTAACCCTCTTTTCGTAC